>Ga0055584_100004054_pt1 | contig 14357 bp, 11 predicted proteins | sample OSDHelmetaG_FD_58716 | JGI IMG/M metagenome (GOLD analysis project Ga0055584, IMG submission 58716) | Pelagic marine sediment microbial communities from the LTER site Helgoland, North Sea, for post-phytoplankton bloom and carbon turnover... | ecosystem: Environmental > Aquatic > Marine >... | reverse complement strand
TCTTTCGGCGGGTAACCGTGTGATTGAATTTGGGTCTCGTGTTCATACTAGACCAGGAACAGGATCACAACGCCGTGTCTTAACTCAAGCTCAACAAAATCGATTTGTACAGTTATTCTTATCTGACGCAAATGTTAATGTGATTCAATCTATCATTCATGCGGAGCTAAATGATGCTGGTATTCCAGCGACACACGTTAACCGAAAATTTGTTCGGGTGTCACATCGGTTATTAACGTTTTTATTTAACCGTGAAGACAATTACAACTACCAAAGTACTTTACCAAGTCTCTTTGAAGTTGAAGCCTTTCGTTTAATTGATGAAGAGCCAAGTCTTCTTACACTTTGTGAAGAATTAAATGCGGTACCTACTGCACATCAAACATCTGTAGATAATTTAATTACAGCTGTGACGTTTGCATCAAATTCGACAATTGATTTAAGTGGATACCCAAATGGCGTTGCTGGTGTTACGATTTATGGTGATACGGCGACATCTGCTGATCATTATCAAATTGTATCGTTCGATTCTATCCTAGCGGCACTATCAACTCAACTTACGGCAACTGAATTGGCCGAAGCCGAAGCGGCAACATCGAGTGCCAATGCAGCAGCCGCTGTTTTGACAGCTGCAGGACTTAGTACTGATCTTCAAAGTGTTCAAACTCAACTAACTGCTGCACAAACGGCGTTAGCCGCTGAACAAGCAGCTTTAGCAGCTGCGCAAGCAGAACTAGCGGTTGCAGAGGCTGCTTTAGATGACGCTGAAGCCGCAGTGGCAAGAACGTATGACTTTTCTTTCCAAGCGAATGAAACGGTTAATAATGTTCGTTCACTACGTTTAGTCCGTCGAGTTGCAACAGCTAACTCTATACAGCAGTTACAATTCGATAACGATGGTCAAGCTTTATCGTTAGTGGGTACAACCTCAGGCGCTTTCACTGGTGTTGCTGGTCAGTTGATGACGACAACTCAGTCTATTCAAGGTGCAACAGAAGGTGTATTACTTCGAGGGACTGATGATACTGGTAATGTTATTTTGTGTAACTATGTTCAAGTTGTAGGTCAACCGAACACTACGTATTTGATACTTGTAGAACAAGATGATGAGCGTGATGACGAGTCGTTTGTATTGTCTACATACCTTGTAATTGATGAAAACCAAATTCAACACTTAGAGCTAGATGCTGATGGTGATGTTACGGGTCCTTTATTTAATAAGGTAGAAGGTAGTTCTTGTAACTTTGAACCGGCTGCTACGGAGTAAATCCCTGTAGCGTTTATTATTTAAAAAGGCCCCATGTTATCATGGGGCCTTTTTTATATGTAGGTGTAAGCGTAATTACTTTATCGTTTAGTTTAAATAATGACCGAGCTTGTCTTTTTTTGTATTTAAGTAAGCGTCGTTATGAGTGCTTTTAGCGACTTCCAATGGAATACGATCTACTATATCAATATTGTAACCTTTAAGCCCGATAACCTTTCTAGGGTTATTGGTTAATAGATTAATCTTTTGGATTTGAAGGTCCTGTAAAATTTGGGCGCCAACACCATAGTCGCGAAGGTCGTCTTTAAACCCTAGGCTTAAGTTGGCTTCGACCGTATCCATGCCTTCTTCTTGTAGTTTGTAAGCTTTTATTTTGTTGTTTAGTCCGATCCCACGGCCTTCTTGTCGCATGTATAAGACGACGCCTTTTTGGTGTTCTTGGATATAGTTTAGTGCAGCATTTAATTGCGGGCCACAATCACATCGTAAAGACCCGAAAATATCGCCGGTTAGGCATTCGGAATGAACTCTAACGGTAATGGTGTCTTCTTTGGAAAAAGGGCCACCTAAAGATAATGCATAATGATATTTATTATTTAAGGTATCTTCGTAACAATGTTTGTCGAATGTACCGAATTGCGTTTTGATGGGGGTTGTGGAAATGTGTTTGATATAGGTTTCAGTTTGGTTTCGAAATTGAATTAACGTTTGGATCGTAATAATCCCTAACTGATGCGTTTTGGCTAATGCCGTAATTTCGTCACCCTTAAGTGGCGTTCCATTTGAGTCTTTGCACTTTGATAGTAAGCCAATGGGGTTGAATCCTGCGAGTCGTGATAGGTCAATGCTTGCTTCTGTGTGGCCAGCTCGCTTTAGAACGCCCATATGACGCGCCTCTAGCAAGTTTATCCTGCCTTTAGGTGCTAGGCCCTGCGTTAGTCGTTGAATGTCGTGATTAAGGGTTTCTAGGTCGTCGGGGTGGGTCTCATTTAAGGTGATATGTTTTTGTTGGATGCTTTTATGTAGAAATTGTCTGCTTAGGCCTAATTTTTTACTTAGTTCCGGGGTAATTGTAATGTTGGTTTCCGACTGTGTAATCGTTTTGATTTTTTTAAGTTGATTAGGCGTTGCGAATTGGGCGGCGCAGATTAAGTCGCCTTCGTTCGTTTGATCTTCAGTGTCATCAATTACAATAATCGCTTTTCCATTTCGAATGTCTTGAATGGCGTCTTCTATAGATAAATGGCTCATGATGCGTTTAGATCCTGTTGGCGAAGTACATATTTACCCAGCATGTCATATTCAATATTTAGGGTGTCACCAGCGGCTTTGTACTGTAAATTAGTATGTTCAATCGTATGTGGAATAATAAAGCACGAGAACGTTTCGGGCGTTAAATTCCCAACAGTTAAGCTGATACCATCCATTGCAATGGATCCCTTGGGTACCAAGTTCGCAGCATTATTCGGGTTAATTTGAATATCGATTTCCCAAAAGGGGTCGCCTTTCCTAATGTCGAGAATCTTGCACGTTTCATCAATGTGCCCCGAGACGATATGCCCGCCTAGTTTTGTGGATAGGGTTAGGCTTTGTTCTAAATTTAGGCTAGCGCCAGGTTTAAGTTCTTTAAACGTGGTTTTAGCAAGCGTTTCGGGCAGATAATCCACGGTAAAGGTCGCCCCGTCGATTGCCGTAACAGTGCTACAAACGCCATTAATAGCAATGCTATCCCCTAATTGACAGTCACTAAGAAACGACTCCGTCGCGGTGATGGTCCATTGCGCGCCGTTATCGAGTGGTCTCACGTGGTCCAAAGACCCTAAACATTGTATTAATCCTGTGAACATTCTTTTTTTACAAAATTACCTAGGACCCCATTAATAAATTTCGGGGAATCATCACTGGCATATTTTTTTGCTATTTCAATTGCTTCATTTAGAATAACATTTATGGGTGTTTCTGTGTACTTCAACTCGTAAATAGCAATGCGCAGGATATTTTTATCAATGGCACTTAGCCGGTCAAAATCCCAGTCGATGGCATAGTCTGTAATAATCTTATCGCATTCGTCGAGATGCTTGTAAACGCCTTCGGCTAAGCTTACGGCCCATTCTTTTGTTTTATCTGCATATTGTGCTGTTTCAAAAAATTGCTCGTAGATATCGTCTAAGTCTACTTGGCGTAGATCATGTTGATATAACAGTTTCATGGCTATTTTTCGGCCAGTTGATCGAACACCCATGTTTTAGGAGTTCTGTTCCAAGTAGTTGTCTAAAAACTTGGTTGTGGCTAGTCCTTTTTTGAAGACCTCAGTTTGTAGTACTTCTTTGTGGAACGGAATTGTTGTTGGAATTCCATCAATAATAAATTCATCTAATGCGCGTTCTGCACGTTTAAGTGCTTCTTCGCGGTCGTTACCCCAAACAATGAGTTTGGCGATTAGTGAATCGTAGTAGGGGGGAACCGTATATTCTGGGTACGCGTGACTGTCTGTTCGAACTCGTTTTCCGCCAGGCGGTAAAAATAAAGTAATTTTTCCTGGTGAGGGCATAAAGTTTTTGGTGTGGTCTTCGGCATTAATTCTAAATTCGATAGAATGACCTCTAAATTCGATGTCTTCTTGTTTTAATCGAAGGGTTTTGGTTGCGGCAATATGAATTTGTTCTTTAATCAGATCGACATTGGTAATGCCTTCAGTAACAGGGTGTTCAACTTGGATACGTGTATTCATTTCCATGAAGTAGAAATTCTTATGTTTATCGACTAAAAATTCGATCGTACCTGCGCCTTCAAATTTAATCCCTCTGGCAGCAGCAACGGCTGTTTCACCCATACGATTTCGTAACTCTTCATCTAGAAATGGGGAGGGGGCTTCTTCGATTAGTTTTTGGTGGCGGCGTTGAATCGAGCAATCTCGCTCGCCTAAATGAATGGTGTTTCCTTTTGCATCAGATAGAATTTGGAATTCAATGTGACGCGGGTCTTCGATGAACTTTTCGACATAAATATCGCCATTCCCAAATGCGGCTTCAGCTTCGGTGGTTGCAATGGTAAAGAGTTCTTCAACTGTTTCTTCAGATGGGACCATACGCATGCCTTTTCCACCACCACCAGCAGAAGCTTTAACCATAATCGGGTAGCCCACTTCTTTGGCGATTTTTTTAAGTTCAGGAATCGATTTAATAATTGTTTTAGATCCCGGAACCAATGGAACATTGAATTTTTCCATGGTTTTACGAGCTTCATTTTTGTCGCCCATTGTACGGATGTTTTCGGCAGAGGGACCAATAAATGTAATGTCGTGCTCTTTACAAATTTCACAAAAATTGGCGTTTTCCGCTAAAAAACCATATCCAGGATGAATCGCTTCTGCGCCTGAAATTTCAGCGGCAGCGATAATTCTAGGAATGTTTAGGTAACTATCGACAGGGCTCGCTTTTCCAATACAAATCGCTTCGTCAGCGAATTTAACATGTAGACTGTCTTTATCGGCTACTGAATATACAGCGACAGACCGAATACCCAGTTCTTTACAGGCACGGATGATTCGAATAGCAATTTCGCCACGGTTGGCGATTAATATCTTTTTGAACATGACCTAGAGTATAGCATAGGGGAAAACCACTGAAAAGAGATAGTTATGCTTATTATTTGGGTTGCTTAGGGGCTCTAAGATTGGCAATTTGATTTTTAGCCATATTGCTGGCAAGAATCGAGGTCGGACTCGGAGGCTTTGCAGCCGGAGTTTTCGGTGCGTCTTTAGGTTTTTGTGGAGGTTGAACAGAGCTTGCTGACATGTGTGTTCCTTGTAAAGTTATCTCTTAGTACTATTATCGGTTATTTTTTTGAAAAACTTGCATTTATTTTACAACAATATTGATAATCTTATTTGGAATTACAATTTCTTTGATAATCTGTTTGTCTTTGGTAAAGGCTTGTACTCTTTCACTACTTCTGGCCTGTTCTTTGAGTTGATCAGGGTTTGCATCGATGGCTGCTTCGAATTTATCCCGGACCTTTCCATTTACCTGTACAACGATGGTGCATTGGTTTTCTACGGTTAAAGAGTCGTCGAATACGGGCCATTCTTGTGTGTGTATGCTGCTTTTATGGCCTAAGATGGCCCAGATTTCTTCTGCCATGTAGGGGGCAAATGGTGCAATTAATTTTGCAAGGATTTTTGCAACGTCGTTTGTGATGCCGTTTAAGTAGATGTAATTGACCAGCTCCATCATTTTACTGATGGCGGTGTTATAACTAAATCGTTCGATGTCTTTTTGAACGCCTTTGATGGTTTTGTGACAGTGTTTAAGCAGCTCTGCTTCGTCTGATTTAAGTGGGAAGTCTTCGGGCGTTGTACAGCACTTAAAGACCCGTTTAAGGAACCTAAAACAGCCATCAACACCTTTATCGGACCATTCTAGGTCACGTTCGATTGGGGCGCCGAATAAAATAAAGAGTCTGGCTGTATCCGCACCATATTTTTCGATGATTTCGTCTGGGTTTACCGTGTTGCCCACCGATTTAGACATTTTACTACCATCTTTAAGGACCATGCCCTGTGTTAAGAGGTTTTTAAACGGTTCGTCGGTTTGTAGTAGGCCTAGATCACGGCAGGCTTTGGTAAAGAACCGGGCATATAAGAGGTGTAGGACTGCGTGTTCAACGCCGCCAATGTATTGGTCTACGGGCAGGGACTTACTGGCAATTTCGGCATTGAAGGGTTTTTCGGTGTTTTGGGCGTCGCAATATCGCATGTAGTACCAAGATGAGTCGAAGAAGGTGTCCATGGTATCTGTTTCACGACGGTAGGGTTTACCATCCCTTGTTACGGTTTGAAAGTCAGGGTGATTACTGAGTGGATTTCCTTTTCCGGAAAGATCTAGTTCTTTGGGCAGCTCTACGGGTAGGTTCTCTTCTTTTTCGGGCACTAAATTGCCATCGCTATCATATAAGAATGGAATCGGTGTGCCCCAAAACCGTTGTCTGGAGATTAACCAATCTCGAAGACGATATGTGGTTACTTTTTTTCCAAGTCTATTACTTTCTAACCAGTAGGTAATGGATTTTTTTGCGTCTTTAGAGGGTTGTCCACTAAATTCGCCAGAGTCGATCAGTGTTCCGTTTCCGGTATAGGCATTGTTGGGTTCTAGATCTTCTGGATTTTTAGCTTGAATTACGGTTTTAATAGGAAGTTGATATTTTGTGGCAAAGTCATGGTCGCGTTGATCGTGTGCTGGTACGGCCATTACGGCGCCGGTACCATAATCCATTAAGACATAATCACTAATATAGATAGGGATTTTATCGTTATTAACGGGATTAATGGCATAACGATGTAAAAATAGACCATTCTTTTCGGCAGTGTCGTTGCCTCGTTCTTCTTGATTCTTTTTCATACTATCTTGAACAAATTGGTCGATTTCTGATTCGTTTTCTGTTCCTTTTTTTAATTTAGTTACAAGTGGGTGTTCTGGGGCTAATACAATGTAACTCACGCCAAATAAGGTGTCGGGTCGTGTTGTAAAGACGGTAATGTCTGGCGTGTTACTTTGCGTGTCTGTTGGCGTTACTTTAAAGGTCGCTTGTGTCCCGGTGCTTTTTCCAATCCAGTTACGTTGCATGGTTTTTACGGATTCAGGCCATCCCTCTAGTTGATCTAAATCGGTTAGTAATTCTTCGGCGTAATCGGTGATTTTGATATACCACTGCTCGATTTCTCGTTTTTCAACAGTAGCACCAGAGCGCCAGCCTTTTCCGTCGATGACTTGTTCGTTTGCTAAAACTGTTTCATCAACTGGATCCCAGTTAACCCACCCCTTTTTACGGTAGACCAAGCCTTTTTCGTAGAATTTTAAGAAAAGCCATTGGTTCCATTTGTAGTAGTCGGGTAGACAGGTGCAGACACTACTTTCCCAATTATAAGAGAGGCCCAATCGGCTTAACTGAGCTTTCATTTGTTCGATGTTTTGAAGGGTCCATGTTTCAGGATGAATATTGTGTTTAAGCGCCGCATTTTCGGCGGGTAGACCAAAGCTATCGAAACCCATGGGATATCGTACTGAAAATCCTTGCATACGTTTGAATCGGGCTAAACAGTCGCCAATAGCGTAATTTCGAACATGCCCCATATGCAAATTTCCTGATGGATAAGGAAACATTTCAAGCACATAGTAGTGAGGTTTTTCATCTGTGATAGGGGTGTTGTATAGGCCTTGTTCTTGCCAAGAGGCTTGCCATTTTTCTTCGATGTCTTTAGGATGATAGTCGCTCATTTATGTTCCTTCAAAAGTTCGTGGTGGCCCTATCATATCAAGAATTGATTAGGCTCACAACCAAAGGGGGCTAGTGGGTGAGATTTATCGAATTTTATTGTTTTTTTGCATTGTGGGGGCATGATGTATCATAATAAAATTATAGATTGAGGGAAATTAATATGGGGAATAACGAGTATGGCTGATGCAACTGTAGTTCGGTGCGGCGTAGGTCCAATGAATTTTTGTGTGGCGTCTCGGATACCTGGGATAGGTGCCCCTGCTCCGGTGGCAGTTCCTACTGATGCTGAGCGTGATATTTTAGCGGCGTATAAGAGAACCGATGCGTTGTTTTCTTCTGTTCGGCGTATAGGTAGAAAGAATGTTGAGGAGTGCACTTTTTTTTGTTTTCTTAAGGGTAAGAGATTTGCTAGCGGTAAGTTGAGCACAAATATTGATATTGCGGTGAGTGTTGCTGCTTCGATGCGAAACCCTCAAGAAAAGGTTTTATTTTTAATTCGATTGTTACGAGATGTGTTACGAGGGTTTGAAGGGTCTAATCGGGTTACTGTGGATGAATCTAGACCCCCTACGGATGTGACGGCACGCTCTATTTATAATGCCTATAAAGATGCGTTTTCAATATTGAAAGAGCGGAATCCAGATGATCCATTAAAATGGGGTGATTTTATGGTTGTTCCGGAAGCGTCTGTTAGAGATCTTCAGCGTACAGAGCCGGAGGGGCCTGACTTAGAGCGTCTTATTCTAAATGCGTATCAGTATAACGTTGGGCTGTTTCCTATTTATAGACCTGATCCTGCAACGTTTGTTTTCTTTAGTGCGCTGAAGAGAATTAATAGTGGGAATGTGGGTGAAAATATCCAAATAGCATTGCATCTTTCTGAATCCATACAAAATTCTCAAGAGAAAGTTTTGTTCTTAGTTCGATTGTTATATGATGTTTTGAGAGACTTTGATAAACAAAAAAAAGTTGATATTAAAGTTGAGGGTGCGCCCTCTGATGCAAGGGCGATCCCTATTTACGACGCTTATAAATCGGCATTTTTTACATTGAAACAGGAGTGTCCGGATACCTCATTAAAATGGGGGGATTTTATGGTTTCTCAAGCGCCAGTTAGAGCCGTTCTTGCTCAGAGGAGGAGAGACCCTCTTCCTACTGTTCCTACTGTTCCTGCAAGGGCTTCTGTGGCGCCTTCGAGAGGCCCATATCATACCCCAGAGGTGTCTCCCCCTACATCTGCGGGTATTATTGTCAGTTCACGTCGTTCTCCTGTGTCGAGGACTAGATATACTGGGTATCCCCCAGGCCATTCGTTGCCTTCCCCTGCGGGTTCAGAGCGATCTTCTATCGCAGAAGCGCCACAAGCGGCCCCGATTATTTGTCGGAGTCTTGAAGAAACGTTAGGGTTTTATTGGACTAAAAAGGATAAACGGGGTCTGTATTATACAAATTGTCATGCATATTTTGAGCTTAGTGATTCGGGTGGGCGTACATTGCATACTGGGTTGTTTTGTTCTTTAGGGGCATTTGAGTCGCATTCTGAGGTGTGGGAGAACCAGGTTTATGAGATAGTTGGTCGTGCATTAAGCTTTTTTAGAGAAAAGATTTTATCCGATAGCCGTTCTGTACCTAATCATGAGTATACTCTTCAGTATGAAGCTAAAGTGAAATATTTGTTTTTTGAGCGTTTATTTTTGGCGATTAAATGGGATTTTGATTATGGATTTGGATCTCGAGGTGACGGCTCCTGGGAGGACCCCTGGAACATGCCGTCGGATATTGCCGATATGCCTGAATATGGTTCATGTCTTGCGCAGCAGGTTTTAGCCAAATTGTTTTGTATGGCGATGTGTTATAAAGATAAGCCAGAGGGGTTAGGGGTTTCCCTTAAAAGAACAGGGGGGCGTCCTTCTGCGGCGGACGCTCAGGTGATGTCTATAGTGACATCGTCTTATGAAGATTTGAGACATTTTTATTCACGGTATTTCTATTCGAGAGCAAGAGCTTCTCAGCCTTTGGTAGGGCAATGGTGGCGGTCTTCTGCGGCCCCTGGACCTGCTGACCGTCCTCCTGGGTATAGTGCGGATCTATTACCCGGAGAACGTATAACTTCTATTAATTTAGGTCCAGATGAGCCTGTTGGAGGTGATGCGGTTTTTGGTTTTGATCAGAGGACTGGTGTAACTCGTCAAGATGAGTTTCCCGGTTTTGGTGGAGATGATGCTTCTGCAGGTGCCCCTCCTGCCTATGTGCCGTAAGTTTTATTGCCTAGACCTGTTGTCGAATTTGATAATAAACGGTATGATGGTTTGAATTAAAATGATAGAAACAAGTAAATTACGTTGGAGGTAGTCCGTTTTATGACTCAGCAAAACAAACAAGATATTATCGCAGAGAACCGTATTCACGATACAGATACAGGGTCTCCAGAAGTTCAAATTGCGGTTTTAACAGATCGTATTAATCACTTAGTTGAACATTTAAAACAACATAAAAAAGATGTGCATACACGTCGCGGTTTATTGGCAATGGTGTCAAGACGTCGTCGTTTACAGCATTACCTTAAGCGTAAAGATCCAGTACGTCTTGCTGAGCTTAATAAGCGCTTAAACTTAAAAGAGATGTAGAGTTTATACACTCTACTACGCTGTATTTTTCGTTTAGTGCACCGCTCCCTACTCACAGTGCTCGTACGTTAGATCAATTTCGAAATTCAAAGGAGAATTCATGACACATAATGCAATAGCAACGATTAATGGAAAAGAGGTTACACTCGAAACAGGTGCGTTGGCCAGACAGGCAAACGGATCTGTTGTGCTGCGTTGTGGCGACGCCGTTTTATTGGCGACAGCGACAATGGCAAAAGGGCCTAGAGATGGGGCAGACTTTTTCCCATTAACCATTGAGTATTTAGAGAAAATGTATTCATCTGGAAAAATTCCGGGTGGATTCTTTAAGCGTGAAACACGACCAGGTACAGGCGCGACATTAACGGCACGATTAATTGATCGTCCGATTCGTCCGTTGTTCCCTAATGAATTCATGACGGAAGTTCAGGTTGTGATTACTGTTCTTTCACATGATGTTGCTGTAGATCCGGAAGCACTAAGTATTACAGCGGCATCTGCAGCCTTAACGGTTTCTGATGCGCCGTTCCAAGGGCCAGTAGGTGCAACGCTTGTTTGTGAAGTGGATGGTGAGCTTGTTGCAAACCCGTCCTCAGAAGACAGTGCGCGTGCAACGTTACATTTAATGGTTGCGGGTACCAAAGATGCTGTTCTAATGATCGAAGCGGGTGCTCATGAAGTGAGTGAAGATCGTATTATTGAAGGTATTCAATTGGCACACGAGTCTATTCGTGAGTTTGTTGCACTTCAAGAAGAGCTTCAATCTAAAGCGGGTAAAGAAAAGAAAGTTTTTGAAGCGGCGCCTATTGATGCTGCGTTGAAATCGCAAATTGAAACGATTATGGGTAATCAAATCGAAAGCAATATGCAATCTGGAAATAAACAAGAAGTAGATGCTTTTTTATCTCAACTAGAAGAAACGGTGTTAGAGCAGTGTGTTTCTGAAGATGGCGAGAATAAAGGTGAAGTAAAACGTATCTTTGGAAAAATTAAGAAAGATCAAATTCGTCAAACGATTCTTCGTCAAAAGGTTCGTCCAGATGGTCGTCAGTTAGACGAAATTCGTCCGATTTCGATTCGGTTGAAAGACTTGCCATCGGCACATGGGTCGGCTGTCTTTACTCGTGGTGAAACACAGAGTTTAGGTGTCGTGACGTTAGGGACCAGCAACGATGAGAAAATCGATGAAGGCTTAACAGAAACGGTTAGACAGAAATACTTCTTCCATTATAACTTTCCTCCATATTCAGTAGGTGAGTGTGGGTTTGTGACGAGAACAGGCCGTCGTGAACTTGGACACGGGGCGCTTGCTCAGCGTGCACTTGAGCCGATCTTACCGGCATATGAATCATTTCCATATACGCTTCGTATTGTGTCGGAGATTTTAGAATCTAATGGGTCGTCGTCAATGGCATCTGTATGTTCCGGGTCTCTTTCTATGATGGACTGTGGTATCCCGATTAAATCAGCGGTATCTGGAATTGCGATGGGTCTATTGATCGATGATCAAGGATTTGTGGTTCTTTCTGATATTCAAGGTCTTGAAGATCACTATGGTGACATGGACTTTAAAGTTGCGGGTACAGATAAAGGTGTTACCGCGTTACAGTTGGATATGAAAGTAGCGGGTTTATCTGCAGATATTCTTCGACAAGCGTTAGCTCAGGCTAAAACCGGGCGTTTACATATTTTAGGTAAAATGAACGAGGCGATTGATGCGCCACGTGAACAATTATCGCCAAACGCACCTAAAATTGACTTTATTATGATTGATCCAGAAAAAGTGGGAACTTTGATTGGTCCTGGTGGAAAAATGATTCGTAAAATCGAAGAAGATACAGGTGCGTCTGTGGTTGTTGACGATGGTTCTGCGGGTCGTGTTAGCATTAGTGCGCCGAACCAAGAGAAAATGGATCATGCTAAGAATATGATTGATATGCTTGTACGTGATTTTAAAGAGGGTGACAGAATGAAAGCAAAGGTTACAAAAATTGTAAACTTTGGTGCATTCGTTGACCTTGGTGGATCTGGACAAGAAGCGTTGCTTCATATTTCTAAAATTGCCGATAAACGTATCGACCGTGTTGAGGACTACTTAGAATTAGGTCAGGCCCTTGATGTGGAAGTTGATGAAGTGAACGGTAATGGTAAAATCAGCGTAAGGCGTGTGTTAAGCTAGATTTCTTGTGACTACAGAAACGATCAGATTGGGAAACGGGGGGCGTTTACTGCTTCGACATAGTGCAGATGCCAATTCAATTACAATTGGTATCTTCACTATGGTTGGCTTGCACCAGGAACCTGAAAACTGCAGCGGGATGGCTCATTTTTTAGAGCACATGTCGTTTAAAGGAACACAGAAGCGGTCGGCTCGAAAAATTACGGAGAGTATCGACCACTTGGGTGCCATGATTAATGCACATACCACGAAAGAGTATACGTGTTATTACGTAACCGTTTTACCGCATTCACTGAATAAGTCGATGGATATTTTATTTGATTTATTTGTGAATTCTGTTTTGAATCCTAAGGATATCGAAATGGAAAAACAAGTGGTTTTAGAAGAAATTCATATGTATGAAGACACACCGGATGAGCATATTCATGATGTGTTTTCTTCGACTATTCTAGGCGACCATCGATTGGGACGTCCTATTTTGGGGTCTTCTGAAAGCTTGGCGTCGATTGATCAAAAGGCGATTAAAGAGTTTAAGCAACATTATTTTAATCCGGAAAACTTATTGGTTTCTGTGGCGGGTAATATTCCGAACCAGGCTCAGCTTGTTAAAAAAATTAATGAGTATTGTAGCTTTAAGGTGAAAACGCCGTCTTTTGAAACCTACAACCAGGTTCCTGCTGTCGACTCTAAAGCTCGATTTATTTCGAAAAATATTGAACAAGTCCATTTTTGTTTAGGGGCGCAAGGGCTGTCTTTTGATCACCCGGATCATTATAAGTTAACCATGTTATCCACGATTCTGGGTGGGTCGATGAGTTCTCGTTTATTTCAGAAGATTCGAGAAAATAGAGGGTGGGCTTACTCTGTGTATTCGTATGCGTCTTTTTATAAATATGCTGGGTTATTTACGGTGTATGCTGGGATTAATAAAACTAAATTGATTCCTGCACTTCGGTTGATTTTAAAAGAATTTCAACGCTTGATGGATACGCCAGTGGGTGCCAAAGAGCTGCGAAAGGTTAAGGAACAGTTGAAGGGAAATTTAATTTTAAGTTTGGAAAAATCATCGAGTTGGATGAATTGGATGGGGCGATCGTCAATTTATTTTGATCGAATTTTAACAGTCGATGAAATTATTGATCGGATCGAATCCGTGACGGTGCAAGATTTACAAAGAATTGCACAAGAGGTTTTTCAGAGTCAGCGTATGGCAGTAACTGCTATTGGACCTCTCTCTAAAAACGTATTAAACTATAATCAGGAAACCTTGGATTCGTTTTTGATAGGATCTAAGCTTGACGTGTTGAACGGGTAATTTGAGGATTGGGTTATGGCAGCAAAAACGGACAAGGAATTTATCAACGAAATAAAAGATTTGATTTATAAGACGTCGTTAGAGGTCACTAAAAATGTAAATCAAGCTGCGTTGGACCATGTAAATAAACAGGTGCCTAACTCGATTGCGGCAGCAAAATCTACTCAGGAACTGTTTATTAATAAGGTGCCTGATGCGGTTGCCAAAAAAATTACACAGCGTTTGAATAACATGTTGGGTTTAAACTTAGAAGTTGAGCCTGAGGTGACTGTTAATCAGTAAAGAATGAAAGGGGGGCTTTTTTTAATAGTAGTTTATCGGTTTATATAAGGAGTTATTATGAGGATTAAATCCGTTGTAAGTTATATTGTTTTGGGTGCGTTTGCGCTGTCTATGAGTGCTTGTTTTTCGGACAATTCAGAGTCTATTGCGAAGGTTGGGTCTGCTAAAATTACACAGTCAGATTTAGAAGCTAGAATTCAAACGTTTCCACCAGAATCACAAGCCTTTTTTCAAGACGAAGCGAATCGTCAGCGATTATTGGATCAGTTGATTGATGAAGAAGTTTTGTTTCAATATGCAAAGTCGCAAAAATTGCATAAGCAAGATGAGGTGAAGACTCAGATTGAAGATGCGAAAGAGCAAGCAAAGAGTCAGGCGAAGTTATTAGAACGTCGTGTGGTATTGGCCGCG
>Ga0055584_100004053_pt1 | contig 14357 bp, 8 predicted proteins | sample OSDHelmetaG_FD_58716 | JGI IMG/M metagenome (GOLD analysis project Ga0055584, IMG submission 58716) | Pelagic marine sediment microbial communities from the LTER site Helgoland, North Sea, for post-phytoplankton bloom and carbon turnover... | ecosystem: Environmental > Aquatic > Marine >... | reverse complement strand
CTGAAGCAGAGTTTCCCCAAGAAGAGCGAACATAGCTTAATACATCGGCAATTTGCTGGTCATTTAATAAAAGTCGGAAGTAAGGCATGTTGGTCGTAACCGGGCCTTCTGAAGAAACCAGTCGCAACGAGCCATTTAAGGTCATATTGATTAAGGAGCTAGCATCCGGGTCGAGCACCCCTGGATTGCCTGCAAGTGCCGGCTGGGAAGGATAATAGCCATTACCGTTGGTCACATGGCAATTAGAGCAGTATTCATAGTAAAGCTGAGCACCTGGTGTTGAAAAATCGAGGCTTAGCAGCTTTTGTGCTTCGGTATCATCATAGACAAACTCGCCTTCATCTTCTGTGGCGGGCATTGAGTTTAAATAAACTGCTACCGCATTGCTGTCTTCAGGGCTCATATAACGAGTGCTATTGTTAACTACTTCAACCATGGTGCCTACAGCGGTGCCAAAACGATTACGGCCGGTTAGCAAAAACTCTTCGTGATCTTCAATTTCCCATCGACCTCTGCCGGTTAAATTATTGCCATGTAAAGGTGAGGCTGACCAGAAATCCAGAGGTGCACCAGCAAGGAAATCACTATCGCTACTGTCCAGAGCTTTTTCTTGTAGCATTAAACCTCGAGGGGTATGACAGGCACCACAATGGCCAAGACCTTCAACCAAATAGGCGCCACGATTCCAGGCGCCATTTTGGTTATTAGCCAGTTCATAAGGGTCATCATCATGTGCAAGAACATTCCATATCCCTAGAGCCCAGCGAACATTTTTCCAGGCAGGAATTTTTGCCGGAATATTGGCTTGGTTCACCGGTTCAACTTCGTTCATAAGGAAATCGTATAAAGCACGCATATCCTGTTCAGACATTTTGGCATAAGACGTGTAGGGCATTGCTGGATACATGCGATGATCATCTTTAGTTTTACCTATACGCATGGAGCGATCAAAGTCTGCAAAGCTATAGCTACCAATTCCGGTTTCGATATCGGGCGTTATATTGGTTGTATAGATATTGCCGAGAAGGGGAACATTCATTTCCAGGCCGCCAGCCAGTGCCGCACCATCTTCAGTTGTATGACAAGCCACACAATTGCCGAGCCTAGCGACATATTCGCCATGGGATAGACCGGCAGCTTCTGCTTGTTCTGCACTATTTGTTGCAAAGGTAGATTCTGTTGTGACGGGCTCGAAACCGCAGGCGCTCACGAGGAAACTTAAAATACATACTGATAAAAGCTTGTTATAGTGCATAAGTCTGATTCTTAATCCTGAATGTTAGTTTTTATTATTGGTTCTTATTGATTGCTTCTTATTATTAGTTATTATTCTTGCTAGAGTTATTAGGTTTTAAAAAACAATAGAAGACTATCATTTCCTGTCAAAAATTCACATTAAACTATTTATTTTAAACACTGATCATTAATGTCTGAACAACCCACTTTAAAGCGTTCAATGAACTTATTAACCCTGACCTTTTATGGCCTTGGAACCATCATTGGTGCAGGTATATACGTTTTAATTGGTGAAGTAGCAGCCGTTGCTGGCCCATATATGCCCTTATCTTTTTTACTGGCTGGGCTTATAGCCTTATTTACAGGATTAAGTTATGCAGAATTAGCCTCTCGCTTTCCGGTTTCAGCCGGGGAAGCCGTCTACGTAAAAAATGCATGGAATCTTAATTGGCTATCTGGCTTGGTCGGCTGGATGATTGTACTGACGGGTATTGTTTCCGCAGCTGCAATAAGTAACGGTTTTGCTGGTTATTTAAATGTCTTCATCGATATTGAGGCGCATTGGGCAATAATTATTTTGTGTCTAGTACTTTGTGGAATTGCTGTTTATGGAATTAATTTATCGGCATACACGGTGATGAATATTCTTCTATATCGATTATGTTCAAATGGATGTCTCTATTACAAGAAGGTGGAGGCAATGATTTCTTGTGGCGCTTTTTGCCTGCTGTTAATCCTGATGGTTTACTAGATGGTCAGGCTGTTCGACAAAATGCCTGCGGAGTAGATTTAAATAGAAACTTCCCTAGCCAGGATTGGGATACAGCGGCTATCGAGTATTGGCGGAATAACACTGGCGAAAACCCAAGACGTTACCCTGGGCAGGAAGCAGCAAGCGAACCTGAAGTGCGCTGGCTAATCGAACAAATTGAAAAGTTTGAACCTGAAGTTATTGTGTCGGTTCATGCGCCTTATCATTTATTGGATTTTGATGGTCCTTCGCAAGCCCCGGATAAAATCGGAGATTTATATCTACATCAATTAGGCGTTTATCCTGGCTCATTAGGAAATTATGCTGGGCTCGATCTCGGTATTCCAGTAGTTACCCTTGAATTACCCTCAGCCGGCATTATGCCTTCACTCGATCAAATCGAAACAATGTGGGTCGATATCTTAGACTGGCTAAACACGCGCCCGCAAAACGAACAACAAGCCGCCGGTTTGTAGTACTTCCTCCTTCTTAAACCCCTTTCTTAGACCTTTTTCTTAGGTTAATAAAAATAAGGATATTTTTAGGATATTAACACCACTGTCTTACTTTCGAGGTTTGTGCGCTATATACTGCGCAGCTTCTGAAATCAGCCTGAAAATCAGCCTGCAACCTAAGATTGATTGTTATGAATTTTAAGTTTCTTTACAGATTCGTCAGTCTAGCTGCTCTATCAAGCTCGCTTTATGCGCAAGCATCATCAACTGTTGGAGTTACTCAAAATTTTGAGCGTACGCAAACTCAAATAAACTCTACTACTTTAACGCCTGTTCTAGATGGCGTGCTGGACGATGAGATCTGGCAACAAGCCACATTAATTTCTGATTTTCATCAGACTAATCCGGTTGATCATGGAATACCCTCACAGCAAACTGAAATCTTTGTTACCTATAGTGAAACTTATTTCTATATAGGGGCTAGGATGTTTGACAGTGACCCATCACAAATCAGCGCCCGTCAACTAATTCAAGGTCAGTCTATTAATTTTGACGATACGATAGGTGTTTTTCTCGATTCCTTTAACAATTCCAGAACGGGATTTTATTTTTCTACTAACCCCAATGGTGTTAGGAGTGAGGGGGTTTGGGAGGCAGCCAGCAGATTCAATTCAGATTGGAGCGGAATCTGGCAGGTGGAATCTAGGCTTGATGAGCAAGGCTGGGTAGCAGAATTTGCTATTCCTTTTACCACATTAAACTTCGATCCAGCGACGGATCAATGGGGTTTTAATCTGGTGCGTTCCAAAGCCAGCACCAATGAAGACATTGCCTGGTCGTCATTTAATCGTAGTACAAATCCGTCAACGGCTGGTCAGGTTTCGGGTATCAGAGATATCAGGCAAGGCTTGGGCCTGGATATTGTGCCTTCAGTGACGGTAGCTTCCAAAGATGATTACATTGCTGACACTACAGATCCCAGATTCGATCCATCACTGGATGTTTTTTATAAGTTTACCCCTAACTTGACAGGTGCTTTGACATTAAACACAGATTTTTCTGCGACTGAAGTCGATGATGTTCAGGTCAATTTAACCCGTTTTTCACTTTCTTTTCCCGAAAAACGTGATTTCTTTTTGCAGGATTCAGAAATTTTTGGTTTTGGCACAACTACGGGCTTTCGCCGTGGTGGAGGCCCCAGCGACGCTGATCCTTTTTATTCGAGGAGGATAGGTCTTGACCCTAAAACCGGACAGCCAGTTGATATAGATGTAGGCGGTAAGCTTGCCGGTCGCATTGGTGATTATAGTTTAGGTGTTCTCGCTGTGCAGCAGGGAGATATCACGGGTTTGGATGGGCAAAATGTCTTAATTGCTAGAGCGACCCGTAACATTTTAGCCGAGTCAAGGATAGGGTTTATTGTGACTGAGGGTGACCCTAACAGTGAAACTGATAATACGGTAGTGGGCACTGATTTTTCTTATAGAAATACCCGTTTTTCCGACAGCCATTCTTTAACTGGCGCGCTTTCATACCAGCAAACAGACACCGATGGGCTTGATGGGGATGATAAGTCTTACAACGCTAGCATCAATCTTTCAACTCAGAATACAGGTTTTAGTTATGGGGCCTCTTATCTTTATGTAGGGGATGAGTATAATCCCGCATTAGGCTTTGCCAGGCGCAAGGGTATTGAGCAAGGCGGTCTTACCATGAATGGGCGTTATTTTTTGCGTAATAATCCTCTGGTACGTAATTTATTTACTTTTGCGCGCTTCAGCCGAACTGAGACGCTTGATACCAAAAAACTGCAAAGCGAAGCTTTTAATTGGCGTGTAATTAATATTCAAACTCACAGTGGCGATTCACTTTCATTTCAGTGGAATAACGAAACTGAGGGCTTGGAACAAAATTTCCAGATCAGACCTGGGGTTGTTATCCCCAAAGGGGAATATACTTTTGACTCATATGAAGTGTCGTTTAATACCACAAACCAGCGTCGGTTTTCTCCAGATTTAAGTTATGAGTGGGGAGAATTTTATGATGGCAATACAGAACAATATGACCTCGGCGTTAATTGGCGACCTAATGAGCATGTGTTGCTGGATTTAAGTTACCGAGTACGAAATACTGAACTTCCAGGAGGCGATTTCACCATACGCCAAATTTCTCTTGATGCAAACTACGCCTTTAATGTCAGATGGTCCTGGGTTAATTTGCTTCAGTATGTGAATTCGAGCGGTAATCTGGGTATAAATAGTCGCCTTCGATGGTCGCCGCGAGCGGGTGAAGACTTTTTCTTTGTGGTGAATTATAACTTCGATTCGATGGAAGGTGCTTTTGAGGGTTTAAATTCGAAAAGCTCAGAAATAGTATTAAAGTACACCCGCAATTTCCGTTTCTAATATTTAAGCTACTTTGTTAAAACTAAATTTTGCACGATCACTCGCTGGCAATAATAAATTGTTATGAAATTTAAGACTTTTTTAATATTTGCCATTTTGGTTTTCATCTCAAGCCGCTCGCTTTATGCGCAAGCCCAATCAGCAGGCGGAATTACTCAAAATTTTGAGCGCACACAAACTCAAATAAGTTCTACTACTTTAACACCTGTTCTAGATGGCGTGTTGGATGATGAAATCTGGCAACAAGCCACATTAATTTCTGATTTTCATCAAACAACGCCGGTTGATCATGGTGCTCCCACACAAAGAACTGAAGTTTATGTGACCTATTCGCAGAATTACTTTTATGTGGGTGCTCGCATGTATGAAACCGAGGCATCAGAAATAAGCGCACGTCAGTTAATTCAGGGTCAATCAACAGGCTTTGACGACAGTGTTGGGATTTTTCTAGATTCATTCAATAATTCCAGGACTGGTTTTTTTTTCTCGTCTAATCCAAATGGAATACGCAATGAAGGCGTGTGGGAATCTGCCAGCACTTTCAACGATGACTGGAGTGGTATCTGGCAAGTAGAAGCTCGAATCGATGAAGAAGGCTGGGTTGCAGAATTTGCGATTCCATTTACCACATTGAACTTTGATCCTGCTACAGATACATGGGGTTTCAATGTGATTCGAGAGCGGCCTAGTATTAATGAAAACATGGCCTGGTCTTCGTTTAATCGTAGTACAAACCCGTCAACGGCTGGCCAAGTTTCAGGGATTAGAAATATTAGACAAGGCTTAGGTTTAGATGTCATTCCTTCTATTACTGTGGCAAATAAAGATGACCAGGTTGGAGGCACATCTGATTCCAGATTTGATCCATCTCTCGATGTTTTTTATAAATTTACGCCGAATCTAACAGGAGCCTTAACCTTAAACACAGACTTTTCAGCCACGGAAGTGGATGACGTTCAAGTAAACTTAACTCGTTTCTCTCTATCTTTCCCTGAAAAGCGTGATTTCTTTTTGCAGGATTCTGAAATTTTTACTTTTGGAGACAGACCAGGATTTGGTGGTAGTGGCCCAAGTGATGCGGATCCCTTTTATTCCAGAAGAATTGGTCTTGACCCTCGAACGGGTCAACCAGTTGACATTGATGTAGGTGGCAAGCTTGCAGGTCGAGTGGGCGATTACAGTGTTGGTATGTTAGCAGTGCAACAAGGTGATCAAGCCAGTCTGGCTGGGCAGAACGTTTTCATTGGCAGGGTTACTCGCAATATTCTTAATGAATCTCGAGTCGGTTTAATTTTTACAGAAGGTGACCCGAACAGTGAAACAGATAATTCTGTTGTCGGGACCGATTTTTCTTATCGAAATACTCGTTTTTCTGATTCTCATACGCTTACTGGAAATCTAAATTATCAGCAAACAGATACCGAGGGTCTTGATGGGGATGATAAGTCTTATTATGGAAGCCTGAATCTATCAACTCAAAATACTGGTTTTAGCTATAGTGGAAACTATCGCTATGTTGGAGAAGATTACAATCCGGCATTGGGTTTTGCCAGACGTAGAGGTGTAGAGCAAGGTAGCTTAACGTTGATTGGACGCTATTTCTTGCCTGATAATCCATTTTTTCTCAGAGTCACCTCATTTGCTCGTATTACTCGAACTGAAACCCTTGAAACCAAACAACTACAGAGCCAATCTATCTCCTGGCGTGCAGTTAATCTGCAATCTTATCGGGGCGATACGTTTTTTCTTCAGACTAGTTATGAAAAAGAAGGCTTGGAACGAGATTTTCAAATTAGGCCTGGCATAGTCATTCCAGCCGGAGAATATACTTTTAATTCTTATGAGCTGAATTGGAATTCAACTAATCGTCGTCAATTTGCACTTGATCTTGCCTATGAATGGGGTGATTTTTATGATGGCACACAAGAACAATATAGTTATGGAGTGAACTGGCGTCCAAATGAACAAATATTACTGGAACTAAAATATCGTTTGCAGAATATTGAATTGCCTGCGGGAGATTTCGAGGTGCGTCAAATTTCCCTTGATGCGAACTATGCCTTTAATGCCAAGTGGTCATGGGTGAATATACTTCAATATGTCAATACATCAGGTAATTTAGGTATAAACAGTCGTCTGCGTTGGACACCCAGAGCCGGTGAAGACTTTTACTTAGTTGTAAATTACAACTTTGATTCGATGGCCGGTGCTTTTGAAGAGTTGAATACTAAGGATTCTGAAATAGTTCTCAAGTATACCCGCAACTTCCGCTTTTAAAGCTAGCGCGCTCGGTAATGCTTTGTTAGAAAATTAATTTCACTTAGTCACTTACTGCTTGTAAGCTCCTTCGCAAAATAAAACTTCCGCCTCGCCTAAGCAAACCTAAACTTCGCTCGTAACGCTCTTTATATATGTGATTTCTAGAATCATTTCGATAAAATTACCAAGGTCTACTTTCTATTTCTATCCAAAGCCGACTTTGGCTGTATTTTAAATTAATGATGTTAAAATTCCTGTTATCGACCCAAAGCGGTCATAAAAGAATAAGGAGCAAGAAGGTGGAAACGTTGGCGATAATTGGGTTTATTTTTGGTTTGGCGGCACTTGGGAAAGTTTTGTTGCTTGAAAAACAACTGAAAGAAAAGGGAGTTCTAGAACAGGATGACAAAGAAGAGTAATTCATGAGCCAGTTAGTAATCGTTACAACACGCTTCATTAAAGTGTCTATCAATCCCTTGTACTATAAGTGATTCAAAAAAATATAAGCCAATACGTAATGAAAATATATACGAATTAAAAGATAAATAAATATTGTCTGTTATTGGCCGAAAAGAGACTAAACTGAATGTCCGCTATCGAGCCAAAGCAGTTATTAAATAACGTTGTGAACTTGACGAGAAATAACTAAACCCAGAACCCAAATTAAGTGTAGTTAAAGGAACGCATATGTATGTATTCAAGAAGATGTTATTCATATTAGTTTTTGGTGTCGGGTTAATTATTCAAGCTTTTGCGCAACAACCGAGTGAAGCTACCCAACGCCTATTAGAAAGAAACCAAATGTTTGAGCCTCAAATAATTGAGGTGTCGGAAAATGTTTATAGTGCTGTCGGCTATCAGGTGTCTACTAGCGCGATGATTGTGGGAGATGATGGAATAATTATTATTGATCCCGGTATTACGACTCCCTTAACTGAAAATGTTCGAGACGCTTATAGAGAGATTACAGACAAGCCCGTTAAAGCAATCATCTATACACATGCTCATGGAGACCATACAAATGGTGCCAGTGTTTACTATTCAGAAGGTGTGCAAATTTGGGCTCGTAGTAATTATGGTTCTGAAGCCAAATTAGCTCAAGATAATGGTTATGTAGGTGGAGTCCGGCCTTCAAACACTCAAGGCTTTGATTTGTTGCCTGAACAAAAAATAGGTATCGGTGTCGGTATCCCGCCAACAAACCGTCCAAACCTTGGTGCGACGTTGATGGCAGATGGTGCAGAACCTTCCCAGGTGCCACCACCTCCTTCAGGTACTATAGAGCCAACTCATACTTTTGATGGCGAACGTCAAATTCTGGATATTGCCGGCATCCATCTTGAACTAGTAAAAGCGCCTGGCGAAACTGACGACCAGTTGTATGTCTGGTATCCCCAAGGGCGTGTGGTTTTTGCTGGAGATAATTTTTACCAATCCTGGCCAAATACTTACCCTTTGCGTGGCACAGCTAGACGGTCAATTCGTGATTGGATAAACAGCCTTGATTCCATGGTCCAAGAACAGCCTGAAGTTGTTGTTCCTGGGCATACAACGCCAATGCAAAATGCAGTTACGGTGTTGAGTAATTATCGAGATGCATTGCAGTGGGTATTAGATCGTACTGTCGAGGGAGCTCTTGATAAATTAACTGCTGATGAATTAATTGAGTACACAAGATTACCAGAAGAACTGGCCGACTTAGATTACCTTCAGGATTATTACGGCAGTCGCTGGGGCACGGTAAGAGATATTTATGCACAGGAATTAGGCTGGTTTGATGGGGATGTACTTAACCTGCATCGCGAAAGCCCAATGCAACAAGCGCAGCGTGTGGTTGAATTGCTCGGCGGTGTTGATGGCTTAGCAATTAAAGCTAGTGAAGCATTAAATAATGGTGATTCCTTAGGTGCTGCACAATTAGCTGATGCTTGGACTAAGCTTGTTCCTAATTCTGCCGAAGCATGGTCGATTATGGCGGAAGCATTAACTATTATTGCTGAACAGACTTTTAATGCACCTGCTCGTAATTACACTTTTTCATCTGCTAACCGAGCTCGAAGAGTGGCAGAAGGCTTAGCAGAAGAATAACCAATATAGCCAGTTTCTATTAACGTCCGCTTTTGGCCGAAAGCAGACGTTAGAAGAAGTATGAAAAACTTTTTTTAAGGGCGTTTTTGTTAGCTGACCGAACCCAACGGTCTCTTAGTATGTCCTTATATTTACTCACATCCCCCCCCCCTAGGTAGGTCTAAAGGAAAGTCTATTACTTTTTATTTAATCAGGAGATCCACTATTGGCCGAAACATTTGACTAACTACCTCAAAAGAGCATTTTCGTACACGTTAGAAGGCCATAAAAAGGGCGTTTTTAGACACGTTAAAAAGGCAAGGGAAGGGAGGTTTAAGGAAGAGGGGTGTACTGTTCTATAGAGTAGTTATATCCAAGATTTAGCTCTGTCTACATTTCAGGCTTTTAAGCACTCATTGTCATATTTAACTTCTTTTAAATCAAAGGGTTATTGTTTGTAATAACTATATTTAGAAAAACAAGTTAAATCAACAGGTTAGTATTGAATACAAATAGTATATGTATCAATAGGTTATGTTGTAACAAGGGGTTAGACACTCATACAACTCGTCATTATTCAATATTTATACTCGTTTTCTTAAATTTATTATATTCATAACTATTTATATAATTATATAAACCTTTATAATATATAGATAATATTAATAAATATTTATAGGTATTTGTCGTATTTATGTATATATAGATGTCGTATTTTTGTATTGCAAAAATGTCGTATATTTGCTAAGTTATTTAGTAACAGGAGGAGGTAAGCCTAATGGCTATAAAAAACACACTCATGGGCAGAATTTCATACCGAGTTAAACGTAACTCGGATAGTGTCTTTTTGCGTGAGGATTTTAATGATATAGGTGGTTATGATCAGGTAGGCCGAATACTCCGCGCGCTCGTTAATAATGGAGATTTAATTAAATTGGGGTACGGTTTGTATGCCCGTACAAAGGCATCCTCTATTACTGGGAATAGAATTCCTGAAAAGAACCTCCAGAATTTAGCAGTTGAAGCATTAAAGAAGCTTAAGGTTGGAACAGTTTCAACTGAGCTAACGAAAGAATATAACTCTGGCCTTTCCACTCAAGTGCCAACTGGCAGATTAATTGCTGTAGACAAGCGATTTTCTAGAAAAATTGGCTATGATGGTAAATCTATCAGTTACGTCAATGCAGCCTAGCTCTGAAGAAATTAAAGATGTAGCAATTGAGCTCGTCTTACCTGACGAGTTTATAGAAAAAGACTGGTACGCAGTACAACTTCTAAAGCTAATTATTGAATATCAATTTGAAGGTATACATCCCATTTTCTCGGGAGGTACAAGCTTGTCAAAAGGGTTTGGTTTAATCAAAAGGTTTTCAGAAGATTTAGATTTTAAAATCCGAATTGAAGAGGGCATAGGAAAAAAGGAACGAAGAAATTATAGAAAAGAAATTATAGAAGCAATAGATCGTAATGATTTTTTTGAAGTTGATCGAGATTCTTTGTTTAAAGGAAGTCAAAGTATGCACTTCTCTTTTTTAATTAATTATCCAAATTTATTCGAAGGGCATAACTCCCTAAGGCCTCAATTAAAAATAGAAATGTATTTTTATGAGCCAAAATTAGAACCTCTATCGTGCTCAGTTAGGTCATTTATTAAAGAGGTCAAAGGTGAAGAGCATGAAATAAAAGCTCCTTGTGTTTCGCCCACTGAAACAGCGGCTGATAAGTGTACTGCTTTAATTTGGAAAACTCATATAAAAGATAGAAGCCAGGAGAAAGGTTCAAAATACAATGAGCCAGAAATGGTTAGGCATTTACATGATTTATGTGCGTTAGAAGATCATATAAATAATCAAGATTTCATAAACATTGCAAAAGGAAATTTCGGAGGAGATAAAAAGAGAGGTAAAGGCCAAATAGATGATAGCAAAGGGCTTAAAGGGGCTTTGGAAAAGACAATAGAAATAATTCAATCAGATCGAGAATATATTGATGAATTTAAAATATTCGTTGACGAGGTCTCATATGCAGAGGATGCTGAAAAAATAAGCCTTGAAAAGGCATTAGCCTCATTGATAAGAGTCTCCAAATTATTGTGAATGAATTAAAACTGAATAAGAAAGAAATAGAGTAAAGCTGCTTCTAAAGCAGCTTTTTATTTCAGTAGATATCAGAAATTTTTCCTTATTGTAATGCCGAAGGTTCTCGGTTCTCTTGGGTAGGCGCTCATTTTCCCATCCTGAAGAGGAGTATCAAAAGCGGTTCCATACCAACCCTCATCAGAGATATTTCTTGCCCATAGCATAGCAGAAAAACTATTAGGTAAGTTTAATAAAGCCCTAACATTTAAGAAATCGGTAGAATCTTGTAGTGAGAATGGGTCGTTATTATTATTCATTATTTGATCAGAATAACTAATATACTCAGCACCAACCACTAAACTTAGATTTCCAATTCTAAACTCTTTAGAAATATCAAAGTTTAAGTAATTATCCGCTACATTGCCCACCCGATCTCCTGATCTTGAGCAAAATCCATTAGAAGAAAATTGAGCTGCTTCGACTAAATCGCCTGTGTGAAAGATATTAGAAATTTGGCAATTTCCACTCTCAAAATTATTAAACTCTGCGTCCGTATATACATAACCTAGTTGGATATCTAGCATATCAGCAGGAGACCACCAAGCCTCCAGCTCAAAACCTTGAACCTTCACTTTGCCAGCATTCTGCAGATTGAAAGCAGTCCCAGTAAATGTGTTGGTCTGAAGGTCATCAACTTCCATATCATATATAGTTGCATTTATTCTCAGGTTTTGGTCTGGGAAATCCCTTTTAATTCCTATTTCTATATTTGTTGTTTCTTCAGAACCAAAAACAGGGTTGAAACCAAAACCAATCCTGTCAGTATTTGTCCCTCCTGATTTATAGCCTGTAGCATAAGATAAGTAGAGAAGAGTGTTCTCATCTGATCTCCATGAGAGCCCGATATTTCCAGACAAGTTCTCATCATCCATATCGACATCTAAATTAGGTCTGGGGCAAAATCTGTCGGAAACTGCACAATTTGCCCAGCCAGGCTGAAATACCGCATAAACAGCGGGAAGGTAGGGTGTTGGGTCCATTGATGCCAGGGTGGCATTATATGTCCCTCCTGTGCCATCTCCAGCAGGCGCTCCACTGGCTTGTGCAAGTTGCGCTAATGATATGCCAAGAGCAGCTCCAATTGCTGTTGTATTCACGTCAGATCGACTAGGAATACTTGGTGACTCAGAAAACACACTTGTCATGTCCTTGGACTCAGATGTGTATCTCAAGCCAAAATTTAACTCCAAAGAATCTGTAATATCAAAATCTATTCGACCAAAAATTGCATTAGCTGAATGATCTTGATTACTACTGTCATAGATCACACTGTTAGGTATGATTGGAGCTGCTGCTCCAGTGGTTGGGTAGCTGGTTCCATAGACAGCATTCGCAGTTGCCCAAGTTTGTGCATCAATGCTCATCAAAGCGCCAATAAGCTCAGGAGATGCTGCAGTCACGTAAGCCGGTAATCTTGGTCCCAATGTTAGGTTGTCTCTTGACTTAAGGTCTTGGCCATAAAAATATATACCAGCAAGGTAACTTAATCTTTTTGAGTCATCGCTGGTTATCCTGAATTCTTGCGACCACATTGACTGTTCAGCTATCTGATCCCTGCTTGCCAAATCTACATCAGTAAAGTCAGCATCGATTGCGTCATGAATATCAAATTTTCTGTAAGCGGTTATGGAGGTTAAAGTGTTATCAGTTATCTCGTGATTAATTTCAAGAGAAATACCGCTGTCAGTGTTCTCCGACACAGGTAATGAGTTCAAAGAAAGTCTATGATTTTCAAAAGAACCTGTTCTATATATAGTTCCACCTAGTGCGCTAAGGATAGCATCTGGTCCAGGTATTGCAGCTCCATTGTCAAACCTATTGGATGCAAATAGTCCATCTTTGAGAGTAAGGGCGGCGCAGCAGGTTTCATCTATTTCTGAGTAATCCAAGATTATTCTTGCAGATGTTCTTTCGCTGGGCTGATACAGGAATTGCTGCCTTAAACCGAATCTTGATCTGTCATTGAGCTCGCCCAACCCTACAGCATCAACCCACCCATCTCTGTAGCCTGTAAAAAAAGTAGTCCGTGCGGATATCTCAGGTGAAACATTCCAGTTTGATGCACCTTGAAAATTCGCAAGTGAATAATTACCAGCTGTAAATTGCAGATATGCATTTCTACTATCTTGTTCTGGAGCAATTGTTCTCAGAAGGAGCGCCCCTGATGCTGAATTTTTTCCAAAAAGAGTTCCCTGAGGTCCACGCAGAACCTCTACTGCCTCGATATCAGCAAGCTGATTGAATAATGAAGCTTGCCGAGCTCGATATACGCCATCGACATATAAGCCTACAGATGATTCCAGTCCAAAATTTTGAGCCCCTGTCCCAATACCGCGAATTGAGAAATTACCGGTACCAGAGCTTTGATTTGTTCCAACAGTTAAATTTGGTACGGACCACATTAGCTCTTGCACATCGTTGATAGATCTATTCTGCAGGTCTTCACCGCTTACTATCGACTCAGAAATTGGAACATCTTGAAGATTCTCATCTCTCAGCTGACCTGTAACTACTATTTCTTCTAGAGTTTGGGAATTTGCGGATGCGGCAACTATAGATAAAGAAATTAATGAGACTATTTTGCTAAGTTTGGAACATGAAAATCTATGATTCACGCTTTCAATAACTGCAAAAAATTTTTTTCTATTCACAGGGGTTTCCTCAATATGTAAAAGTCTTCTTTTTATTGTCTCAGTTACAGAAAATGCTTACAACTAGTTAATCATTGATATTGCAATTCGTTACTAAACCTTTTTTGCTATAGATTCCATAATAGCTACTGAAGCATCCTCAGTTGCTGATGCTTCTGATGATAAATATGATATCTTTTTTAGATGAAGCAGTTCGCGCTCCAAAGCGTTAACTTCATCCCACATAATCGGAATTTCATCCAAAAGTGAAAGCACTTTGCTTTCAATAACTGCAATTTCTTCTTCAAGTGTTTTCAATTAAGCGTCTCATGAATAACTTCAAAAAATTTGGGAGCATTACTTTCGTTCATTCAACAGGCAAAGAATAGGAGCTTAATAGTTAATTTGAGCTTGCC
>Ga0055584_100004051_pt1 | contig 14360 bp, 10 predicted proteins | sample OSDHelmetaG_FD_58716 | JGI IMG/M metagenome (GOLD analysis project Ga0055584, IMG submission 58716) | Pelagic marine sediment microbial communities from the LTER site Helgoland, North Sea, for post-phytoplankton bloom and carbon turnover... | ecosystem: Environmental > Aquatic > Marine >... | reverse complement strand
TATGTATTACTTACTCGTTCACCAAATAAATCAGTAAGTGTAGAACTAGGTGGAACCAACTCTGCAGGAGACTTAGGAGCAGCTGTAGCTACTACCTTCCAACATCGTAACCTCTTCCATGGGATGGAAAATTTATCGTTAAAATTTCGTGGTGCCTTTGAAGTCATTTCAGGTTTAGACCAACAGATATACCAAGGAGATACTTTTCAAGAATATAGTGCTGAGGCTGGCATCACTTTTCCCCGTTTTTTGATTCCTTTTGCCACTGATCGTATGCGACATACCATAACAGCAAGTAGTGTGTTATCTGCCAAGTATGATTTTCAATTGCGTCCTGAATTTACACGAAACGTGGCAGCCGTAACATGGGGATATAAATGGAGTGGACTATCGGGCGTACAACATCGCTTGAATATTATTGATATCAATTATTTGTACATGCCTTGGATTTCGAGTTCGTTTAGGGAGAAATACTTAGATGACACTGACAATTCTATACTCGCTTATAATTATGAAGACCGATTCCTTTTCGGAATGCGTTATTCTTTCCAATATAACAGTTTGAGTCGCCTTCGAGGTATGCAGCGCAACAAACGTCAATCCTATTACTCCTTCCGTTTTGATTTCGAATCTGCAGGAAACTTGCTCTATGGGTTATCTCGTTTGAGTAATCTCCCTCAGAATTCATCTTCAGAGTATACCCTTTTAAATACGCCTTTTGCACAATATCTCAAAGGAGGAGTCAATTTTGCAATGAACCGTTTGATTGACCCAAACAACAGTATCGCATATCATTTTGCTGCTGGAGTAGCTTATCCCTATGGCAATGCTCAGATGATGCCTTTTGAGAAACGTTACTTTTCTGGGGGTGCAAATAGTGTACGAGGTTGGACAGTTCGTGGTTTAGGTCCTGGCTCATTCAAAGGCGATGGGAATTTTATGAACCAGAGTGGAGATATCAAACTAGAAGGGAGTGTCGAACTACGAACCAAACTCTTTTGGAAGTTACAAGGAGCTTTGTTTATTGATGCAGGTAATACTTGGACTATCCGTAAATACGACTCACAAGAAGGAGGAGAATTTCGACTCGATCGTTTCTACAAGCAAATAGCAGTAGCCTATGGTACAGGATTGCGACTTGATTTCGACTTCTTTGTCATCCGATTTGATGCAGGAATGAAAGCCGTTAATCCTATAGACAATGGTGCAATTAGACTCCCAATCAGTCAACCCAATTTATCACGAGATTTAGCATTACACCTAGCCGTGGGATATCCTTTCTAAAAACAGAAACGATTCATAAACGAACCCGAAGGATCGATTTATGAATCGTTTGTTATCTATAATCTATCTACAGACGAGGAATAAATACAATTATGAACCTACTTCTTTGTGTTAAATTGGTTCATAGTAATCGTTACCCCAGACAGAACAAAACTTTTGATGATTTCTTCTGTACGCTCAAATAAAGGAGGCATCTGTTCTAATTGATCATTTGGAAATTTGGCTAACACATAATCAATCTGTCCTCCTCTAGGAAAATCATTACCTAATCCGAAACGAAGACGACTATATTGTTGAGTACCCAATGTCTGAGCAATATGCTTCAGACCATTATGTCCAGCATCACTTCCTTTTTGTTTTAATCTAATCGTTCCGAATGGAAGTGCTAAGTCATCAACAATAATTAAGACTCTTTCGAGAGGAATCTTGTGCAATTGCATATAGTATCTTACCGCATTTCCACTCAAATTCATGTAGGTAGATGGTTTTAATAAAACCAGTTCTTTGTTTTTGAGACGCATAGTAGCAGTCGCTCCATAGCGTTTATCTTCAAAAACAATATTGGACGCCTTTGCAAAGGCGTCCAATACCATAAATCCTATATTATGTCTGGTATCTCGGTATTCATCTCCGATGTTTCCGAGCCCTATAATCAAATATTTCATTAGATTTGTTGAAGAGATTCTTATTGCTAAAAATCTAATTATTCAGCAGCTTCAGCTTCAGCTTCGGCAGCAGGAGCATCAGTAGCTGTTTCAGCAGCACCTTGAGCAGCACGAGTTAATTTAACTGCACAAACAACAGCTTCTTTTGCAGTAGCCAATTGGATTTTATCACCGAAGTCTAAGTCACCTACTTTGATTGTTTTACCAAGAGCAAGTTTAGTTACATCGATATTAAGACGCTCAGGTACATCACTGATAAGTGCTTTGATACGAATTCTACGCATCTGAAGAACTAATTTACCACCAGTACGTACACCTTCAGCAAGACCATTAAGTTTAACAGGAACCTGCATAGTAATAGGAGTCTTATCATCAACTTCATAGAAGTCAACATGGATAGCGTTATCCTTTACTGGGTGGAACTGTAAATCTTTGATGATACAAGTAATTTCCTTACCATCTAAATCTAAAGTGATTTGGAAAATCTCAGGAGTATAAATCAATTTGTCTAAATCGCGACTCTCTACAGTGAAATGTACAGGATCTTTTTGGCCATAAATGACACATGGAACTAGACCTTCTTTGCGAAGAGCTTTTAGATTACGACTTTGATCAGAAGAACGTTCTGCGATAGTACGAAGTGTACCTTTAATACTTTTTACTTTCATGTTTAATAATTTTTGTGTTACTCTTTAATTAAGTTCTCATGCTTAATCTCACCATCACACAGTGGGTAGAAAACTACCCGATGCTGGAAAAGCGAGTGCAAAGATAGATTATTTTTGTTTCTAAAACAAAGAAAGCCCTCCATTTCTGATTGAAATTAGAGGTATTTGTCGTCTTTAAAGTAACTTTCCGCAGTGATGACAGTAAATTGCCTCTTCAGGCTGGTCTTTTGTATGACAATATTTGCATATCTTCTTCTTTGATTGTTTTCTTTGGGTACTTTGGAAAGCAATATCTGCAGAGACAATACCAGTGGGTACAGCAATGACCCCGAAGCCGAGAATCATGACGAAGCTAGCTACAAATTGTCCAAGAGGTGTCATAGGAGAAATATCTCCATACCCAACAGTGGTCAAGGTTACAATGGTCCAATAGATACTTTTGGGAATGCTTGTAAATCCATGTTCAGGACCTTCGATGATATACATAAATGTACCGATGATGATAACCAATATCAGCACGGCAGACAAAAAAACTGCTATCTTAGCTCGTGATGCCTTGAGCGATGAAAGTAGGATTTGACTTGCTTGAGTATATCGTGAGAGTTTCAATATCCTGAATATCCGAATTAATCTCATACTTCGAATCACCACAAGAGCTTTGGTTGTAACGAGAAACAAAGCAATAAACGATGGCAATATAGATAGTAAATCGATGATTCCGAAGAAGCTAAAGATATAGTTCCATCGTTTGGGTGCTATCCATATTCGGATCATGTATTCAAGTGTAAATAGTCCCGTGATACCCCATTCAAAGACATAAAAGATTTTCCCAAATTGATAGTCCACAGCTTTCACACTTTCCAGCATTACCAAGACGATACTGAAAACAATCAAAATAATCAAGACGATGTCGAAGCCCCGTGCCATAGGAGTAGCTATACCAAAAACCACCTCACGCAGCCAATTGCGCAAGGTGGTTATATTAGATTCATGTGTCAATTTATTATTCCTCATGACACAAATTTAGAAAAAATAATGATATAGAAGGTCTGTTTCTTTAATTCATTACCACATTATCCAATACCATATCAAATAATTGTTTTGCTTTATTGAGCTGTTCAGCAGTATTCTGTTTGACATCAGCAAGTTTATACGATTTGCCCAAGCCTTCATACTTATGGACACCCAGTGTATGGTAAGGTAATATTTCCAATCGTTGACGCATCTTCATTGGTTCGAGAAAATGAGCTAGTTGTAAGATATCTTGTTCATCATCACTATAACCAGGCACCAGTACATAGCGTACCCAAAAAGGATGACCATGTGCTTCTAACCATTGAGCTAAGCGAAGTGTATTTCCGTTCTGTCGTTCTGTGATGACAAGATGTCGGTTTGGGTTGATTTGTTTGATATCCAGCAGGACGAGGTCAACATAACCTAGAAGTATCTCTACATCCTCATTCCAAATGCTTCCATTCGTATCTAGACAAATATGTATCCCTTCTTCTTTTAGTCGTTTACACAATGGAATCAATGCCTTGGCTTGTACCATCGGTTCTCCCCCTGAGAAGGTAATACCCCCCTTCTTACCAAAAAAAGGTTTCTCACTGACAGCCATTTTTACGATATCCTCTATCTCTTTTTCTGTACCACCATCCATAGGAATCGTATCTACATTAGCACAATAAAGGCAACGGAAATTACATCCTTTGGTGAAGACAACGAGACGAAGGCCTGGGCCATCATAGGTGCCCAAGCTTTCGAAACTATGTACTCTCAATGGAGTATTTTTATGATTACTCATCTATTAAAGACCTTATGCCATTGTCTGGTGGAAGGAACGAGAAATAACCTCTAACTGATGTTCGCGGCTAAGTTCCACAAAATGCACAGCATAGCCTGATACCCGGATAGTCAATTGAGGATAATTCTCAGGATGTTCCATGGCATCTTCAAGCATTTCACGATCAAGTACATTGACGTTGAGATGATGAGCCCCTTTGGTGAAATAACCATCCATCATTGTGACTAGATTTTCTATTCTATCCTCTTTGGAACCACCTAAAGACTTCGGTACGATGCTGAAAGTATTTGATATACCATCTTTAGCATCCTCATAATTCAATTTTGATACCGAAGAAAGAGAAGCGATAGCTCCATGACTATCACGTCCATGCATTGGATTAGCACCTGGTGCAAAAGGAAATCCTTTTTCACGTCCATCAGGAGTAGCTCCAGTCTTCTTACCATACATTACGTTGGACGTAATTGTAAGGATAGAGAGAGTAGGGTTTGCATTCTTGTAGACAGGCAATTCTTTAAGCATGTTGTTGAAGGTATGTGTCAATTCTACAGCAAGGGTATCTACACGGTCATCATCATTACCAAAGAATGGAAAGTCGCCGTCGATATCGAAGCCTTCGGTCAAGCCGATATCATTTCGCTTAGCCGTTACCTTCGCATGTTTGATTGCTGAAAGTGAGTCTGCAGCGATAGACAATCCAGCTACTCCGTATGCTATGTTGACACGAGGATTAGTATCAACCAAAGCCATCATAGCCTTCTCATAATAATATTTGTCATGCATAAAATGAATGATATTCATCGCTTCATTATATACACGTGCTACTTCCTTAAGTACTTTTTTGTAGTTATGCATCACCTCATCAAAGTCGAGCACATCCCCTTTGAGCGGTTCGATTCCTTGAACCATCAATGTACCTGTATTTTCACAACGTCCTCCATTGATTGCTAGAAGCAATGCTTTGGCCAAGTTGCAACGAGCACCGAAGAATTGAATATGTTTACCAATCTCTTGGAAAGAGACACAACAAGCGATTCCATAATCATCAGCTTGACGAACTTTACGCATCAAATCATCATTCTCATATTGGATAGAAGAGGTATCGATAGACACTTGTGCACAGAATTCCTTGAAGCCTTCAGGGAGTTCTGGTGACCATAGTACTGTCAAGTTTGGCTCTGGACTTGCTCCAAGATTGTACAATGTTTGCAAGAAACGGAATGAAGTTTTGGTTACCTTAGTACGTCCATCGTTGAAACGGCCACCCAATGCTTCTGTTACCCATGTAGGATCACCAGCAAAGATATCATTATATGCTTTCATACGAAGATGACGTACCATACGCAATTTGATAACGAATTGGTCAATTAATTCCTGAGCATATTCCTCAGTAATTAGTCCTTTGTCTAGTTCGTACTGGATGTAAATATCAAGGAATGAAGAGACATTACCAAGAGACATTGCAGCTCCATCTTGTTCTTTTACAGCTGCAAGATAGCCCATATACACCCATTGAACTGCCTCTTGAGCAGTTGTAGCAGGGCGATTTAATTCTAGACCATAATAGTTACCCATGGTGATAATATCCTTGAGTGCTTTGATTTGGTCCGATACTTCCTCACGAAGACGAATACGTTCGTCTGTCATAGGGCCTAGTAATTGATTGAGGTCTGCTTTCTTTTGTTCGATTAGGTAATCGACACCATACAGAGCGATACGACGATAATCACCGATGACACGACCGCGAGCATAATTATCAGGAAGTCCAGTAAGAAAGCCAAGTGAACGAAATGAACGAATCTCTGGAGTATATACATCGAATACTCCTTCGTTATGAGTTTTGCGATAGTGAGTAAAGATTTCTTCTACTTTCTCATCTACATTATATCCTAGTTCATTGCAAGCGCGTTTGACCACGTTGATCCCGCCAAAAGGTTTGATAGCTCGACGGAGCAATTCATCTGTTTGAAGTCCGACAATGAGTTCATTTTCGCGGTCAATATAACCTGCTTTATGCGAACTGATTGTTGAGATTGTTTGAGCATCAAGTGAACGAACGCCACCATTTGCGCGTTCTTCTTTGATTGCTTTAAGGCATATATCCCATACTTTCTTAGTACGTTCAGATGCTCCAGTTAGAAAAGAGGCATCTCCCTGGTAAGGGGTGATGTTTAGTGACACAAAATTGGCTACATTGATAGAGGTATTCCATAAGCCTTTGTTCATAATAGTCTTTAATTCCATATGGATAATTGTTTTTTATAAAGTTATTCTTGGAAATTTATTATCACAATAAACAATGAATGAGCATACCACTTGTATGCTCTGATAGTCTCCTTTGTTTTAGGAGGGCAAAAATAACATAAAACTTTAGGATGAACTCATTACAAATAGAGAAAATTCTCTCTAATTGATTAATCTTGACCTAGGTCAAGAAATGACAAATTCCTCCTTCTTTTTATTAGATACTATTGCTCCTCTGTATTTATTCTCTACCTTCCTTTTATAGGTTGAACAACTCCCATATAAGGATACTTCTACACCTTATATATAAAATATAATATGTGAAGTTTGGGATACCTTGTTATTTGCTGTATATTTGCTGCCATTAATTTCAATTACATCGTACTAACCCCAACCCACTATATTCTTGTCACATGAAATCAATAAGAGAACTCTATCGCATAGGATTAGGCCCGTCAAGTAGTCATACGATGGGACCACGTTTTGCAGCAGAAAAATTTCTGGTGCGACATAAAGATGCAGCATCATTCACTGTAATATTGTATGGTAGTTTGGCTGCTACTGGTAAAGGGCACATGACAGACGTAGCCATCGAAGATGTCTTGTCTACGGTTGCTCCTGTTACATTTGACTGGCGTCCTACAGTATTTCTCCCTTTTCACCCAAATGGGATGACATTTATAGCTTATGACCTATCAGGTCAAGCTCAAGAACAATGGACAATCTATAGTGTTGGTGGCGGTGCGCTTGCTCAAGAAGGAACAGATATCGATACGATGACTCCAGATATCTATGATATGGATATGGTCAAAGACATCATGCAATGGTGTACTGACAATGGCTGTTCTTATTGGGAATATGTCGAACAATGTGAAGGCTCTGAGATATGGGATTACTTAGACCAATGTTGGACAGTGATGAAGGAATCTATTATCAGAGGACTTGATAATGAATCAGTATTGCCAGGAAAACTCCATTTACCCCGCAAAGCCGCTAAATATTTCATCAAAGCCTCAGGGTATAAAGATAGTCTTCGCTCACGTGGATTAGTCTTTGCTTATGCCTTAGCAGTAAGTGAAGAAAATGCTGCAGGAAGTACTATTGTGACGGCTCCAACTTGCGGTTCTAGTGGCGTGATGCCCGCGGTGCTCTATCATTTAGAACAAACCAGAAATTTCAGTAGAACACGTATCTTAAAAGCGTTGGCTACGGCAGGACTATTTGGCAATGTCGTTAAATCACGAGCCTCTATCTCAGGAGCTGAGGTCGGTTGTCAAGGCGAAGTCGGTGTGGCTTGTGCGATGGCATCTGCCGCAGCTAATCAACTCTTTGGAGGCAGTTTTACGCAGATTGAATATGCCGCAGAGATGGGGATGGAACACCACTTGGGCATGACATGTGACCCTGTTTGTGGATTGGTTCAAATCCCATGTATAGAGCGAAATGCTTTTGCAGCTGTACGAGCTTTGGATGCTAATATCTACAGTGCATTTACCGATGGCGTACATCGTGTCTCTTTCGACCGTGTCGTCGATGTAATGAAACAAACCGGTCATGATTTACCTTCTCTGTACAAAGAGACAAGTGAAGGTGGACTGGCCAAAGATTTTGAATAGAAATAATAAATAAACAAATGACAACATATTCACAGAAAATAAATCAAGCTATTGAGCAATTGGGTATCGACAAACTGACTGCCATGCAGCAGGAGATGCTCGCTGGAGTAGCTAGCCAATCGGACATTACCCTTTTAGCTCCTACGGGTTCGGGTAAGACTTTGGCCTTTCTATTACCACTACTCAATTCCTTAGATATAAAATCGACCGATGTGCAAGTATTAATCATCGCTCCTTCTCGTGAATTAGCTATACAGATAGCTAGCGTGTGGGAGCAGATGAAAAATGGCTTCAGAGTAACTTGTTGCTATGGAGGACATTCTATGGCCGATGAGAAGAATCAATTGGTCAATTTACATCCTTCAGTGGTTGTAGGTACTCCCGGACGAATCTTAGATCATTTAGAACGTGGTTTCTTGCAGACTTCGTCAGTCAAGCAAGTAATTATAGATGAGTTTGACAAGTCTTTGGAACTCGGTTTCCAAGAGCAAATGGAACAGATTGTAGATGCACTTCCTGTCGTGGAGCAACATATTCTTGTGAGTGCGACTGACACCTCAGATCTGCCAGCATTTGCTGACATGAGTGCTGATGCTATTCGCGTTAATTATCTCACAGACCAGAAGCCTTTGACTATATATCGTGTCGATTCACCTGAGAAAGATAAGATAGAATCCCTTCATCTTTTGCTTTCAAGTTTCAAAGGAGAACAGGCAATATTGTTCTGCAACTATAGAGAATCGGTAGAGCGGATATGTGCACAGTTAGCTGACCATAATGTAGCATCTTCTGCTTATCATGGAGGCATGGAACAAGAGGATAGGGAACTCTCTCTATTTCGTTTCAGCGTAGGGGCGAGCCAACTCTTGGTATCTACTGATTTAGCTGCTCGTGGACTAGATATTCCTAATGTAAAACATATCGTTCACTATCATTTACCTGTAGATGGTGAATCGTTTACCCATCGTAATGGACGTACTGCTCGTTGGGAGTCTGATGGAGCAGCCTATCTATTGCTGCATTCATCCGAACGTATTCCTGACTATATTCAAGAGAAATTGGATGAGTTAGGTGATTTTCCTGAATGGAAGTTACCTGGGCAATTGTTAGCCATACCTAAACCAGCCTATCAGGTCATCTATGTTGGACGTGGCAAGCAACATAAATTATCCAAAGGAGATTTAGTAGGTTTTTTCTGTAAGATAGGTGGACTCAAGAGCAATGATATTGGACGTATCTTATTACTTCCTCGAGTGTCCTTCGTAAGCGTGAAATCATCATCTGTCAAGCAGATGCTTCGTCTTGTACAAGGAGAAAAGATTAAAGGTCAGAAAACAATATTCAAGTCTGTATAATCCATGACTAGTGGGCAGTTATGCTGTCACCACTTTGAATAGGTTAATCATAAACGACGAATGCTGGTTACAAATAGTAACTGACATTCGTCGTCTGTCATTATCGGATTTTGCAATCCATACCTCAGTGAAAAAGTGATTAATCTTCCAGTTTGTGAATCACCACTCCAGATCGGAGTTTGGGCTCAAACCATGTAGTCTTCGGCGGCATGATTTCTCCACAATCAGCGATATCCATGAGTTGTTTCATACTCACAGGATAAAGAGCCAATGCCAGTTTCATCTCTCCACTATCTACGCGTTTTGCGAGTGCTTTTAAGCCACGAATGCCTCCAACGAAATCAATGTGGTCATCAGTACGAAGGTCTTCGATACCCAATAAGTCATGGAGGATATACTTCGAGGATACCGAGACATCTAGTACTGCGATAGGATCATCAGGATTGTAAGTATGGGGTTTCGCTGTGAGCTTGTACCAAGTGTCCTCTATATAAAGGCCAAACAAGTGTAACGCATCTGGACGATAAGGGGTTGAACCTTTCTTTTCCACGATGAAATGCTCTTCTAAGCGATGTAGAAAAGTCGATGGCGTCATGCCGTTGAGATGACTTACGACACGATTATAATCAATGATTGTCAATTGGTCAGCTGGAAAACAAACAGCCATAAAATAATTATACTCCTCATTGCCCGTATGATGTGGATTCTTCTTCTTTTGTTCTTCGCAGACCAATGCAGCGGCAGCAGTACGATGATGTCCATCAGCGATATATAATGCATCAATTTTGGCAAATGCATCTGTCACTAATTGAATTTCTTTTTCTTGGTCTATAATCCAAAAGGTATGTCTGACTCCCTCATCAAGAGGGGTGAAATCATAAATGGGTTCCTGGGCTGCATGACGAGCTATCATTTCGTCCAACTCCTTATTATCGGGGTAGGCTAAAAATGCTGGACCAATGTTTGCTTTGCAGTTAAGCACATTTTTCATACGGTCCTCTTCTTTCTCCTTCCGTGTGAGTTCATGTCTCTTGATATGTCCATCAAGATAATCCTGAACCGATGCTGCTAATACCAACCCATATTGCGTCTTGCCATTCATTGTCTGGGCATAGATATAATATAGCGGTTTGTTATCTTGTACCAGCCATCCTTTGTCCTGAAATAATTGGAAATTGTCTGCCGCTTTTTTATATACTTTTGGGTCACGGCTATTTGTACCGATAGGGAAATCTATTTCTGGTTTGATGATGTGATAGAGTGATTTCTCATTGTCAGCTGCTTCAGCTCTAGCTTCTTCAGAATTGAGTACATCATAAGGGCGTGAAGAGACTAATTCGATAAGCTCTTTAGGAGGACGTAGTCCTTTAAATGGTCTTATTTTCGCCATAGTGTGTTAGGTTTAAATCGTTGAAAAAAGGTTATATAGGTTATCAAAAGGGAAAAAATCCTAGCTAATAAAAAAGTCTATTCAGTCTGTCTTTTTAGCTAGGATTTTTCTATCAGTCGCACACTGGCAACTGTATTTGGCTACGCTCTAAGCGTATAGGGTTACTTATTCACTTGGAAAGTGGTATCTCCTTTCTCAAAAAATCCAAGAATCTGGTTTGCTGCAGCAATTCCAGCATTGATATTTGCTTCTGCTGTCTGAGCTCCCATTTTTTTAGGAGTACCGAAATAGCGGCCATCAAAACGAGATTTGAATGTATCAGCTGCAGCAGGAGCTACGTCAGCTAAATAACAGAAGTCAGTTCGCTCGTCCATAAATTCGATGAGGCTGACTTCATCGATGACTTCTTTACGAGCTGAATTAACTAAGATACCCCCTTGAGGCATTTGTTTCAATAAGTCATAATTGATTGAGTGAATAGTCTGTTTAGTTGCTGGGATATGTAAAGATACGATATCCGCATTTGCATACAAATCATTGATGTCATCAATCGCTTTGACGCCAGCAGCCTCTATTGTTTCTGCAGGACAGAAAGGGTCGAAGGCAATAACTTTCATTCCAAACCCTTTAGCTATGCGAGCTACATTTTGTGCCGTATGTCCAAAAGCATGCAGCCCTAATGTCTTTCCTTTGAGTTCCCGTCCTGCTTTTCCATTGTAAAAGTTGCGAACGGCAAATACTAAGAGTCCCATGACGAGTTCTGCTACGGCATTGGAATTTTGGCCAGGAGTATTCATTACACAGATATCTCGCTTCTTTGCATCATCTAGTTTGACGTTATCGACACCAGCACCAGCACGAACAATAATCTTTAGTTTAGGAGCAGCATCCATCACTTCAGCATCTATTTGATCACTGCGAATAATCAATGCTTCGATATCCTTCACTGCTTCAAGGAGTTCACTACGTTTACTATATTTCTCTAACAGACGTAGTTCATATCCTGCTTTTTCGACGATGTCTTTAATGCCATTTACTGCAGCAGGAGCAAACGGCTTCTCTGTTGCTATCAGTATCTTTTTCATGTTATTGAATTTTATATTTAGCATTGATATCGGATGATATCAACATACATTCTAATTTTTAGCTTCAAAAGCTTTCATACATTCGATGAGTGCTTTGACACTTTCGAGAGGCATTGCATTGTAGCATGAAGCACGGAATCCACCAACAGAACGATGTCCTTTGATTCCGACCATTCCTTTGAGAGAAGCAAACTCTAAGAAAGCATTTTCAAGAGCTGCATATTTTTCCTCCATGACGAAGCAGATATTCATATATGAGCGGTCTTTTTTATCTACTGTTCCTTTGAATAGTTTGTTGCGGTCAACTTCAGCATATAGAAGTTCTGCTTTCTCTTTGGCACGGCGTTGCATCTCTGCCACTCCACCAATTTTTTTAATCCAGCGCAAAGTCTCAAGTGCGGTGAAGATATTCATCACAGGAGGTGTGTTGAACATAGACCCCTTTTTGATATGTGTACGGTAATCCAGCATCGTCGGAATAGCTCTGTCCACTTGACCCAAAGCATCATCTTTGATAATCACAAAGGTAAGTCCTGCAGGAGCTAGATTTTTCTGAGCACCTCCATAGATACATACATACTTCTTGATATCGATAGGTCGTGAAAATATATCACTTGACATATCCGCTACCATAGGTACATTCACGTCCAAATCCTGATGCAACTCAGTACCATAAATAGTGTTGTTTGTAGTGATATGTAGGTAATCGACATCTGAAGGAACAGTATATCCAGTAGGGATGTAAGTGAAATTCTTATCTTTCGAACTAGCGACTTCTACAACCTCTCCAAAGAATTTAGCTTCTTTGATGGCTTTCGTAGCCCATGCACCAGTATTGAGGTAGGCAGTCTTGCCTTTCATCAAATTGTATGGAGCCATACAAAATTGGGTACTAGCGCCGCCGCCTAAGAAAAGAACAGAATACCCTTCTGGGATTTGAAGTAACTCTTTGAATAATACAACTGCTTCGTCTACTACCGCTTGAAATTCCTTAGATCTATGGGACACTTCCAATACGGAAAGCCCTGTGTTACTGAAATTTTTTACTGCGTCAGCTGTTGCCGCAATTACTTCTTGAGGAAGTATTGAGGGACCTGCATAAAAGTTGTGCTTCTTCATCATTGCTGAATTTTTAAAATTGAATTATTAAAAAACCTATATGCGAAGTTAGGTTTTTTTTTTTAGATAGCGTCAAATTTGCTGTGAATTATACTCTAATGAGCTGTTTTTCTTATGATATATTCGTTTTACTCTTGTTTTTGATACGATATGTTATAAAACACGATTAAATATGTTGAGTTTTATTCTTTAACATAAAACAGTATTTTCAAAATAAAGCCTTAAATTTTCTGTTGACTATTTTCGAAATCTCGTAAACAATAGACTATATTATAAAAGAGTCTATAGGTTACTCGATGAGTATTATTGGACTGTTGGTCATTAGTCAAAGACTGAATCTGTTCTTTCAGTCGGTATAGTAAGTCTTCATATTTATCTGTCGATACCGGTTCTTGAATACCCCTTAAAATTTGCTCCACACATTGATTTAGTAAGGGAAGGTCTGGCCAACTCTCATCACGGTGTGCCCCTAGGGCAGATATATGAGATAGTAAAGCATGATTAAGATAAATTTGTCGAAGCATCTCATCTTTATTAAAAGCTTTTTTCGTTGGCTCGATTTGTATAGACCTTCTTGCTTGAGTCAAAGAATTGTCTGCTAGATGTGCATTGCGTCGCATGATTCGATAATTCAATGTATCCTCAGCATTTGTTTTCCATTGATGGATAATCTCCTCGAAATATTTCGCATCTATATCTTGGGCTTCTTTTAATAATATTGGAAGTCTCTTGTATTGCCAATTTGGCCATAATAAACGGGCAGTAATATAAGATAGGAAAGCACCAGTCAATGTAGCGATGATACGAGGCCATGGGACGATCATTCCCTCATTGGCTCCTAGTTCACTAGCATCCAAAACAAATATGGTAATAAAGATAACAGCAAAGGCATAGTATTTCTTCAAGAAATAGAAAAAAGCGAAAGCAGTACCACAGATGACAAGGATTTGTCCATCAATTGTGGGAAGAAGACTCAAGAGCATGATTCCCAATATGACTCCCGAGAGTGTGCCTATAACTCTTTGCCATAAACGTCTACGGGTTTCAAGAAAAGTATTTTGACTGACAAAAAGAGCTGTAAGAGCTATCCAGTCTCCATGAGGTATCTTCAAATAATGAGATAAGGCTGT
>Ga0055584_100004049_pt1 | contig 14363 bp, 7 predicted proteins | sample OSDHelmetaG_FD_58716 | JGI IMG/M metagenome (GOLD analysis project Ga0055584, IMG submission 58716) | Pelagic marine sediment microbial communities from the LTER site Helgoland, North Sea, for post-phytoplankton bloom and carbon turnover... | ecosystem: Environmental > Aquatic > Marine >... | reverse complement strand
TACCTTCCAGCTGCGACTAAATAATCTAAAAATCTACTTATCGGCAAATTAGTTATTGTGTAGAGTTTGTTAAACTCAATATCGAAATGATCTTTTAACAGCTTTTTATAATCCTTTTCTAGTGCTTCTTGATTGGGCGCAATTGACGGACCTATAGGGTTAAAAACCAAATTCAACACTAAACCAGTTGCGTGTATTCCATAACCAATAGAATTTAACAGCTTAATTGCTGATATAGATGCAGTAAAAACACCATCTCCACGTTGCTTATCTGTATTTTCTTTGGTGTAACAAGGTAGAGAGGCAATAATCTCTACCTTATGTTTTTTGAATAAATCGGGATACGAACGATACTTTTTGTTTGTCACTAATATAGTGAGGTTACTCCTTATTATTATGTGAATTTCTCGAAAAGAAAGCTGCTCAATAAACCAAACAAAATGTGGATTCATCTCTGGAGCACCACCAGTTATATCAATTGTTTTCACCTTAGAATTATCGATAGCATCTAAACAATACTGCATGGTTTGCTTAGTCATAACTTCCTTACGATCTGGACCCGCATCTACATGGCAGTGCTTACACGTTTGATTACACATATAACCAATATTTATTTGAAGTGTTTCAACAGATTTCGGCCTAAGAGGGAAAAGTCCTATATTCCTAAGTTTATCAGCAAATCTCGGTTGATTATCTAAAGCAGAAATAATTTCTAGCTGTTTATCAACCATAGCTAATTCACTTTGTCTCGCTTTTAATGATTTTATCATAAGTGTAAATTACACAATAATACGCACAAAAATACAACAGCTTGTCAGGAGTTAGGCACCGTTGCACAACACAACTTATTCCAAACGTTTAATATTGAATTAATTACTTTAATTATCTATTTTTGTGTTGATTAACACAATAAATAATTGCTAGCATCTATATTCAAAACATTAGACATTGAAAGAGGCGAAGGTGCTTTAGTTTTCGTGCTGATTCTGCTTTCATTCTTCATTGGAGTATTTCAGATCACTCTAATGGTTTCAGCAGAGGCTTTATTTCTTAAGTCCTTTGATGGAGACATGCTGGGAACTGCATATTTCTTCTCGGGTGCTGCAGGAATATTATTAACTGCTATTTATTCGGGACTACAATCTAAAATTAGTTTTACAAAAGCTGCCCTATCAAATCTAATAGGGATAGCTCTTATAACGGCTAGCATATGGTACGGACTTACGGCTAGCGATTTAAATTGGTTTCCTTTTATTCTATTAGTCCTTATGGGGCCGTTATACATTTTACCTATTATTAGTTTTTCTGGACTTGTACTAAGAATGTTTAGCATTCGGCAAGGGAAGCGATTATTTGGCTTGGTTGATTCTGGTGCGGTATTTGGAATTATCCTAGGTGGATTAACTACGCAAGTTATGATAGAAGCCGTTGGTGAAACTAAAAATCTGCTGATAATTGGTTTTGTTGGCATTTTCCTTGCGATCGTAATGCAAATTATCGTTTCTAAATTCTTCTTCAATGATTCTTCTGCATCTAATGACAAAAAGCCAGAAGAGGTGCCAGAAAATATAGATGAATCTTCTTACAAGCAGCTTTTTAAAGACCCCTATATAAGAATGATGGCGATTTTCGTAACGATTACTATGGTTGCTATGTTCCTGATACACACCTCTTTTCTTGTTGCGACTAAAACACAATACCCGGAAGACGCAGAATTTGCGGCTTTTTTAGGGAACTTTACTGCTGCGATGATGATTCTAACTTTTTTAATCAAGACTTTCGTTTATGGCAAAATGGTTAAAACCTATGGGTTAAAAGTTAGCTTCCTAATTCTTCCTGGAGTTGTAATTCTGTTTACAGTAGGAGCAATTATATCTGGTCATGTTTTTGGCACAGATCCCAAAGATTCTGGATTTCTTTTCTTTTTCCTTATGATAGCCTTAAGCAAACTTTTTGCTGTTGCTCTAAAAGAGGCTTTCCAAAACCCGTCATTTAAGATATTGTATCAATCACTTGACAAAAAAATTCGATTTGGTGTACAAGCAAAAATTGATGGTGTTGTAAATGAAATTGCAGCCTCCATTTCTGGTGGGCTTCTATTTTTGCTTAGCTTATTATCTTTTATCGGACTAGTGCAGCGAGAGTATATATTGGGCTTAATTCTTTTTGGGTGTGGCTGGATTACTATCAAGCTTTATTCTGAATACCAAGCTTCACTAAAAAAATCTCTTACTAGACTGAAACTAGATGGAGAAACTGAAACTACTTCTTTAAACCTAAACGAAGTCTTAATAAAAAACATTGAAAAAAAAGGCAAATTATCATTTGTATCAAATCAGTTGCAGGAACGCTTAGACCCAATGGCCTATGAAGTTAATTTAGAAAAGCAAAATAATCAAGGTTCTAAAAATACTCCTATTGATTTGCCCAAAGATCCAGATAAATTAAGAATTCTTGGGCGAGTCCGATCTAATGCAGAACGATTTTCGCTTGCAAGAACAATTTACAAGCTACCATTAGAAACAAATATTGAAATCGCAATCCCCCTCAACGAACTGGTTAAAGACTCTGAAACCAATATTAGAATCGAGGCAATCAAAGCAATTACTGTTCATAGAGTTTCTGAACTCTATCACCACATTATAGATTTACTCGATTCACCTTGGTATAGAAATATTGCCTTCAATTCGGTTATTGATATAGGCGAAGATATTTTAGATCTTATGGAATTGGCTTTTCATAAAACAGGATTTGAAACGGAGACTAGATTATTAATAGTCAAAGCAATGGGAATCATTGGAGGTCCAAAAGCTGTTGCACTTTTAGTTAACAAAACTAACTTTCCTGACAGGAACATTATTAATGAAAGCTATAGTGCCCTGAAGAATTGCAACTACGAACCAGATGAAAATACTGTTAGCAAAATCAATCAAGAAATTGATAGCTCAATTGGTATTGCCGCATGGAATATAACAGCAAGAAAGAAGCTATCTGAGTCTAAGACAAGCGAAAGAATGTTGAGCGCTATTGACGCAGAGTTGGCGATCAATTTTGAGCTTATTTATTTGCTTCTTGGACTTGCTTACGATACAAAGTCAATTAGCCATATTAAAAATAGTATCGAAAGTGGGGCAAGTGAAAGTATCGGATTCGCAATTGAGTTATTAGACCTATTCATTTCTGAAGATTTAAAACCTAAACTTTTTCCTCTTCTTGAGGATATTTCAGAAAACGACAGAATTGAGCAACTAGAGCTTTATTATGCAATAGGCCAAGAAAATGAAGAAACAACGTTAATCGATATTATTAATAAAGACTACAATTACTGCAGTAAGTGGACTAAATTATGCGCAATTCATGAATTACATGAGATTTCCGAAAACTTATGCCAAGGTATTATTGCAAATATTTTTAATCCAGATAAACTTATATCTGAAAGTGCCGCTTGGGCGACGTATAATAAAGATGAAGCTATTTTCTACGATTGCCTCGGCAGAATAGATGAGAAAGAAAAAGCAAGATTAATTGCTCTAGTTACCAACAATCAAAACAGTTTCAACTCCTTACTTTTTGCTAAACTGATTTTCTTAAAAAACATTCAATCACTTGGTGAGGTTAATAATGAAACAATTTATGAGATTACAAGAAACTTGCAAACAGTTGAACTAAACAGCATAGGAGATACTCGAATTTTTGAAGAAGAATTTACGGGATTTGTTGTAAAAGGGGCTTTAGCGTTTTCTTCTGAAACAGATACTCAAAACATTAATGCAGGAGCTGTTTTTGGTAGTCTTTTATCAAAAACGCATAATACTTCAACTATAGTTGCAATGAATAAAGATACTATGTGCTATACAATTAGTAATAGCATTATATACCAACTTATTACTCAAGAACCGAACCTAATCGAATTACTCTATAGTCCTATTGTCCAAGAACCAGAATTAACAATCATTTAAAAAACGCAAATTAATTATTAATATACATTCCGTTTTGTTAAAAATCCTGATATTTCTAATTTGTAACCTATAATGCATAATAGCACTACCATATTTAAACAACTGATTCTCAACATAATCTTACCAGTAGTTATTGCTATTGCTCTTTTAGGTGCACTTAATTATTACCATACACAGTCAATATTAGTTGAAGGAAACGAAACTAAAAACGAACTTATTTCTCATGAAATCAAGAACATTCTCAAATTTCAAGACTACTCGTTTGATATAATTGAAAACGACCTTAATGTAGAAATTGAAGCCTACAGTAAAATACTTGTCGAGTATGTTTTTAAAAACACGAAAGAAATCGAAAATGCAGACTTACTATCCATTCGAGAGGAAATTGGAATGGATGCATCTTTGCAAGACATCTACATAATCGATACTAAGGGAATTGTAGTGAATACAACTTACAAAAGAGATTTAGGATTAAACTTCTTCTCTTTTGGTGAAGAACATAAGAAACATTTATTGGACATTCTGAAAAAGGGAAAATTTGTTAGCGAAAGATTCACTCTTGAAACGAGTACCAAGAAATTAAAAAAATACACCTACCACCCTACAATAGATTCTCAATATATTGTAGAAATTGGAGTCTATTCAGGTAAAGCAACGCGAATTATTGAGTCCTTTAAAGAGCATTTGAATAAAATAAGTGAAGTTCAAAAAGATATCATATCGGTAGAAATGTTTATTGGCGCTGATAATCCTATATCCTTTAATAAGGATGCTAAAACAAGTGATAAAGACCGTGAATACTTGCTCAAAACTTTCAAAGAGAAAACAAAACAATCCTACGAATCAGAAGATTCAAACGGCACACCTTTTAGTCATCAATTTATATATATGGAGCGCAAAAGTACAAGTTTATATAAAGGTGCTGTTATTCGGATAATTACTGATTTAACTCATGAGCGAGCTGTTTTAAGAAATGATTTAATTCAGCTTTTAGTGATATTCTTTTTTACTATTTTGGTGGTTATATTCCTTATATACAATAAAACTAAGATAATTACAAAACCGCTTAAAAAATTAGTAGATAATGTAAACCGGATTACTGATGGCAACCTTAACGAAAGAGCCGATGTTGAAGGGAACAACGAAATTGCTAAACTATCAAAACAATTCAATGTGATGGTGGAAAACCTTGAGGATTCGTATAACAATCTTGAGCAGAAAGTTATTCAAAGAACTTCAGAAATTCAGAGACAAAAAGATGAAATTGAGGAACAAAAAAAGCATATTACCGATAGTATTAATTACGCAGAGCGAATACAATATAGCTTTCTTGCAACTAAAAAAATGCTTAATGCAAATTTAGGAGAGTACTTTGTTTTTTTTCGACCTAAGGATGTGGTTAGTGGAGATTTTTATTGGGCTGATAATTTAGCTAACGGGACTTTTGCAATAGTTAACGCTGATAGCACAGGACATGGGGTTCCGGGTGCAATTATGAGTATTCTTAATATATCGTCGATTGAAGAAGCTATAAAAGAGGGTGCAACTTCTCCAAAGGATATTTTTAATAAAGCTAGAAAATTCATTATTGAACGATTGAAGAAAGACGGTAGTGAAAATGGTGGCAAAGATGGTATGGACGCCAGCATTCTTTGTTTTAATGCCGATAAAAGTAAAATGACTTATACTGCAGCTCAAAATCCAATATGGATAATCCGCGGTGGTGAGATTATCCAAATAAAGGGGGAAAAAATGCCTGTAGGCAAGCACGCCAACGACCATATGCCATTCATTGGCGGTGAATTTGATTTAAAAAAGGGCGACCAAATCTACACCCTAACTGACGGTTATCAAGATCAGTTTGGGGGTCCAAAAGGTAAGAAATTCATGATTAAAAGAATGCGAGAATATGTACTCTCAATTTCACATTTAACCATGCAAGAGCAGTATAAAAAAATTGATGAAGTATTTATGGATTGGAAAGGCGAGATGGAACAAGTCGATGATGTCTGTGTAATTGGGATTAAGATATGAGAGAAGCCTTAGTTTTTATTTTTTTGATATTTATTTCCTTGATTGGCCAATGTATTGATTTAGATACTCAAGTTCATTCCAAAGATTTTCGTGAGATTCTAAAATATTCTGAATTAAATAGTTCTATGCTATCTGCTAATGTTGTTAGCAAATCCATAGTCGAAAATGCATTCTTGGTGAATCATAAAAACAACTGTTATTATGTAATGAATTCTAGTAATTCGGCTAATACTGACTTAAAACTGATGCTCAAACATAAAGCGAATTACAGAAAACCTACTAATATAATCCCTGCTTTAGGTCTTAATTTATGTTTTTTAAACTAAAAAAATCATGTTTAAACAAATTAGACACTTACTTTTGATAATTCAAGTTAAGAATTTTGCTGATCAAAAAATGATTATTGATAAACTATTGAAAATTGGAAAAGAGGAACTGACAAACATAAAGATCTCCTCTAATGGGTAAAAATAAATGAATAAGAGCAACGATATAACAATATATTACTCACCAGCAGACAATTCTGAAGGATGGGTTAGCGTGTTAAACGATTTTCTTGTTCACTTTATTGAGCAGAAGAAAGTCACTCCCCCGAAAATTGAGTTAGTCGAATATGGTAATACTTCGGCTTGTAAAATTGCAATCGCTGTTTTGTCAAACAATACTATATCTTTAGGTGATGTTAAAGCCGATGGTGAAAATCTATTTGTAATTAAGAAAGCTGAAATATCTAGCGGTAACTTCCCAAAAGATTTAACCAACGGCAAACAATTTCGTTTTTTTGAAAAAGATGCCGAAACAGGTCAAACAGCAATATTTAATACGCACGCCACATCAGATATAAAGTCATTATATTGGATGAAGCTATTGGATATTGCAAAAGAAGCTTTTGATCTTTTACATCCCAATGTAAAATCCTTGGATAAAGGAAAAACGATTTATCTTGCTGAAACAAGTAATGACCAACTTAAGAACAGAGATGCTATAAAACGTGAATTACAAAGACACGGGTATAAAGTAGTCCCTTCATCTATTCTTCCTAAAGAAACAAACCAACTAAAGGAAGTTATTGTTCAAGAATTAGATAATTGCTCTTTATCAATTCATATTATTGGTAGTGAAGATGCGACCCTGAATTCTTCTGCAACTGCGTCAAAAGTCGAAATTCAAAATGAGCTTGCTTCTCAGTACGTAGATAAAATTTATGCTAATGGAGGTAATTCTTTTGATTTCTCTAGGTTTCTATGGATTTCTCCTGACTTGCAATTCCAAAACGAACAACAGCAGGATAAAGTCGAAGAATTAAAAAGAGACATCGAGGCGCTTAAAGGTGCTGAAATTGTTCAAACACCAATGGAGATTTTTAAATCAATTGTTCTTTACCGGATGAGTGACAATTACAGGCATGAAGTTGAAGATAAGGATGATGTCGACTACGATAATTCAGTTTATGTAATTTTTGATCAATTCGAAAAAAAATCTGCAGAACCCATTATAAATGCAATTTCAGCTAAAGGTAAAAATGTATTAAAACCAGTTTTCGAAGGAGAACAACTAAGTATTATTAATCACCATCGTAAATGCTTGATTAATTGTGATAGTGTATTAGTTATATACCACAATGAGAATCCAAAATGGGTGCTGAGCAAAGTAAACGACATGAGAAAATCTCCCGGATTTGGAAGAGTCAAGCCTTTTAAATCAAAAGCAATTTATGTGAACCAGCAAGATGCTGAGATAGAAAAAAACAAATCTAATATCGATATTATTATCGGAAAAGGTAATTTTGAAATTGAAGAGCTTGACCAATTTTTAAGTATTGTTAACTGATGGGCAATACGGATACAAATAATTTAAACGTAGCTACCGAAAAGGATATTTTCAATCCGTTTCCTGGTCTTCGTCCGTTTACTATCGAAGAAAGTCATCTGTTTTTTGGTCGTGAAGGACAGAGTGATGAAGTACTAAAACTTCTATCCTCAAATCGTTTCGTTGGGGTAATTGGTACGTCTGGTTCTGGTAAATCATCACTTATGTATTGTGGTGTGGTGCCCATACTATATGGTGGTTTTATAGCTGAAGCTGGTTCAGACTGGAGAATTGTAACAACCCGACCAGGTGGAGGTCCAATTGGAAACTTAGCCGAATCGCTTGTTAAAAGTGAAAATAAAGATATCAGTCCTGATGAATTATTACTTCAAAAAAGCCTTACTACGGCCGTACTTAAAAGCAGTTCATTAGGACTAGTAGATGCCGTTAAAGGTTTAAGTACGAAGAAAAATGAAAATGTTCTGATTCTTGTTGATCAATTTGAAGAATTATTCAGATTTAAGAAGTCAGGAAAAGAAACAAAATATATTGACGAAACGATTGCTTTCGTGAAATTACTACTCGAAGCAATTAGTCAGACAGAAGTACCAATATATATGGTACTTACAATGCGATCTGATTTTATTGGTGAATGTGCTCAGTTTCCTGAGCTAACGGAAATGATTAATGATAGTCATTACCTAATCCCTCAAATGACTCGTGAGGATTTGCGGCAAGCTGTTATTGGACCTGTTTCAGTTGGCGGAGGTCAAATTTCTTCGCATCTGGTTCAACAATTACTCAATGATATTGGCGACAACCCAGATCAATTACCTATTCTTCAGCATTCATTAATGAGAACTTGGGATCATTGGACTGCCAACCATGATGGCTCAGAACCTATATCTATGGATCATTATGAAGCCATTGGCACCATGGAAATGGCTCTTTCAGAGCATGCTAACGAAGCTTTCGATGAGTTAACAGAAAAACAGAAAGGAATATGCCAAGCTGTTTTCAGAACATTAACTGAGAAAGGAAATGATAATCGTGGAATTCGTCACCCAACCGCCTTATATGAAATCGCATCAATAGCTAAAGCTGACGAAAAAGACATAATACCCATAATTGATACTTTCAGAAAAACTGGTCGTACATTTTTGGTTCCTTCTTTCGAAAATACTCCTGTTATTCAATCCGATACAATAGTTGATATTTCTCATGAAAGTTTAATGCGAATATGGAATAAACTAATCGTTTGGGTTGAAGAAGAAGGCCATGCTGTTCAAATGTATATGCGCTTATCTGAAGCAGCAATGATGTTCCAAATGGGAAATACAGGGCTTTGGCGGCCGCCAGATTTGCAACTTGCACTTACTTGGCGTGAAAAGACACAACCTTCTTTGGCTTGGGCCACTAGACATGACCCTGCTTTTGAAAGGGCAATGGAGTATTTGAATGCTTCAGAGAAAGCTTATTTGGCAGACGAGGAAAATAAAGTTAAACTCCAAAAAGCACAATTAAGACGATCCCGAATATTTGCAATTTTCTTAGGGTCTGCAACAATTATATCACTATTATTTTTAGTCTATTCGTTCGTTCAGCAAGCAGAGGCCGAAAAACAACAAGCATTGGCATTGGAGCAATCTTTGATAGCGCAAGAAAACGCCGAAGAAGCAAAAAAACAACAAGTTATTGCCGATCAAAAATCTATTGAAGCTGAAGAGGCTGCAAAAGAAGCAGCGTTAAGTGCTGAAGAAGCCCAAAAACAGGCATTAATAGCCGAACAAAAATCTGTCGAGGCTGAAAGATCAGCAAATAATGCAAGAAAGCAAACTAAAATTGCAGATCAAAAATCTATTGAGGCTGCTAAAAGTGCTGAAAAAGCCAAGGAAAGTGCTGCATTAGCAGATATAGAAAAAGGGAAAGCAGAAGAAGCAAGTAAGAATGCTTATGATTTGCGACTTCTTTCGATTTCACAGTCTATGGCAGTAAAATCTCGTCAGCTGCACAAGGATACCAATGAAAAAGCACTAGTTGCATACCAAGCCTATCTATTTAATGAAGATTACGGTGGTGAAACCCATAATCCAGATATATATGATGGTTTGTATTATACATTGAAGCAGTTAAATGATCCTGACTATAATAGCCTAGAAGGTCATGACGATGCAATACGATCACTTCAATTTACTCCTGATGGTGAAACACTGTTCACTACTGGCAGCGATGGCCGCATATTCAAATGGGACATGTCAACCCCGGAAAGAAATAAAGTTCAAATCGCCAAAAACGGAACAGTTAATAGAGCACTTGCTATTTCGGCAAATAACAAGTGGCTTGCTTGTGGATCTGTAAAATCTGAAATTCAGTTGTACGATATTAAAAAGCCCGATTCTGATCCAATTATATTAAAAGGGCATGAAGGGGAAGTTTGGGATTTAGTATTCTTAAGCGATGATAACAAATTAGTTTCTTGCGCAGGAGATGGCACTATATTTATGTGGGATATTTCTACACAGCAATATACTGTAATTGCAAAGAGCCAAGCGATAATTAAATCAATTACCCTATCCCCTAACGGAAGTTTAATTGCTGGTGGCCTAGAAAACGGTAAAGTTGTGCTTTGGGATATTTCTAACAATAACACCTCTAGAATATTAGCTGAAGAAGAAAATGCGATAATCCATGTCGTAAACTTTAGTAATGAAGGGTCGATATTAGCTTTTGGTGATCAAAATGGAAATATTAAAATTTGGGACATTAATGAAAATAAAATGATTCAGCAACTTGAAGGCCAAACTGCCAGGATAAATGACATCAAGTTTAGCCCAGACGACAGTCAAATAGCTGCAGCGAGCTTTGATGGAACTGTAAATATTTGGGACACTCGAAACTACAACTTGCAACCAATTGTTCTTAACGATCATACTTCTTGGGTACAAACAATTGGATTTAGTCCAGATGGAGAAAAACTAATAGCAGGCTGCCGTGATAATTTAATTAGGGTTTGGCCAACCAACACTAAAAAAATGGCTGAACAAATTTGCCCTAAAATTTCTAGAAATATGTCGTCTGAAGAATGGAATCGATTTGTTGCAAAGGATATTCCTTTTGAAGATACATGTAAAGACATTGTACAACCCGCAAACAATAAAAAGTAGATGTTAAAAAATATATTCCTTGCGATTTTATTGTTTGGTCTACTTTCACAATCTGGTTATGGACAGACTTCTGAAAATGAAGGTTGTATTCTCGTTTTAAAAGACGCTGAAAAATTTTATGATGAAGGGAAATTAGAAAAAATACCAAGTATGTTAGACGCTTGTATTGAAAATGGGTTTAACAAAGATGAAAAAATAAAAGCCTATAGATTATTAACGTTAACCTACCTATTTGATGACAATAATGAAATGGCAGAACAAAGCATAGAAAACATGCTAAAACTAGACCCTGAACATGTTATTAATGAGTCAGTTGACCCTATTGAATTCATCTATTTGTATAATGAATATCGTACTGAACCAATATTCACATATGGTATTAATGGCGGAGCGAACATATCTAGCGTACGGCTTATCGAACAATATAGCCTAGACAACGATAATGTTAATACAAATGGCTCAAACAATACTTATTTCAACAAAACTGGTTTCCAAGGTGGATTGCAAGGGAGTTTGATGTTAATCAAAAATATGCACTTAAATCTCGGTTTAACATTTAAGACCACTCAGATTCGATTTACCCAAAATTATTACCTTAACTCATTCGATAATTCTGCAGATACGCTTTCATCATTTGGAAATCTTGAGTCAATAGAAAATCATAGCTGGTTGCGGCTTCCAATAAATTTAACATATGACATTAAGTTAACACCTAAGATATACACATATCTTAGAGTTGGTGGTTACATTGGTTCACTAGTGTCAGCTAAATCAACCCTCACAAGAACTTACAGTGCTAATTCTTTAATTGCTCCTGTAACTGGGCCACCCGAAGATATTAAAACTAGAAGAAACCTCTTGAATTATGGATTAACAGGTGGTTTAGGGTTTAAATATCGTATTCCTAAAGGTAATATATTTTTAGATGTTAGATACAATTACAGTCTCAGAAATCTTAATGTAGGAGACCAATATAAAAGCGGCACAGCATATCCTGTTAATCAAAATTTACTCTACAAATATTATAGTGTTGATGATAATATAATTATGGATGACCTAGCTTTTACAATTGGATATTCAAGGTTTTTCTATAAGCCTAAAAAGAAGAAAAAATCTAAGGCTAAAAAAAGCGGAACGATAAATAAATTAAATAATGAATTAGAAAAGTGAAACATTCAAGAACACTATTTTTAGCCATTGGATTTCTTTTTATGGTAGCATCATGCAAGCAAGATCCTAGTCCGACAGAGCCACAAGCCAATCGTTTTATCAAGTTATTTGGTAATTATGGGGAGGACTTTGCCGCAGAGGTTCATCAAACAGAAGATAATGGATATATACTGGTGGGTACTGTTGCCACGCATACATTTGGAAAAGACATCGCTGTTATAAAAACAGATAAATTTGGCAATGAAGAATGGTCAAAAGTATATGGTGATACTTTAGATGATTTCGGAAATAGTATAAAATTAGTTGGTAGTGATTATATAGTTGCTGGCACTACCACCGATACATCCTTAGCTACTAACATCTACCTTATTAAGTTAGATGCTAAAGGTAATTTACTTTGGGAAAAAACAATTGGATCTAATGCAAATGAACAAGGTAACGATGTTATAGTAACTTCAGATAATGGGTTTGCAATTATTGGCAGTACAACTGCTGAAGAACTCATCATTGGCCCGGGAGGAAATGATTCTACAAAAAATGCTCTAGGCATTAAAGATTTCTATTTAGTTAAAACCGATCAAAATGGCGATATCGAATGGGCAGAAAACTATGGAGCAGATAAAGATGAGTATGGCACAAAAATAATTGAAAAAAACGATGGTGGATATGTGTTGTTGGGTTCTTCTGCTAGTTTTGAGGAAGCCCAATATAAAAAAACAAGTATCCTAACGATTATAGTGAATCAAAATGGGAGCATTAGTGGAGGGTTTAACTCCTTTGGAGGTTCGGAAAATGATTTTGGTAATGACATAGAGGAAGTTTCTGATGGATTTTTGATATTAGGAACTTCTTCAAGTTTTTCATCAAATGGCACAGATATATACCTTGCCAAAAGCAATTCTACATTAACATCAATTATTTGGGAATCGAATATTGGCAGTTCCGGTAATGAAGGAGGAAATAGTCTATATGTAAATAATAAAGATTCAATCATAATTGTTGGCTATACCGACGATCCAGAAGTGTCAGCAGGAAACAGAGATCATTATCTAATTCGGGCTAGTTCTAATGGTGTTTGGGATGAAGCATGGAGCAAGACTTTTGGTGGGTCTGGTGAAGAAATTACCAATTCTATCGAACCCACATCTGATGGAGGTTATATTTTATTAGGAACAACTGAATTTGGAGGAGTTCAAATGATCAATCTTACCAAATTAAATTCCTCTGCTGAGTTGTGATAACTAGTTAATAAACTGAGAATTCAATCCCGCTTAAATTTCGTTTATTCAATTTTTTTTCTATATTTTTGGAGGTTATATAACCCCGTGTCCTAACAGCACTCTATATAAGATTTTATGAAACATATTCTGAACCGCTTTTCTATATTCGTTTGTGCTTTTGTTGTTTTTATTTGTTCAACCAATGTGCTTGCTCAGTCAGTTTCTGCTACATATACTGCGGGAGATATAAGTACTGATGATGAAAATGGCTATACAGGAACTTGTAATGGCCCTATAAGTGCATTAACAGTCACTCTACCTGGCGGTGGCCCCTGGACGGTTACTGGAGTAGATATCCAATACGATATGACAGCTAACGGAGTAGAATTCGCTTGGATATCAGAACAACGTTCACAAGTTTATTGTCAAAACACAACTAATGATGAAGGTGGTTTTTACACAGGAATTGGCGATGTAGCTGGAACCTATTCTTATAACAGGTCTGCAGTTGATATTGCCAACGGACTATATGCTGGTGGAACTAATTTAGTTTTTGAAATGAGGGGATATGCATCATGGACTGATGGGAATACAGGATGTAATACTAATTATAATAAATTCGATAATAATTCTTGGGTTATTACAGTGCATTACACTAGCACACCAAATGCTATAACATCGGTAGCCTCTCAAACAAATCCAAGTTGTTTTGGTGATGCTGATGGTAGTGTAACTGTTCAAAGTACTGGTGGATATAGTCAATATGCCTATTGCTGGTCTGATGCAAATAGTGGATCGATACTGGGGGTGAGCGAAAGACAAACAACACTGAACACTTCAATTACTGCCACTGGTAACAACAGGTTACTTGTGGTAGCCGTTGCTACAAGAAGTTTTGATGATAGATCGGCCGTTGCATATGGTGGGCAAAACTTGACGTTTCTTACCAGCGAAAATACCGCCACACTTAGATTAGAGTATTTTTATTTAAATGAAGCTGGAATTGC
>Ga0055584_100004048_pt1 | contig 14366 bp, 12 predicted proteins | sample OSDHelmetaG_FD_58716 | JGI IMG/M metagenome (GOLD analysis project Ga0055584, IMG submission 58716) | Pelagic marine sediment microbial communities from the LTER site Helgoland, North Sea, for post-phytoplankton bloom and carbon turnover... | ecosystem: Environmental > Aquatic > Marine >... | reverse complement strand
GGCAACGAAGAGATCGGGACAGACGAGAGGCCCCGAAGGGCGCGCCTCAAGCGTCCATCTTCGGCGTTGCGCTTCTTGCTAAGGGAATGGCCATTAGCGGCGAAACGCGCCTTGCATATGGACGCTTGAGACTGCGCAGAGCTACCATAGAGTTGTTCAGAGGTGCCCTAGACACCGACGACGGCGAGATCATCTACATGACCTACACCGGCGTGGTACACGGCGGCGCCAACGGCCTCTACTGGCGCGTACGCCCCATCTTCCAAACCGCCTCCGAGAAATACGACTGGCTCAACCACATCGTCTGCGTAGGCAAGAGCAAACAGATCCCCGGCAAGGTCGCCTACGACATGTTCGAGATTCTATAGAGAAGATACAAGCGAGAAATGAACACACGAACCCTTCAATCCCACCGGGGAAGCTGCCACTGCGGCGCAGTACAATTCGAGATTCAGACAGATTTCCCCGAACTCACCACCTGCAACTGCTCCCTATGCCGGCGCCGCAGCAGCCTCATGGTCAAGGTACACGAAGACGACTTCAAACTACTAAGCGGCGCAGAATCACTCACCAAATACCAGTTCCACACCCACACCGCCCAACACTACTTCTGCAAACACTGCGGCATCTACCCCTTCCACCGCAAACGCACGGCCCCCGACTCCTACGGCATCAACGTCCACTGCCTGGATACCAAAGACCTAGACGGCATCCCCATAAGAGAAACCAACGGAATAGAATTACCCTAAAAGAAAATACCTAACGAAAAGAACTTAAAGTCCAGCAGACTTGCAAGATCCCACAATCTCGAGCAGTTCAGCAGGGGCTGAAGTGCAAGGCAAAAACTTTTTGCAGTGAGGCGCATACAATTAGTATGTAACGAACTGGAAAAAGTTTTTAACGCCGCAATTCTGTCTCTGCTGAGCTGCGTACCCAACACGAAAAAGCCCGGTCTCGCGAGAGACCGGGCTTTGATCTAGAACCAACTTCAGCAACGTGTACTTATATGTAACGAGTTGAGAAAAATTTTTCAACGCCGCAATTCTGTCTCTGCTGAGCTGCGTCCACCCACAAAAAAGCCCGGGTGCGCTAGCACCCGGGCTTTTGTTGTCAATCGAAGTGCACTAACTATTCAGTGTACTTCCATTGGACGGCGCCGAAGAACATCTCATCCCAGCTCTGCTGTCCCCATGGGACAGTCCTATCCGGATCCGGATTCGCATGATTCTGCGAAGAATTATCAAACGCACCCACCGCCGTAATCTTCGTGCCGGCTGGCACAAACTTCGGGTCGGCATAGGTGTAGCTCATCTGCCATGCGTAGTTGTACGCCGCGATATTAATTAGCTCTTCCTGACTGCCATCGGGGTAGTCCGCGTAGAAGCGCATATACTTACCGCGGAAGTGCATATGCGGCAGGAAGCTATGGATATTCGCGTCTTTGGGTATGGTTATAGTCGAAACCTGCTCAAAGGCAGGGTCGTGCGCCGGGATATTGGTCCAGGTGTTGGGGAAGATACAGGCACACTGGCCAGACATTCTTTCCTCGGGAATCTCGCCCTCTGGGTAGAACCACAGCCCGATCTCGCTCTCGTCTACAGTCTCGCGACCGTTAGTCGTGTAGTGCAGGTTCAGGTTCAGAACCGAGCCATCTTTCAACAGACCACCGGTGTTAGGCGGGTTGAATGCGGCCGTGCCACCTGGGATATAAGCCGTGATGCTCGCCTTGTCCGGGTTGCTGCTACCGAGATTATTCAGGCGCTTGCCCACTTCTTCGGGGAAGTTCAGCGCGTTGATCGTGTGGTGCAGCACCGTGCGATCGCCCGGGATGTATTCGCTGCCACGCAGCCAGCGGTCCTTGCCGTCCAGATCGATTGTTACCGCGACGTCTCTGTAATCCAGAACGCCAGTGGCGGGTACCGGCTGTGCGGGTACCTTGATGATGTAGTCGGGCTCGCTGCCCAGACTCCACTTTGAAGTCGACCAAGTAAGCTCTGTTAGGGGATCGCGGTCGCCATCTTTCGGCGCGCCGGCATCTGCCCAGGCGATGACGTTTCTAACTTCTTCGTCGGTGATCAGCCTGTCGTTGATGAACTCGCCGATGTGACCATCGATCTGACCCGGCGGCATGCGCTTGGTCATCAAGACTTCCCGAATCATCGGCGACCAGCCCTGTACCATGGTGTGGCTGTCCATCGCGAATGGCGCGATGCCGCCCTCGCGGTGACAGGTTGCACAGTTCTCCGCCAGTATCGGCGCGATGTCGGCCGTGTAAGAGGGAACAGGTGTTTCTGAGAAGTTCACGATTGGGCCATTGGTAGCGACCAGCGCCGTGCTCACGGACTCACCCGCCAGCATTTCCTGGATAGCTTTTTCTGCCGCCGCGACGCTGCCGCGGTACTCGACTACGAAAGAGCTTGGGTTATAGAGAAGCACCTCGCCTGTTCTCTCGATGCCGAGGGCCTCGGAGATCACGCGGGCGTCGTCCATGAGTACGGGGATGTCTACGCCGTATTCAGCCACCTTGGCCTGTACCGCAGTGCGGTTGTGCTTGCCCATGGGGTTGATCATCATGAACTCGATGCCCTGTACATCGTACTTGGCCTTCAAGGCGTCGTACGCGGGCAACGCATCTGCTGTAGCCTGGCTATCGTTAGCCTGAACTAGCAGTGCTATAGCCTTATGGTCGTCGTACCAGCTCATGCTGTGGTGGTAGCCGTCGTGGTCCAGCAGTGAGAAGTCGCCCACTCTGTCTGCTGCGCCGCTTACTGCGGGAAGCAGTAGGCTCGCTGCGAGCGCTGATGCTAGTAATTTGCTGTTTTTCACTTTTCTCTCCCCCCTGGGATTCTAACGCGTTTAACTCTGAAGGCCCCGCGCCCTGCGGGCTCGGCACTTCGGATTTGGTCAGCGAGCAGGCTAGCTTAGTACTGTGCTGAGTATGGAAACCACTGTACGAACTCTGGGCAGACCAGTCAACGAATACACATTCGCTTCATCGAGTAAAAACGTAGGCTTATCAAGTACTTTATAGGCTAGGCGGCGTCTGCCGCCTGCAGTAGCGCCCGCAGCTGAGGATAGATCGCGGGGTTGGCGATAAGGATATCGCGGTCGTAGAACTGCGGGTCTATACCCTCGGGTACCGCGCTGAAGTGGCCGCATTCGGCGCCGGCCTCGCTCGCGATCAGCCGCGCGGCGGCGAAGTCCCAGACGCTGAGACTCTCGTAGTAGCCGTCTAGCCTGCCCATGGCCAAGAAGCAGATATCCAGCGCGGCGGAGCCGAGGCGGCGGATGTCGGCGCAGTGGGTCAGCACCGCCTCCAGCCTCGGAATCATGGGGCCTAGCGTAGACTTGTCGTAGGGGAAACCGGTCGCGATCAGTGCGCGCTTGAGTTCGGCCTCCTCCGACACGGCGATGGGGTCGCCGTTGAGGAAGGCGCCCTTGCCGAGCTCGGCGCAGAACATCTCCTCGCTGAAGGGGTTGTACACCACGCCCACCCTGACCTGCCCCTGTTCGACGTAGGCGATGGAGATGGCGGACTGGTTGAGGCCATGGGCGTAGTTCACCGTGCCGTCGATGGGGTCGATGATCCACAGCGGCTCGGCTATTCTCTGAATCGAGCCGATGTCGGGCGAGGACTCCTCCGAGAGGATCTGATGGCCAGGGAACTGTTTCGCAATCGCCTTGCAGATGAGCTGGTCGGCCTTGATGTCGGCGTTGGTCACTAACTCGTCGCCGTCTTTGTATTCATGGGACAATGCCGCCGTGGCACGCTCGTCCTTGATGAGCTGCCCCGCGTCGCGGGCCACCGCCTGTGCAAAAAGTAGAATATCGTTCATAGGTCCTTCGCGTTTGCTCGCAGATGATGAATTGTAGGCCTTGCCGTAACCGTCAGCATAACAGTCTTTGCCCTCGGGCCGATAAACAGGACAAAGCCGCCACCGATACGCCATGACACTCGCACTTAAATACACGCTGTTCGCCGTGATCGCGACACTCATCAACCTCGCCGCACAGGAGCTATCGATCACCGCCTACGATGGCGCCTTCGCGCTCTATCTCGCCATGGCGCTGGGCACGCTCGCCGGGCTGGTCTGCAAGTATGTGCTGGATAAACGCTTTATCTTCGAGCTGGTGACTGAATCGCGGCGCGAGGATCTCGGCCGCTTCACCTTATATGGCATGACCGGTATAGCCACCACGGCGATCTTCTGGGGTTTCGAGCTCGGCTTCGAGTGGTTCATCGGCGGCAAGGCCGCCCGCTACCTCGGTGCCGTCATCGGCCTGTCCATCGGTTATGGTGTAAAGTATCGGCTCGACAAGCGCTACGTATTTGCACGGCACATCGCTGCCGAGGAAGACTGAATGGAAGCCATGGGCTGGGGCCGCTACCCTAGAACGCAAGCCGAGCTGGTAGAGCCGGCGGACAGCGCCGCGCTGCAGAAACACTTAGGCGCACAGAAGAAGTCTGCTTCCTTTATAGCGCGCGGCGCCGGGCGCAGCTACGGCGATAGCGCGCTGGCGACACAGCTCATCGGCAGCCGCTTCTGGGACAACTTCCTCTCGCTAGACGAAGAACGAAAAACCCTGCGCTGCGGCGCCGGCGTCACCCTCGGCGAAATACTCAGGGTCTGCATCCCCCGCGGCCTGTTCCTGCCGGTACTACCCGGCACCAAGGAGGTCAGCGTGGGCGGTGCCATCGCCGCCGACATCCACGGCAAGAACCACCACCGCGACGGCAGCTTCGGCATGCATGTGATCGAGCTGAGCCTGGTGCTGCCATCGGGCGAGCTGCGGCGTTGCAGCGCCGTTGAGAACAGCGAGCTGTTCCACGCCACATGCGGCGGCATGGGGCTGACCGGCTTTATCGTTGAGGCCACACTCGCCCTCGCCCCCATCGAGAGTAGCTACATCGACCAGCAGAGCCTGGTGGCACCAAATCTGCAGGCCTGCTTCGAGCGCATCGAGGAGAGTGCCGACAGCCACTACTCCGTAGCTTGGCTGGACTGCCTCGCGCGCGGCAGTGAGCTCGGCCGCTCGATCCTGTATCTGGGCGAACACAGCCCGGCGAGAAGCAGGAAGTCCGACAGGACCTTCCCCGAGCGCGGCCGCGTCGGCATCCCATTCGCCACCCCCGCGTTCCTGCTCAACCGCGCGACGATGTCGGTATTCAATAGCAGCTACTACAAGCTCCAAGCCAGCAAGAAGCGGCGCGTCAGCCTGGACTGCGACAAGTATTTCTTCCCGCTGGACAGCCTGTCGAACTGGAACCGGCTCTATGGGAGCAAGGGCTTCCTGCAGTATCAGTTCGTCATACCCAGCGGCGCGGCGCTAACCGGTATAACAACTGTTCTAGAGAGAATATCCCAGGCGGGCAAGGGCTCCTTCCTCAGCGTGCTGAAGAAGTTCGGCGCGGCGAATGAGAACCTTCTGTCCTTCCCCACCGAGGGCTATACCCTGACGCTGGATTTCAAGAACGAGCCCGCGTTGTTTCCGCTGCTCGACGAATTAGACCGCATCGTGCTGGCCCACGGTGGTAGACTGTACCTGGCGAAGGATGCGCGCATGAGCGAGGACGTGTTCAAGGCGAGTTATCCGCGCTGGGAAGAGTTTCTCGCGATCAAGCAGCAAGTAGATCGAGAGAACCGCATCGCCTCACTGCAATCAACCAGACTGGGCCTGACACCATGAACGTGCTTATCATCGGCGCGACCTCCGCCATCGCCAAGGCGACGGCACGCATCTACGCCGAACAGGGCTGCGCGCTGCACCTGATTGCGCGCAACGAAGATCACCTGCAGGCGCTATGCGGCGACCTGACCGTGCGCGGCGCGGCCGCCGTCACCTCGGGCCTGCTGGACATGAACAAGTTCGCCGAACACCAAACCACATTAGACGCCGCCTTCGCCGCACTGGGCGAGGTCGATGTCGCGCTGATCTGCCACGGCTCGCTGCCGGACCAGGACAAGGTGGCACAGAACTTCAAGCAGGCGCAGAAGGAGATCAATACCAATGGCATGAGCGTTATCTCCCTGCTGACCGATCTCGCGCCGCGCTTCATCGAACAGGGCAAGGGCAGCATCGCCGTCATCACATCCGTTGCCGGGGATCGAGGGCGACAGCCGAACTACGTCTACGGCGCGGCGAAGGCGCTGGTGTCTACCTACCTGCAGGGCCTGCGCGGTAGACTGCTTGAGCACAAGGTACAGGTAGTCGACATACGCGCGGGCCTGGTGGACTCGCCGATGACCGCGCAGTTCCCGAAGGGGGCGCTATGGTCTAGTCCGGAGCGCGTCGCGCAGAAGATCGTGAGTAGCATACGACGCGGCGGCCACACCGTGTATGCCCCGGGCTACTGGCGCCTGATCATGCTCGTCGTCTGCGCCATCCCGGAATTCATCTTCAAGCGACTCAAGTTTTAATCTATAAGAATACAGGCTACAGCAAGCAATACGTGTCCAATTCAATCTCTCAGCCAACGCTCTACGTCGACCTCGACGGCACGGTGATCAAGACCGACTTGCTGTTCGAGTCGCTGCTGCTTCTGCTCAAAAAAAATGTCTTCATGCTATTTATAGTGCCGCTGTGGCTGATGCGGGGCCGTGCGAACCTGAAGCACCAGCTGGCGACCCGGGTCGAGTTGCCCGTCGCGCTGCTGCCGCTGAATCCCGAGTTCATTCGTTTTCTCGAGGGCGAGGTCGAGCGCGGCCGCAACATCGTGCTGATCTCCGCCTCCAGCCAGCTACTGGTGCGCAAGGTGAGCGAGCATCTTGGGCTGTTCATCGACGCCATGGGCAGCGATCCCGATCACAACCTGAAAGCCAGGAACAAGGTCACGCGCATCCTGCAGCTAGACCCGGCCGGCGAGTTTCTCTACGCGGGGAATTCCGCGGACGATATTCCCGTGTGGGCGGAGTGTAACGAGGCCATACTGGTTAACTGCCCTAAAGCCCTCGCGAGCCAAGTACCGCACGAGAACATACAGCACTTCGATGCACCGCAATCGACTGTTAGGAAATTCTGCCAGGCGATGCGGCCCCATCAGTGGCTGAAGAACGCGCTGGTGTTTCTGCCGCTGATACTCTCGCATCAGGTGAACGAACCGGGCCTGCTGTTACAGGCCTGCATCGCCTTCCTGAGTTTTAGCTTGGTCGCGTCCAGCGTCTATCTCCTAAACGACATGCTGGACCTTAACAGCGACCGGCAACACCCGACGAAGCAGAACCGTCCATTCGCCGCGGGGGACCTGTCGCTGGCCTACGGCTTCCTCGGCGCGCCACTCTTGTTTTTGCTCGGCTTCGGCGTCGCCCTGCTGCTGCCCGCGCCGTTCCTGCCCGTGCTGCTCGGCTACTGGCTGCTGACGACGCTATATAGCTTTCTGCTCAAGGGCCTCTATCTTATCGACGTGCTGACCCTGGCCGCGCTCTATACCTGGCGCATCGTCGCCGGCTCCGCCGCGATCGCCGTGGTCACCACCAACTACTTGCTGGCCTTCTCCTTCTTCCTGTTTCTCGGGCTGGCGATGGTCAAGCGCTACACGGAGTTTCTGAACCTGCGCAGCGAGGGTAAGACGACGGTGCAGGGGCGCGGATACGACGTGGCCCAGCTGCGCACGCTGGCGGCTATCGGCGTGGCCTCCAGCCTGATCGCCGTGGCGGTGTTCGCTTTCTATATCAACGCGCCCGCCACTACGCAGCTGTATAGTAGCCCCATCGTGCTGTGGGCGATCTGCCCGCTCATGGTGTATTTGTTGTGGCGCATCTGGTCGCTGGCGCGGGAAGGCAAGCTGGACGAAGACCCGGTGCTATTCGCCCTCACCGACCGGCGCAGCCAGCTCATCGCCGCGCTCTGCGGCCTGCTAATCTGGCTCGCGATCTAAGTCGCCGCAGCGGCTAAGACTCTTCTTCCAGAACCTTGTGATGGAAGCGCAGGTGGTTCTCGACGAAGCTGGCGATAAAGAAGTAGCTGTGGTCATAGCCCTCGCGGTCGTTATATTGCAGCGGATAGTCCACCTCGTCGGCCACCTCTAATAGCAGATGTGGCTTTAGCTGATTCTCCAGGAACTCATCCTCCGTGCCCTGATCGATCAGCATGGGGATGTGCTTTTTAGCCTGAGAGAGCAGATACACGGAGTCGTACTCCTTCCACGGCGCCATGTCTTCGCCCAGATACTGATTGAAAGCCTTGGCTCCCCAAGGACACTTGATAGGGGAGACAATAGGTGCGAAGGCCGACACCGAGCGGTACTTGTCCGGATTCTTTAGCGCGATGGTCAACGCGCCGTGGCCGCCCATGGAGTGACCGAAGATGGACTGCCTGGTCTCGTCCGCGGGGAAGTTGGCATTGATCAGAGCCGGCAGCTCCTTGGTGATGTAATCGTACATCTGGTAGTGCTCCTTCCACGGCTCCTCGGTGGCGTTGACGTAGAAGCCCGCGCCGAGCCCGAAGTCGTAGTCGTGATCGGGATCGTCCGGCACCTCGTCGCCGCGGGGGCTGGTGTCCGCCGTCACGATGATCAGGCCCAGCTCGGCGGCCACGCGCTGCGCGCCCGCCTTGATCACGAAGTTCTCGTCGGTGCCGGTGAGGCCCGACAGCCAATACAGCACCGGCTGCTTGCCGCCCTGGACCTGTGGCGGCAGGTAGACGGAGAAATGCATCTCGCAGGAGAGCGTCTGCGACTTATGCTTGTAGCGGCATTGTTCTCCGCCGAAGATTCTGTTGCTGGCTAGTTTTTCCATAATCATCTCTACTGCTTGTATGAATGGGTTTGTCTACTTCACTATCATGAAACTGTCTTCGATCGGGTTCCAGCGACTCGGCTTGTCGATCTTCGTCACCTTCATCGGCTTTATGACCTTCGGCTCCAGCAGCGGCGCGAACTGTTCGACATCGTTGTTGGTCGGGTCCAGCCAACGCGCTACCAGGTCTTCGTCCTCGAAATCTATCATCAACGGCATCGACTTGGGATGGATCGCATCCCACTGCGGCGTGAGCGGCGGCAGCGTGATAATGGAGGCGGCGTACACCACCTCGCCGCTCTCCTTGTTCAGGTACTCGCGGTACAGGCCGCCGAAGGCGATGGCCGAGTCCTCCAATTCTATCTTGTGGTAGGTCTTCTTATCACCCAGGCCCTCGACGAAGGCGCTGGCCGGAATCAGGCAGCGGGATTCGCGGTAGGGCTTGTAGGCGATGGCGCGCTTATTATCCAGCTTGTCCGAGCGCGAGTTGAAGCTGGCGTATTTGTAGTTGGGTTTCAGACTCTCGCCGTCGAGAAACAGCCACCAGGTGGCGGTGGAGACGACGCGCTCGTCGCCACGTTGATGCACGATGGCGATCTGCCCACCAGGGGCGATATCGCGGCTGGCATGCTCGGCGTGCAGCTCGATGCCGAGGGTGGTGCACAGCCACTGCACCTCGGGGCTATCGATTAGGTTGAAGCGTCCACACACGGCTTTTTACTCCCGGGCGAATAAAGTGATAGAGTCGAAGCTCGCGAATCACCTACTATTACATACCCATGCCGAGCCCGCGAGGCCAGTCTGATAATAACCCAGCCTGAGAACAAGCCAGTCTGATACTAACAAAGGGAATGCCATGACCACGCTCGAATCGATCGCCTACCGGCCCGCGCTACAACAAAGAATTTTCCTGACCCTTGGCGTTGCCCTCCTACTGATTGCAGCCTCCAGCGGCAGCGTCGCGCAATCCGTTTCAAGCACGCAAACGATGGCCTGCGAATCCCTGCTGCAGGTGCGCAACCTCACCATCACTGAGGCGACCGTACGCGAGAACGAGCAATCCAGCGACGATTACTGCTATGTGCGCGGCATCATCGCCCCCGCCATTCACTTCCACGCGCAGCTACCCCTGCCCGGCAACTGGAACGGCCGCTTCCTGCAGTGGGGCGACGGCGGCAAGGACGGCGACCTGGACTTCGCCGACCATAGAGTCGCGGAAGGCTATGCCGTGACCAATAGCAACACCGGCCACGACAGCGGCACCGAGCCCGGCTCCGCCTTCGGCTATAACAACCGTCAGGCGGAGATCGACTTCGGCTACCGCGCCGTGCACCTAACAGTCATGGCCGGCAAGACGCTGGTGAACAGCTTCTACAACCGCGCCCCCGACTACTCCTACTTCGAGGGCTGCTCCACCGGCGGACGCCAGGGCCTGATGGAGGCGCAGCGCTACCCGAACGACTTCGACGGCATCGTCGCCGGCGCGCCGGTGAACTTCTACCAGGCCATGAATGCCGCCGGCACCTGGAACCTGCAGCGCATGTTCAAGGACAACTTCGCCGGCAACCTCGCCATCGACAGCAACGGCGACGGCCGGCGCGACAACACCGAACTGGTGAGCATACTCAACGATGCCGTGCTGCAGAAATGCGACGCCAACGACGGCATCCGCGACGGCGTGCTCAACGACCCACTAAGCTGCGACTTCGACCCGCGCACGGACCTGTCCGATCATAAGTGCCCCTCGGCCAGCAGCACCGGCGTCTGCTTCAGCAACGCGCAGATCCAGACCATCGCCGACTTCTACAGCGGCCCCTACGACAGCAACGGCACCATCATCTACCCCGGCAAGACCAAGGGCTCGGAGCTGGACTGGATAGGCCTGTTCGTCCCCACCGCCGCCAACGACATGAACCCCGGCATGCTACGAGGCCCCGCGGGCGATCACATCAACTACCTGTTCTATGAGGAAGACCCGGGCGTAACAATCCCGAACCTCAACGACCCCAACCACATCCCCCGCCGCAGCGGCCAGAGCCCCGAGTTCCATTGGCTCAACTTCAACATCGACGACTTCACCGCCGGCGAGGCCGAACTAATGAGCTCCATCATGGACGCCACCGACCCCGACCTCAGCAGCTTCCTGAAGGCACGAGGCGGCAAGCTGATCGTATACCACGGGCTGAACGATGCGCTGTCGGTGGCGACGGCGACTATCGACTATTTTAATGACATGGTGGATACGACTTTTGATGGGAGTTTTGCTGAGGCCAATGGCTCTTCGCGGCTATTCCTTGCGCCTGGCATGGGGCATTGTGGTGGTGGGCCTGGGCCTAATAGTTGGGACAAGTTAGCGCCGTTGGTGGACTGGGTTGAGAATGGCGTGGCGCCGGAGACGTTGACGGCTAGTCGCAGTGAGAATGGGCGTGTTGTGGATGAGCGGCCGCTTTGTGTTTTTCCTCAGCAGGCTCGGTATACGGGGCCTGTGGGTGGGGAGAGCGACCCGGAGAATTGGATCGCCGAGAACTTCAGTTGTCGATAGGTATCGCATGACATGGTAGATCGGCGACTGAGTAAAGCGAGCCAAATGCTAGAACAGATTTGGCTCGTTCTACTCTAAACTGCGGCTAGATATCCCGTTATATCGGTGAGATACTGCTTGAGCTTGAAATAAACCGAGACTGATCGCGGGCGCGGTTGCAAGCGAGTTTTCTCTGTATACAAATGTTATGCGACTCGTCCTATAGAGTGCGAGCCTCATAGCCAAATTTAACGCAGCTACATATACATCCGGTTGTATGAAAACTAAATTCAAAGGCCAATGGACAGGTACTTCGCAGCAGGGATCATTCTGCGTTGTAAATATCAATGATAAACATGATGGAGTCGATGGAAGAGTTTGCATCTACGAGACGGTAGATTTAGATAGTTCACCTTACTCATTCTGGACGATGGCCTACTTTACTGGAGCCGTAAGTGATAGTGACAATATAGCCGGGACTGTGAATAGTCCTTCAACGTTTTGGAGAGAGGGACATTTACACACCGAAGAAGAAAGGAAAACCCTCGAAGATAAAACCGGGATGCTATTCCCTACGGTAACTAACTTCACCGCTAGTAGGGATGGCGAATATAAGCTTAATGCGGAATGGTTGTCAGAGTATGAAGGTGGAATAAAACAAGGCGACAACGTTGTCCTAGAGAAGAAGCGACTTGGCGGTTCCGTGATACCCCACAATTTAATGACCTGGGATGAATTTAAGCAATTTGCCTCTACTCAAGAACCCGGATCGATCTATCGGGGGCAGGCAAGACATTGGAGGCTACAAACAGCATACCATAAAACTGGAAATGCAGATCTAATCTCATATTTGGATGATTTAGTACCAGAACTTGAAAATCATATTAATGCTTACTCGAAACATGAATACGATATTAAGGACGATCGTTCACTTGGAGGTCTCTTAAATCTTGCTCAGCACCATGGTTACCCAACACCTCTGCTTGATTGGACTAGAAGTCCATATGTTGCGGCATTTTTTGCATTTGAAAATCGCAATAAAATCAAAAAGGGAGGAAATGTGAGCATTTTTAAATTTCACGATTCCGCATGGTCCAGTTTAGCCGGTAAAAGAGCCTTAATCCGCACACCTAAATTGACAGTAAGCACAATGGAGTTACCAGGATATGGTAATCCTAGGGTTCTGCCGCAACAGTCGATTACTATGTTTTCTAATGTTGATGATATTGAATACATCATCAGAGAAAATGAAGAAGAGTCTGGGCAATTTCTTTCAGCAATATCAATTCCAGAGTCTGAGCGAGAGACAGCTATGCATGATCTAGGTCTTATGGGAATTAATTGGGGCTCACTATTTCCTGGAGTTGAGGGCGTTTGCAAACAGCTAAAATCAAGACATTTTGGTAAGACCTAGTTGTACCGTCGCATAACAATCAGTTCAATCAAGGACAAACTGCTGCGGAGTTTGCCCATTATCAAGCGCGTTATGCGTCTGATTAACTTACGAGCCATTTTAAGCCCATGAATTACGCAATTGGCGACATTATTGATGAAAGATTTGAAGTAACAGACCTCTGTAGCGATCATGGGGGAATGGGCGTAGTGCTCTTGGTTGAGGACACTTCGAAAGAGTTTGAAGACATTCTTGCCCTTAAAATCTGCAGAGAAGAAGACAAAGACCATATCAAAAGATTTCGTAGAGAGTGCAGGTTACTTGAAAACTTCAAGAATAACTCTCGAGTTGTGGACATTTTATACAGTGAAACCGATCACTCCCCGCCGTATTTCGTCATGAAATACTATGAAGATGGTGATTTAACGACTCTTGTAGACCGGATAAAGCAAGATGCGGGGCTTCAAGAATCTATATTCATGGATATGATTGACTGCATTGCAGAACTCCATGCCAATGATGTTCTTCATAGAGATATTAAGCCGCAGAACTTTTTACTAGACGGGGATTCACTTGTTGTTTCCGACTTTGGATTAGGAGTTGAACCGGACTCAAAAACAAGATTTACGAGTACTACAGCAATTTGGGGCACAGAAGGATTTATTCCACCGGAGTTTCGGGGCGGCAAGTTTAAAGAGCCACTTCCCTCGGGTGATGTCTACATGTTAGGCAAGAGCTTCTACACCCTCCTTACCGGGCAAACACCGCTCTATCTTATGGAAGATGAAGTCCATCCTGCCTTATTTCATGTGATCGAACGGGCGTGTGAGCTAGATCATGATAGACGTTACCAGAATCTCGCTGAACTAAAGCAGGCTCTACATTCGGCGTATAACGTTATCTTAGGTAGAGGTGGACACCTCGGTGAAGTCCATCAATTACTGTCTACCATTAAAGATAAACTTGAAAACGATAGAAAATATGACTCTAGTGAAGTTAGAAAGTTTGTGAGCGAACTTGCATTAGCCGATGAAGATGATCAGATAAGAATCTGCACTGAGTTAGAACGGCCATTTTTTGCTATTTGGGCTAATGAAAAGTTAGAACCAGAATTACCATCTTTTCTCAAAACATATAGAAAGATGGTTGAAAGCGGGCAATATGGCTTCGCATTCGCGGAAACTATTGCCTCAAATATGAAAGCTATTTTTAAGAGCGCTGATATTTCTGATAGGACGCGAGCTAAGGCACTAGAACTTGCAATTGATGCTGCGGAAAGAATGAACAGGTTTGCGGCAATGGACACATGTATATCTATGATTACATCCGTGAGTGATGATGAGCTTGGGATCCATGTAGCTACTGTAATTCAAAAAGCTCAAAGTAGCTTTATTGCGAGCATTGAGGCTTCTCAATGTAAGTGCGACAGCGTGAGAAATGCAATCAGCAATTTGGAAGACGACGCATAACAAACAGTTCAATCGCCCGCTAGAGCGGGCTTTAGGACAAACCGCTTTGCAGTTTACCTATTAAAAAGTTGGGGGACACTAACAATTTAACAACTTATTCAAGAACAATGCCTGAGGGGCAGCAGGGAAAACTGATAGCTATGCATCTTAAGAACGTAACAATTTGGAAATACTCAGCTTAGCCTGTTGGGCCTGTAAATATTTCTGTGTAACTGCCAGTTAAACATAATCAATCAAGCGGTCTTCGA
>Ga0055584_100004047_pt1 | contig 14367 bp, 16 predicted proteins | sample OSDHelmetaG_FD_58716 | JGI IMG/M metagenome (GOLD analysis project Ga0055584, IMG submission 58716) | Pelagic marine sediment microbial communities from the LTER site Helgoland, North Sea, for post-phytoplankton bloom and carbon turnover... | ecosystem: Environmental > Aquatic > Marine >... | reverse complement strand
TAGGCGATCGACCTGTAAACTCTCCTGTATCTGCTGCTAAAGCACCAGTTGAGGTTAACTTACCTTCGTTATTCTGTAAAGCATGGTCGATTAATTCGTCTGGAGTTAAGTTGATAAAAGCCTCAGCCGAATTGTCAATGATTTGATCAATAATTGGATGATTTTTCATGAAATCTCTTTTTACTGTTTTACTTCAATTTTTAAAGGTGGCAAAGGTAAACTTCTAATGTCAAAAGAAAATTTTAACCTCCTTTTTTCTTCACATTGTAGCCATCTTTGGTTAATAACTCCATGACTTTTGTCACAAAATTACCTTGAACGATAATCTCGTTATCCTTTACAGAACCGCCTGCTCCGCACCTTTGTTTGAGTTGTTTCCCCAACGCAATCAGGTCTTCTTCTCGACCTTCAAAACCTTCAACAAGTGTGACTACTTTTCCTTTACGCTGTTTTTTGTCATACGAAACATATAAGATCTGTTTAGAGGGATCAACCGACTCCTCTTCTTCCTCAAAGTTTTCTTCTGGTGTGTAATCTGGGTTGGTGCTAAACACCATTCCTCCTAAATCACTCAGGCTATTCAACTTTTTCTTCTTTGCCATATGTATTTATGCGCGTTGATAGGTTTGAAACAAAGTTACCGCTTGCTTAGCCTCCAATACATCATGGACGCGCAAAATATTTGCGCCGTTCTGTAGTGCCCAAGCATGTAATACAGTACTGCCATTCAAAGCATCGTCTGGTTTTATTCCCAGTACCTTATTAATCATTGATTTTCGCGAAACACCGACCAATATTGGTTGATGCGTAAGTTCTTTTATACTGTTCAAATGTTTGAGCAATGCGTAATTATGATCCACGGTTTTACCAAAACCAAAGCCCGGATCGAGTATTAAGTCGACAATACCATGTTGTTTACAGGCTTTTATTTTTGCTAAAAAGTAGTCAACCACTTCGGTAACCACATCCTTATACTTTGGATTCACCTGCATGGTTTTGGGACTTCCTTGTTTGTGCATTGCAATGTAAGGAACCTTCAATGCACCAACAGTTGCCAACATATCTGCATCGTCGTCGCCTGCGCTAATGTCGTTTACTATATGTGCCCCTTGCTTAACTGCAGCGTGAGCAGTTTGAGCATTATTGGTATCGATAGAAATAACTGTGTCCGGAAACTTCTGACAAATCATCTCGATGACTGGCAGCACCCTGTCCCTTTCCATATGGCCGTCAACTGATTCGGCTCCTGGACGAGAACTTGCTCCCCCAACGTCGATGATATCGGCACCGTCTTGCAACATTTTGGCAACCTGTTTTTCAGCGTGTCCCAAATCCGTATAGGCGCCACCATCGTAAAACGAATCAGTCGTAATATTTAAAATCCCCATCACCTTTGGAGAAGATAAGTCCAAAAGTGTGCCTCGAATGTTTATAGTATCTTGCTGCACAAGTTTAACCATACGGATTAGCCGTATATTTTTGCAAAAAAAGAAAACCTTGAGCAATAAAACGTCACAGCAATACGATCATGCCTTAAATAAGTGTAGAGAAATCTTTGAAAAGAAGACGATTGACTATGGCACAGCGTGGCGCATATTGAGGCCAAAATCTTTGACAGACCAAATCTTCATAAAGGCAAAACGCATTCGCAGTATAGAAGAATCACAGGAAAACTTGGTGGGTGAAAGTCTGGACAATGAATACATTGGCATTTACAACTATTGCGTGATGGCATTGATTCAATTGGAATACAATACGGATTTTGAAGAATCAATCGAAGCTTCTCAAATTATAGAATGGTATCACAAGATTACCACATCGACAAAAGACTTGATGTTGAAAAAGAATCAAGATTATGGAGAAGCGTGGCGTGAAATGCGGGTGAGTACGTTTACAGATTTGATACTGATGAAGTTGCTGAGGATTCGTCAAATTGAAGACAACGACGGCAAGACCTTGGTGTCGGAAGGCTTAGATGCCAACTTCCAAGATATGATGAACTATGCTATATTTGCTTTGATTCGAAAAGAGGAAGTCGCATGAAATACTTAGTTCATTTTAGCCGTGTTTTAATTGGGCTCGTATTCATTCTTTCGGGATTAATCAAACTGAATGATCCAACAGGATTTTCTTACAAATTAGACGAGTATTTTACTGTATTCGCAGCCGACTTAGAGGCAAAACAGGATTCTGTTCAAACCAACTTGACTCTTGACGACCAATCAATTTCTTTGTCTACTGCTATACGCAAAACCGACAGCATTTACCAATTAACAATTGTTCAAAGTCCCTGGCAGCAAATCGATAGCTCGTTAACATCCGAAATCAACGTATTCCTCAACGGGAATTCTGTTTTCACACATACATTCACTACAAAAGATAGCAACTTCAAAGCTTCCGACTTGATGTGTACGGCAACCGTTAGTGGGAAAACCCTAGGTAAAGAGGCCTTTACCTTTGCGAATGCTCATAATTCCATTTCTGCCAAAAGTTTTGAATCAGATATTAGTGGTTTTGTAAAAGAAGATAATTGGGCCGTTGGGTTTTTCAATTGGCTCAGAAAGTACGCTTTGTTCATGGCCATATTTGTCAGTTGGCTTGAAGCCATTTTGGGTTTTGCCTTACTGATTGGCTGGCAGCACAAATTCACCATTTGGATGTTGATTTTGTTGACATTGTTTTTCGGCTTCTTAACCTTGTATTCATGGATTTACGATAAGGTAACGGATTGTGGATGTTTTGGCGATGCCTTGCCATTAAACCCAGAAGAATCATTTTACAAAAATGCCATAATAGGACTGTTTATCGCAGTTCTGTGGTTCGGCCGTAAACATATTAAACCAGTATTCTCGAATTCATTTGGAGTTAAGGTATTAACCGTACTCACTTTATTAATGGTCGGTTTTAGCATGTACTGCAAACATTATTTACCAGTGGTCGACTACTTACATTACTCCGAAGGCACTGACATAAGAGCGGGCATGCAAGTAAAAGAAGGTGAACGCGCTTCTGACCACATTCAAACTACCTATTTGTACAAGTCTAAAACGAGTGACGAAACAGTTGAAGTTGTTTACGATAGCGACAAAGGAAGTTTTGAACCTAAAATTGATTATAGCAAATGGACCTACGTTGATGTTATTGATGAGAAACTGATTGAAAAAGGGGCTACTCCCGATATTCATGATTTCGCTTTTTATAATGCCGACCAAGACAACAACTACATTGATGATTTTTGGCTACAAGAAAAAAAGTTGTTGCTGGTGGTTCACGACGTAAAAAAGGCTGACTTAAAGGCCATTAAAGAAGTCCGTGAAATCGCCAAGCAATGGAAAAAAGATGGTCATGAATTTTGGGCACTGACTGCAAGTACCAAAGAAGAGGTGGAAGCCTTTAGGCATGAGCAACAAATTTCTGAATTTGACTTTTACTATGGGGATAATACAAATTTGAAGTCCATAATTCGGTCTAATCCTGGACTGTTATTGATAACGGATACTTCTGTGGTCCGCAAAGTGTGGCCAAGTACACGTCTACCTAAGTACAAGAAAATTCTCAAAAAGTCGGAATGATCCGATTCTTGCTCAAGAAAATCTCTTATGCGATATTGATTCTCTTCAGTGTTGCTTCCGTCGTTTTTTGGTTGTTTAGTTTTTCGTTTCCTAATCCAGAGGATATCTTGGTTACAGACAGAACGGACAAGGCTACCTTAGACGCCATTAAAACCGAATTAAAACTAGACCAGTCAAAAGGCAAACAATATGTGTCATTTCTGAATGACTTGTCTTTAATTTCCGTTTACGACCAATCTAGAACAGTTGAGGTTAGTCACGCACGTATCTTAAACATTGGAGGAAAATCGATTTATTTGAAATCGCCATACTTGCGTCGTAGTTTTCAAACCGGACAACCAACGAAGACCATATTAATGGATGCGTTTATTGGCACTGTGGTTTTGGCTTTAGCTGCGATGATATTTGCCAGTATCCTAGGATTACTTTTCGGAGTACTTTCCAGTATCAAACAAGGCAGTTGGCTTGATCGATCATTACTATTTGTCAGCACACTTGGCATTTCCGTGCCCTCATTTTTTTCAGCCATCATTTTTAGTTTCTTGTTTGGTCACGTTTGGGGTGCATGGACGGAATTAAATGTAGTGGGCAGTTTATATGAGATTGATCCGTTTACCGGAAAACAACTGGCACTTAAAAACTTGGTACTCCCTGCTTTGGCTTTGGGAATCCGACCGTTGTCAATTATTACACAACTAACACGAAACGCCATGTTAGATGCCTTGTCGAAAGACTATATCCGTACAGCCATTGCCAAAGGTTTGAGCAAACGACAGGTATATTTCAAACATGCCTTAAAGAGTGCCTTAAATCCAGTGATTACCTCGATATCTGGATGGTTTGCATCGTTATTGGCTGGTGCATTTTTTGTGGAATTTATCTTCAGTTGGAAAGGCTTGGGCAGCGTGACCATACACGCATTGGAAACAAGTGACTTGCCCATAATCATGGGTAGCATCGTATTTATCGCTTGTCTATTTGTGTTTATCAATTTATTGGTAGATATATTATATACACTGTTGGACCCACGAATTAGGTTGGAATCATGATGATTTTTATTATCGGATTACCTGGAGTAGGCAAAACGACCTTTGCCCAACAGTTGGCTAGCCATTTACATATGGATTGGTTTGATTTAGACCAAATCATTGTCGACCAACAACAAAAGCCTATTACATCCTTATTTAAAGAAAGCGGAGAAGAGGCATTTAGGAAGATGGAATCAGTGGCTTTACAAACAGTCATTGACAACAACAGAAACGCTGTTATAGCTACAGGGGGTGGCACGCCATGTTTTGGAGACAATATGAATCGGATGTTAGCGAATGGCACCTGTATATTATTAAAAGCTGAGATAGGCATCGTGACAGAACATATTGTAGCAGATGCACAAGTTAGACCGATGTTTTTGGGATTAGATCGGCGTGAAATTGCTAAAAAGTTGTCCTATTTATGGGATAAAAGGAAGTCTTATTATCAGCAAACCCACATCATCACTGGCCTTGAGGCTATTCAAAAACCGCAGTTATTAACAAATAGGGTGGAATTATTCACAAAGAAGGGTGTTTCCTTGAATGATATAATTGAAATTGACTAACATTGCTCAGCAAATCGGAAGAACATCAGTGTTTACGACTGTTACAGCCGATTCGCGTTATGTATTATTGATATTTTTAAATTTTCACTTAAAAGATTTTAAATCATGAACAAGTCAGAGTTAATCTCTCAAATTGCTGGCGATGCTGGCATCACTAAAGCACAGGCTCAAACTGCATTAAATTCGTTTTTAGACGCTTCATCTGGAGCTTTGAAAAAAGGCGAAAAAGTAATCTTAGTTGGATTCGGAACTTTCTCTGTATCTAGAAGAGCTGCTAGAACTGGTAGAAACCCTCAAACTGGAAAAGAAATTCAAATCAAAGCGAAGAACGTTGTTAAGTTCAAAGCTGGATCTGAGCTTTCTGGAAAAGTTAACTAAAAAAGGTTTAAACGAAATTAAAACCCAGTTGATTCGGCTGGGTTTTTTTTGTGTCAACAAATTCGTACTTCTCAACATTTTAGCATAAATCCAACTCGAGATATTCATGAAATTAAACATCGTTTTTATATGTCAGGTATCCGGATTTCAGCTACTAATATTACATGAAAAAACAAATCGCCCCGGTATTAGTCCTTTTACTTATAGTGATTACAAACGCTACAGACTTATTGGCCCAAACCCAGAGAAACGTAGTCGTTGAGCACTTCACAAATACACGATGTGGCATTTGCAAAAGCCGCAATCCTGGTTTGTTTAGTAACCTCAGCACCTCACCTGAGGTATATCATATATCTTACCATCCAAGTAGTCCGTATTCATCGTGCTTGTTGAACAAACATGATGTTGGTGGAAACGATGACCGCACAAAATATTATGGTGTGTATGGATCGACCCCAAGAGTGGTTGTACAGGGAAGTGCAAAAGGTAACGGAGAAAGTTTTACGTCTAAAGATTTATTCTCAGCTGAGCAAAACAAGATGACGCCATTGGATATTCACTTAACCACTTTACAAAAGGGGAAGGATTCATTGGAAGTCCGAATAATCATTAAAAACTTGGCTACAAACAGCTTAAAAGACATGCAACTTTATGCAGTTGCGGTTGAAGACACTGTTTTTTATGAAGCCCCCAATGGTGAAAAAGAGCACCACAATGTTTTTCGTAAAGTACTCGTAAACGAAGCGTTAATGATTCCTTCCACGGTTGGAGATTCAGTTGTCTTTATTGCCAAAACGGCAAACAAAGCAGAATGGAATGCTTCAAGAATGTATGTGATGGCCTTTGCACAAACAGCAGATAAACGCGTGGAACAAGTGGCGTCAAGTGAAGGAGATGCCGATATTGATAAAGGTGGAGGGACTAACGGGGTTGATGATATTGCTCGAGAAACGCGTTTTTTCTACCCAAATCCAGCATCGAACACATTGCATCTATTATCAACCCAAAAGATGGATGTGACAACTGTTGTCGTTTCCGATGTTTTGGGTCAAACAGTTTCAACCATTCAGGTGGGCGACTTAGAACAGAATCAAATTTCGCTTCAGGCCTATACTGAGGGAACGTATTATCTTCAATTTGCAACAAAGTCTGGTCGCATTGTAGGTCAGGAAAAATTAGTTATTATCCGATAACAACGATTCTCCCTTTTGCCTTTACCTGGTAATCTGAAAGCAGTGCATTTAGTCCGGGTAAATTGGATTATATCATTTATTCTGGATCAAATATGGAGTTGAACAATGGGTATACTCTGTTTTCACCAGGCCTACCGGTCGACAGCTTATCTACGTATCAAATACAAAAAAATGATGCCATCATTGCTTCCGACCATTTACCCGTTGTTGGAGACTTTACGTTGAAAACAGATCCTACCACTGGTGTATTTGCACCCCGAGTGTATATGAGCGCTCTGAGGATTTATCCGAATCCGAGTAACAACGAAATTAGGTTTGAAGGAATGAAAAATGACTCCCAGTTTCGTTGTATTATTTATGACGCTACTGGAAAAAAAGTTTTTGACCTTAAGGATGTCTCTTCAACCTCAACCATAAACATATCTGAATTGAATAGCGGCTTGTACATCGCAACAACAATTGGTGTAAAGGAATCTTTTTCTGGTAAATTTCGAAAGGAATAGGAATTAAGGTTGAGAACCAGATAGAGAACGGAAAAAGTAATGAAGCTATAAACTCTCTGCAATCTGATGTAAAGCGGTATCCAGTCTGATATCTAAATAGATTCTTCGCTTCCTCCTGCGTCGGAATCTCTGAATGACGCATTGCACAAATCTGAATTCTAATAGCTAAAATCATCCGCCCTTCTTTAACATTACGCAATCAATCAAACCGTTTCTCCCAATATCCTACGTCAATCCATTTGCCGAATTTGATACCGACTTTTATGAACTGACCGATTTTAACAAAGCCTAACGATTCATGGAGTCGAATGCTGGCTTCATTTGGAAGAGAGATGCCACCTATCAAACATTTATAACCAAGTTCTTCAACCTGATCCAACAACTCAGTATACAGGTACTTTCCATAACCGTTTCCCGACAAACCATTTTTCAGATATACGGACGTCTCAACAGTTAATCTATACGCACTCCGGGTTTTCCATTGCGCGGCATAGGCATAACCAACAACTTCGTCGTCTACAACACCTATCAGCCAAACATATTTTTCCGATACATCTTGTATGCGATTGGCCATTTCGTTCACCGATAGTTCTTCCTCCTCAAAAGTTGAAGGCGAATTTTTAATGTAATAATTGTAAATATCGGTAATGGCTTGTACGTCGTCAGACGTGGCTTTTCGAATTTTCAATATGCCATTACCTTGCTGCATCTAGGGAAGGTACTTATCTAACAAATAAACCATGGCGGCCATTGCTCCACAGCCTAATTCTAATTCACGTTTGTTTACGCTTTCAAAAACATCTGTATCGCTGTGATGGTAATCAAAATATCGTTGTGAATCTGGAACTAAACCCATCATTATCAGGTCAGGATTGACAAGGTTTTCTTTTGTTCCTAACGGACTTATATCAACACCTGCATAGCCTTGTTCAAAGTGATGTAAGCCATATTCTTCTAAAACTTTTCTGAATTGCTGGACAAATGCCACATCATTTGAATCGCCTTTAATGTTAAACCCCCTTGGACTAAATCCACCGCGATCACTTTCGATTGCCACAACGTGATTTACATTATTGGCTTTTGCCTTTGCAGCATAGCCTTTGCCGCCCATATTCCCATTTTCTTCATTCATAAACAACACCACTCGGATGGTGTATTTGGGTTTGTAATCCAGGGCTTTTAATATCCTTAGCACTTCCATGCTGTGCACTACTCCTGCCCCATCGTCATGAGCGCCTTCCCCGACATCCCAGCTATCTAAATGACCACCAATGACAATCACTTTTTCTGGATGAACAGACCCTCGTATTTCACCTATCACGTTGTTTGACGGCATGTCATCATTCGTATGGGCATTTATATTCATCGTCACCTTTGCGGTCCCATTTCTTTGTAAATAATCATGAATCATTTCCGCATCTTTGGTACTCACCGCAGCAGCGGGAATTTTCTTAATTCCGGGTTTATACCCCATGCTTCCAGTATGGGCGTGTGGGTCGGTTTCTAACAACGACATACTCCGCACTAGAACCGCAATGGCCCCATATTGAGCAGCAGTCGAGGCGCCTGCATAACGCTGATCAACACAGCCTCCGTAGCTTTCAAAAGTATTTATAGGTCTGGGATCCATTGGTCTGTTATAAAACACAATTTTCCCTTCAATTGCCTTTCTACCTAGCTTCGCTACGTCTTCTAAACTTTGAACTTCAATCAAATTGCCTTGCATAGGACCATTTGTCCCGACCGAACCACCTAACGTTTTGATACTAATTGCGATGTCTTCCTTTTCATTAATGGCAGCAGTTTCGATGTCTCCACGAACCCAGAATGGCACGTCTATCGGCTGAAGATACACCCGATCCAAACCCTGTTGCTCCATCACCTTTTTTCCCCAAACAACAGCCTGTTCTGCTTCCTTAGAACCACTTAAACGATGACCCACTTCTTTGCATAATTGCTCAAGATTTTGATAACTTTCGCCATTGACCAGAGCTTGATCAAATATTTGTCGAATGAAAACGGAATCTTGTGAGGTTGTTTCAACAGTTTGCGCCGTGGCAAATATGGCGGAGATTGACAGGGTTAAGCACAGAAATAAAAATCGTTTCATAATCAAAAGATAGCAATTATACGGCGGAACTAGATTTCAAAAAAATCGATTGGATGGTTTATGCGACAAATTAGGAATGGTATTTGACAATACTTAGATAACGAAACGCCGTTTGATGCGTTTTACAAATACATTTGTAACAGATAAAAAATAAAGATGAGAAGATTTCAGTTGATAACCATCGTTTTGATAAGCGTACTTTTTGTAGGTTTAAAATCGGATACAACAGTAGTACAGGCAGACGGGGTAAGCTTTGTGCATATAGATTTTAAAGCGGCAAAAGCCTTAGCAAAAAAAGAAAACAAACTTATTTTTATAGATGCGTACACCACCTGGTGTGGACCATGTAAGTTGATGTCGAAAACTGTGTTTAAGGAAAAAGCAGTCGGTGACTACTACAACCAACACTTTGTTAATCTTAAAGTAGACATGGAGACATCAGAAGGAATGTTTCTTGGTAAAAAGTACAATGTAACTGGGTACCCGACTTTCCTATATATTAAACCTGATGGAAGTTTAATTAAAAAAACAATGGGGGCTACGCAATCACCTACTTTTATTGGTTACGCTAAGTCAGCAGTAAAGGCAAAATAAATTACTTAGACAGCGCTTTAAACTTTTTCGGAACGCTTGTAACTTTTCGTTCTTCGTAATCAAAACAGACCATTCTAGTTTTTACAATTGCCAAAACGGTGTTTTTGGTCTTGTTCGTCATTTTATATACAAAATCGAAACTTGAATTGGAAACGTCGTCTATACCTAATTCGACAATGATTATATCTCCCAGAAATCCCTCACTTTTATAGGTGATTGCAGCGTCACCTTGAATCAAGCTGGTTCCCCAAAAATCTATTTCACTCATTTTGTGCGCGTCCAAAAAATCTACACGCGCTTCTTGCGCGTACATCAGTACTTTTTCGTTGGCCAAGTGATTGCCGTAATTAAGATCCGTTACCCGGACCTTTATCTCGCACTGGTGAACATATGAAGAAGGTTCTTTTATTTTGACTCTAGGCATCGGACAGATTTTTAAAATACGCCAAATGAGATTCATTAATCATAACCGCTCTTTGTGTGTTTTTGTCAAACAACACAAAAGTCACTTCGGCTGAAGTTGATAAATTCCCATCTACATGTATTTCTTGAATAAATGAAATCGTTTTCCGTTTGGTTTCACCCAAACTGGTTGTGATGTCAATGGTTGTTTCAGGAAGAACAGGAGACTTAAAACGAATAGTGATGTTAACCACAAAAAACTGTAATCCTATTGCATCAAAGGCCTCTACAACCTTGTCTTCTTCGAAAGCAGTCCACCGGGCTTCTTCCAAAAATTCTAAATAACGTGCGTTGTTAACATGTCCGTAGGCGTCGCAATGAAAACCACGAACTTTCTTGCTACAAGTGTGAGACACGTTTATTCGTCAGTATCAATGATGTGATTAACAACTTCATTCGATTCTTCGTATTCCACTTCCACGTATCGGTAAAAAGCGGCTGAAAGACCTGCAGTCATAAAGCTATAGGTAATAATGGAAAGGGCTACTTTAAAAACCATCATCAAAACACTGCCCACGCTGCCCATAAATTTAAAAATGCTAGAAAACAGTAACAGAACTAATACGTATACAATGGAGAATACAAAAATCACTAAGAACATTTTTAGGGCCCTCACAAATGTGATGTTCGTAAAACTAAATGAGATGGATTCGGTCACACCCATATCGCCGTGCACAATGGCGCCAAACCCTGCTGAAAATCTGAGTAAGAACACCATTACGGCACAAATGCCAAGAAATGCTAGGATAAAACTAGCAGCCCCAAGCAATGAAACTACGACTACAAGAAGAATATAGGCGATGAATATGATAAGGTGCAAACCCACTAGTTTAAAGACATTCTTATTAAAAGATTGCTTAAAACTCTGAGCCAACCCCATTTCATTATTATCGATAACACTTTGGCTTAGAACTAATAAGAAATTCATCAACCACGACATGATTATTAGTCCAACAATCATTCCTACTAAGAATAAAGCAAACAGACTTGTCATACCAAACGATTTCATAGCGTCAGCAATAGCCTGGCTCCTCTCCATACTTGATTCCATGTCAAACATAGATGTTGGATCCGTAAATTGTTGTACCGCATCCGTTCCAATTATTTTGGATAACACCAAAAACATGAATCCGGTTGAAGCTAGGAAGGCGATTCCTGCTACTATTGTCATGGGTTTAAACAAGTTTTTAGCATGCTTCCCGATACCATTCCACAAGTCGTTTTTGAAAAGTTCTATTACATTCATGTCTCAAATATATTAAATCCCAGATAGTGCGCTAAACAAGTTTACGAAAGGTGTAAATAATTTCGACAGACGATTTTATTCCGCATCGGTTTTTTATATAGTATTGAATATTATTTTACACCTATGGCAGAGTTACTGCATTCGAAGGGGAAATTTGGTACAGCCCCCGTATTTTTAACAGCGATATCAACCATTCTTGGTGCTGTGATGTTCCTAAGATTTGGCTACGCCGTAGGTACTGTCGGGTTTATCGGCACGTTGTCTATCGTCATAATTGGTCACCTCGTCACCATTCCAACAGCCATGTCGCTCGCTGAAATTGCGACTAATCAAAAGGTAGAAGGTGGAGGAGAGTACTACATTATCTCACGATCCTTTGGTTTGACCATTGGCGCAAGCATTGGCTTGGCTTTATACCTATCCCAGGCAATTAGTGTCGCCTTTTACGTCATCGCGTTCTCGGAAGCTTTTGGCCCGGTGTTGTTGACCTTACAGGATACAATTGGGCTGGACATTGCTATTTCTAAACGTCTGGTCGGACTGATCAGTGTGGGAGCTTTAGCGGCGCTTATGTATACCAAAGGTGCTAAAACCGGTATGTGGATGCTGTATGTGGTAGTTGCGATCTTGGCCATTTCGTTAATCATGTTCTTTGCAGGAAGCGGTGAACCTACCGAAAGCTTTTTGTGGCGGGCAGATAAAGACAACTTTTTTGTCGTATTCGCGATTGTCTTCCCTGCGTTTACGGGCATGACAGCTGGCGTTGGTCTTTCTGGCGATCTAAAAGATCCTAAAAAATCAATTCCGCAAGGAACCTTATTTGCCACACTGATTGGTATGGGTATTTATATTTTAATTGCCTACAAACTTGCAGGGTCAGCTTCTCAAGAAAACCTACTTGGCGACCAACTGGTTATGTCAAAAATTGCGGTTTGGGGTCCAATTATACCTATTGGCTTGGCTGCCGCTACTATCTCAAGTGCTTTGGGAAGTGTGATGGTGGCACCTAGAACGTTGAATGCCATTGCGGCGGATAAAATCATACCTGTCCCTAGATTCAACCGAATTTTTGGTACAGTCAACAAAGCAAACGGAGAACCGGTAAATGCGTCAATGCTTACTTGTGCCATCGCCTTTTTCTTTGTCCTTTTAGGGGATATTAACGCAGTTGCCGAGGTAATCTCTATGTTCTTTATGGTTACCTATGGTGCCATTTGTTTGATATCACTTCTTGAAAACTTTGCTTCCAATCCGGGGTATCGTCCGTCATTTAAATCCAAATGGTATATCAGTCTGATTGGTGCTGTTTTGTGTATCATCTTAATGTTTAAGATCAACACCATATATGCCATCCTAGCAATAGGGTTGATGGTGGTTACGTATTACGTGTTGACTCAATCTCAGCGAAATAAAAGTGACATGGCTAGTATATTTAGCGGTGTTATTTTCCAAATTAGTCGGAACCTGCACGTCTTTTTACAGAAATCAAAACAAGAAGAAAACTCTGAAGAGTGGCGACCTTCTGTGGTAGCGATTTCAAAAGACTCGTTTAGTCGGCACGACGAATTTGACCTGTTGCGATGGATATCGCACAGAAAAGGATTTGGTATGTTTATTCATCACATCGATGGCTATTTGAGTAAAGAAACTGCGGAGGAAGCCAAAGAATGTTTAAAACGATTGATTAAACTGACTCAGGTGAGCAAGAGTAGTGTGTTTGTAGATACCATTATTAACCCAAGCTACAAAGCCAGCATTACTCAAACCTTGCAATTACCGGGGGTTTCTGGTAAGGAAAACAACATGGCCTTGTTTGAGTATTACAAAACACGGCAGGAATCGTTGGAAGAAATTCTTGACAACTTCGGTCTCATAAAGGCGGTTGGTTACGATACGTGTATCCTTTGTTCGAGTGAAAAGAAATTTGGTTTCACCAATGAAATTCATTTATGGATAACGAGTAGTGATTATCAAAACGCGAATTTGATGATTTACTTAGCGTATATCATCCTTGGTCACCCTGATTGGGAAGATGGTATCATCAAACTATTTGCCATTCACCCAGAAGGCGAAATTGCCAATGAAAGAATTAAGTTGAAGGAGATGATCAAGACCGGTCGTTTGCCTATTTCAGCGAACAACATTCGAATAATGCCAATCAAGGAGGGCATTACGACGAAGGAAATTATCAATAAAAATTCAAAAGACGCTGATTTAACCATCGTTGGCTTCCGAAGTGAGCTGATTAAAAAAACAGGTAAAGACTTCTTTATGGGGTACGACAATGTGGGCAACGTGTTGTTTGTGAATAGCCAGAATGAGAAGGAGATTTCTTAATTGATTTACTTAATAAACGTTGAAAGGTTAGTTACTTACAGTTAGAGATTCTTATACAAAAAATATGAACAGGATTATAAATCTTGCCTTTACTGAAGCAAAATTTATGTAGGGCCTCTAATGAACTTTAAACCATGTGGCAGTATAAGGTAATTCTAACTCCATATATCAATGACAACATACACTATTTTCTAATACAAGCACCAGACTTTGACGATGCTGTAGCTCGGTTGACACAAGTAGGTGCTACTTTACATAGTGATGGCACAAACTATATATTGCTTAACACTAGCAAATCATTGAACAACCTCTTCGAAGTATTCAGAGGTGTCGCTTGGATTGATATGGAAGCGATAAAAAAACAAAAAATAGATC
>Ga0055584_100004046_pt1 | contig 14367 bp, 12 predicted proteins | sample OSDHelmetaG_FD_58716 | JGI IMG/M metagenome (GOLD analysis project Ga0055584, IMG submission 58716) | Pelagic marine sediment microbial communities from the LTER site Helgoland, North Sea, for post-phytoplankton bloom and carbon turnover... | ecosystem: Environmental > Aquatic > Marine >... | reverse complement strand
GCGGTCCGGGACGAGCATCGCACCGGTGTGACCAGCGAAGGGCTCAAGGCAATCCTTCGCTGGAATGATGCTGAGGACATCCTGAAGAGCGACCGATTCGAGAATGAGGGTTTGGAGTTCATCGAGCGCCGTGGGTTTTGCGAGGGGGACCCTCTCTACGAGTGGCGACGCCACTCCATCGGGGCCTTGAACGGAGAAAACCACCGACGAATCCGTTCCTTGGTGAGTCGGGCGCTGACGCATCGTTCGGTCGATGGGATGCGGCCCAAGATCCGCGAGCATGCTCGGAACCTTCTTCAGGGCTCGCACACCCATGGTGTGATCGAGGTTCGCTCCGCGTTCGCCCAACGGCTGCCGTTCCTGACGATCACGGATTTTCTGGGTATTCAGCTGGACGAGGCAATCGCCGTTGCCGAAATCATGGGCAAGGGATCGGCCGATGCTTTCGGTCCCAAAGTCACTCAGGAGATTCGCGACAACGCGAACGCGGCTTTTGCCGCGATGATGACGTTTGTGGGTGAGTTGTATGAGGCGCGTCGTAGCGAGCCACAGGAGGATCTTTTGACGGATCTGGTCCAGGCCGAGGAGGCCGGGGACCGCCTGAGTCACGAGGAACTGATCGTCCTGTTTACGAATATTTTTGGCGGGGCCATCGAAACAACGGCCAGCGTGATCAGCAGCGGCCTGTACGAGCTGGCCCGACATCCCGATCAGGCCGATTTGCTTCGTTCCGATCCGGATCGCTGGAAACAGAGTGCTGCCGAGGAAGTGCTGCGACACCGACCGGGTTTTTACGCCGCCGGAAAAAGGGCAACTCGTGCACACCGAGCTTATGGTCTGGAGTTTACGGAGGGCGAGCCGATCAGCATTCTTATTGGCGGACCAAACCGCGATCCGGAGCGTTGGGAGGAGCCAGACCGCTTCGATATTACGCGTGATCCCCGCAATTGGTCTCTGAGTTTCAGTATGGGCGAACATTTTTGTCTCGGTCAGGCTTTGGCTCGTGCCGAGATCCAGGAAGCCATGCAGATCTTTGTGACCGAATGCGAAGAGATCGAGCTCAGCGAAGAGCCGCGCTGGATGCCTCATGTGATGGTGAACCGACTCGAGTCGCTACCCCTGCAGTACCGGGCCAAGGTGGGATGAACTGTTTTTCTGGCAAACAGTGCGACGGAGCTTCGCCTCCGCTGGACGCCTTGCTCGGGGTCGATTACGTTCCGGCCTCACGACTGGTCAGGCGCCCATGAGTCAGGATGTCGAGCGATGATGGTTCAGGAGGAAATCCCGGCGGCGCTGCGGCCCGAGACAGAGGCCGCGCTTGCCTGGTTCAACAAGACGCAAAGGTCTTCCTACTCGGTGACGGGTATTGTGGACCCCGAAGTCCCCCTGGACGCTGGAGCGACCCGCCTGCTTCATCTGGTTTTATGCAGCGGGACAAGCTGCGAGCAACGCACCTTCCGTGTGACGAGGAGCGACAATGGCTTCGCGGTCGAGTCTGCCGAATCCGAGGCATTTGCACCGGCGGAGGGGAAGGTGATTGCCGAACTCGATCCGCCTCCGGGGCCGCGCCGCGCCTGGCTGGACCGCGCATTGGGCGAGCAGGCATTCGTTCTTTTGCTCTTCTATCGCGGTTTTTGGTGACCACCGTGTCGCGCCGAGTTGCGGGGCTATATGAATGCTGGTGTGGCAGATCGAGTGCGGGCCGCCGGAGGTGCGATCTACGCGATCTCGAGTGAGCCACAGTCGTTGGCGAATCGAGCGCAGGAGGCGTGGGGGCTGGACTTCAAAACTCTTGGTGATCCACACCACGAGATTGTCGACCAGTGCCGCGCCAACGATTGGCTCGACCTCCTGGTGAATGAGCGCCTCGGGTTCCTCCAGGCGAGTCTCGGTGAGGGACTGGACTGGGAGCCGACTCACCCCAAGGGATATCTGCAGCCTGGCGTGCTTGCTCTGCGTGGGGATGGTCGCGTCCTCTATCGGTGGCGGGGGGTGCCGACGCGTTCCAATATGGGCGGCGCGATGGGGCGGCCGACGCCCGAGCACGTGTGGTCGAGTATCGAAGCTGTGTTGGGAGCGCCCGTCCGAGATCGAGACGCAGAGCTTGATAAGGCGCCTCCGCTGGACGGCAAGGGCGTGCCCTGGCCAATATTCGTCTCTCTGCTGCTCGCCAACGGCTGGTTTCTTCGTGGACGCGGTTTCGACTCGGTCCAGCAACTCAGGCGCGCGCCGCTCAAATTAGCCGGCTTCATCGCCCTTTGGACCGCGGCTTTTCTCTGGTTGCCCTTGATTCTCACAGGAACCGCTCTGGCTCTTTGGGTGGCCTATATCATTCCGAAGGTCCGCTGGTTGGGTGAAGAGTTTCAGGATGTGACTGGCGACCCACAGCCTGCTGCTGCGCGAAGGTCTGATCGAGAAACTTGATCATGACGTCCAGCGCTTCGGGAGCATCCTGGTCGAAGCTCGAGCCCAGGAGCAGGCTGCTGCCGGAGTCCAGAAAGGCGTGATTCCGTCCCTCGTATTCCCAATAGACGGTCGGATGCCCGGCAGCCTCCAATTGACGACGATATTCCTGGACGGAGGCTGGCGTCACCAGCAGGTCTTCGCTGCCGGCGGTCAGCAATTGGGGCGGGAATGCTCGTTGGTGCCGCGCGGCGATATTGTAGAGGGGGGAGACGCCCTTGTACAATTCCGGGTGGGTAGCGGCATCGAAGCCGTCACCGAAAAGCCCACGCGGGCGCACCCCGGCCAACAGCCAGAATGGGTTCGTCCAACCCTCGTAGCCATCGAGGCTGGTGCGATACAAATCGAATCCGCCATAGCTCAGAATTGCCGCCTGAACTTCGATGCCACCGTCTGCCGCTATCTGATCGGCGGTGATTCCGGGGGGCAAATAGGAGGGGTTGAACGCCTTGGTGTCCTCGGAGTAGCCACGCGAATCGAGTTTGTCGCCCGAGTTCACGATCATGGCCGATAGATGGCCGCCAGCGCTGTCGCCTGTGACCGCCAATCGCGAGGGGTCGCCTCGGTAGCGAGAGATATTTGCTTGCGCCCAAAGAACGGCGCCGAAGGCATCTTCAACGATCTGGTCCATCGTGACCGTATTTTCCTGATCAGCCAAAAGGCGATAGTTGACGTTGCAGACGACATAATCGGCATTGGTTGCGATATATGCGGCCGCCTGATCCATGATCGAGTTGTCATTCAACAACCAACCCCCGCCGTGGAAGATCATCAAGACGGGGTAGGCGGGCTGGTCCGAGGTGGGCGTGTAGATATCCATCGTCAGGGCAAAGCCGTCTGGTGCGGCCCATTGGATATCGCGAGCCACGGTATACCGAGCGGGATTGTCATGGGCGATCAGGGGCGGTTTCGTGGCGCACGCCCCCAGTGCGATGCTCATGCTCAAGGAGAGCAGCAGCAGAATCCCATCCGAGAAGATTCCTGCCAGGGGCCTCCGCGCAACCGAACTCTCCGCGCGCGGACCTTCCGCGGGCGACCTTTCGGCAGACCGCCCCGCTACAAATGGTATGCTCGGGCTGTTCCGCGAGTCCGTCGCGCAGATTCGACGCTCGGGTGCATGCTGATTTTCATGATTGGGTACCGACACGTGACCGGTATCGTCCTTTCTCGGGGCGCTGGCAAGAGATGCCGAATCAGCTAAGTCGTTTCCGGCCCAACGGGGCTTACCAGCCAGATGGTATGACGGATGCCCTTTTTTCCATGCGCATGGACCGATCGCTCGACGATCCGGGCGCCGGTCCGCGCGACCCGCTCCGGGAAAATTCGGTCGGAGGTCGCCGCCCAATACGCGATGACGCCGCCGGGTCGAAGGGCATGAGTCGTGGCGGAGATCCCCGCAGCGGAATAGAGCCAATCGTTTCCTCGTGAGGTCAGGCCCTCGGGGCCATTGTCAATGTCGAGAGCAATGATGTCGTACGCGGATATCTTTTTGCGGAGAAGGTCGGTGACGTCGCCTGCATGCAGAATTGTGCGCGGGTCGTCGAGAGGACGCCCGGATCGCTCGCCGAGCGGGCCCCGATTCCATTCGACAACCTGGGGCAGTAGCTCAGCGACGGTGATTCGAGCGCCTCGCCCGGCAGTGTTGAGGGCTGCCGCAAGAGTAAAGCCCATTCCAAGACCACCGATGAGAACCGATGCATCCTGCGAGTTTTTGATCTCGTCGAAAGGCAGTCTGCCAAGGGCGTCTTCGGAACCATGCCGTCGGGTGCTCATGAGTTCCTCGCCGGAACCCGTGATGCGAATCACGAAATCATCCTCGTTTTGATGAAGGCTCAAGGCGCGATCGGAATCGGGTAGTGGCGCGAGGCCCAGCTGGGTCCATTTCTGCATCGTGTGCTGCGGTCCGCGATGTCCTTCCGGACCGGCACACTCTCTAGCAGGGGTCTTCCGGATATCCGAGCCATCGCGATCACCCCCCTTGCTTGACCGGACTTCGGTCGATCGCCACCTTATAGTCATGAATTTTTGCAGCATCGCTCTCTGCAAGCGGCGGAGGGACTCCAGGCGCGTCCGGGCTGCGAACTCCGAAGTTTGTTCGGCGACGCGATGGCTCTGATCCTTCTATGCCTGGCTGCGGGTTGGGTTCTGCGAAGCGTCGGCATTCTATCTGAGCAGCGGACCCAAAAGGCTCTTTCGTGGGTGATCTACGTTGCATTGCCCGCCATGGCCTTGTTGCATATCCATGGCATCGAATTCACGGCAGAATGGCTGCTAGCCGCCGCGATGCCCTGGGTCAGCGTGGCGCTGGCCTTGTTGCTCTTTCGCTCGATGGCATCGCGATATGGTTGGAGCCGCGAAAAGGTCGGGGCTTTGGTGCTGGTCTCGGGGTGGGGCAATACATCCTTTATCGGGATTCCGATGGTGATTACGTACTTCGGGACCGAATGGATCAGTCTGGTTCTGGTCATTGACTCGTTGGGTTCGTATCTGGCTCTGTCCACGGCCGGTATTTTTCTCGCGTCGCGTTATAGCAGCAGCGAGTTGGGAGCTGGCGATATGATGAAGCGCATCTTCGGGTTTCCACCGCTCCTCGCGCTGTTGGTGGCGCTGGCCTGCAATGGCCTTCCGCGGCCGGAATGGATCGAGCAGGTCTTGCAGCCGATTGCGGCTACCTTGACGCCGGTTGCCATGATTGGCGTTGGCGCGACCTTGCAGTGGGGGGCGATCTTCGAGCATCGTCAGGCGATTGCCTCAGGTCTGGCTTACCGACTGGCGGTAGCACCAGCGATTACCCTGTTGATCTACAAGTTGGCAGGGTTTTCGATCGATGGAGTTTCGGCGATCGCCATTTTCGAAACAGCAATGCCACCGATGGTTGCATCCTCTGTCGTCGCGATCCGCTACGGATTGATGCCGCCGCTGGTGGCGGGGATGATCGGTGTCGGCATTCCCTTGTCGATGGTGACTCTCGCTCTTTGGGCGCGAGTTTTGAGCTGATGGCCGGGCTTCAGATTCTTTGCGGATCCGCGGTTTTCTCCATGGCGAAAAACTGACCGAGTTGAAGATCCTTTTCCTGGTAGCGCTCCATGATCCAACTCTCGAGTTCTGTTTCGCTCTCCGGTAGTTGTTCGATCGGGTAGCGCTGCACATGAATATGCACCTTGCCGACGACTCCGCGGACCCATTGCCAAAGAGAAGGGACGCCGCCCTCGTACATGATCGTTGTGTCGTAAACCGCGTCGAGATGGTCGCGGAGTCCGATGACCGTAGCCACGAATCCTTTGGTCCGTGGCAGCATCAGATGCTCGAGTCTGGGCAGATCTCGGCTCTCCGCAAACTTCTGGCTTTGGGCAAGATTTTTTTTGCTGAGCCGACTGCCTTCGACAAACGATACGACCCACATCGAGATATTTTCGCGTTTGAATTTTCCGAAAGTTCGATTGAGAGAAGCTTTGTCCAGACCCCAATCTCGCGTCAGGAAGATGCAGTCCAGAAAAACCATACCCCAGCCGATTCCGGGTATGTATTTGATAATATTCTTTACGTACCATTTGAGATCGCCGAGCCGCCTGTTCTTGCGGGCGAGTCGAAAGAGAGCTGGAATGTCGGCAACCGAAAGGTGGTTGGCGGTCAGCAGTACGTTTTCGTCGGCGGGGAGGTCGTCGCCGGTGATCTCGATCTGGATGCCGCAGCCATCGGCTCCCCATATATCGCAGAGGGTCCACCACGTGTTTGCGATTTCTCGGTTGAGCTTGCGGACCAGTTGTCGGGAAACAGGCAAGAACACGAAGCTTGCGATTTGAAGGACGTTACAGATCATCACCGACGCGAAGAGCAGGAGTGATGCGAGCAGTCCCTTGAGGCTGCCGGGCAGGGATGCCGGGAAGCGCGAGGGCTCGGGGAACTGTTTGAGGGACATTGGCCTCGAGTTTAGCGAAATTTCCGGCCGGAAGTCAGCAATGGGCTTTAGAAATCTGGGTCGCCAGCGACTTTTCCGTCCAGCGAGTGGCAAGATTGGGGTTTCGACGTATTTTCGGGATCGCGATGCTCCGGATCTAGAGTTGATCTGCGAGAGGCGCAAGCTCGCCCACGTTGGATTCTCAGGGTTGTTTCCTCTCGCTGCGGTCTCGGAACAAAACGCAGCTTCTCAAACCGGTTTGCCACCCGTGGGCGTGGTGACCTTGTACACTTTCGAGTTGATGCAGGCATCGCCATCGCCTTCGTCGAACTCTTTTTTGGCGCGCTCGACAATTGCCAAAGCCTCCTCGGCATCGGTCGCGGTTACGATATTGTCGAGATCCTCAGGTGAAAGAAAGCCTCGTTGGACAACGGTTCCCTGCAGCCAATGGAGAACTTCACTCCACATGGGGTCGAGCAAGATGATCGGAATCGGACAGATATGTTTTACCTGAGTGAGCTGCAGGGTGTAGAAAAGCTCGAGAGCCGTACCGATGCCGCCCGCCGTGATGATCACCGCGTTCGAGAGCGCCATGAAGTGGTCGAGGCGGTTCCCGAAACGCTGGAAGTGCCGTTCCATATCGAGGAAGTCGTTGTGCTCGGTTTCGAAGGGCAGACGCACGGTGAGGCCGATGGAGTTCGTGCCGGAGGCGGCCCTGTCGTGGCCCTTGTTTGCGGCTTCCATCTGGCCTGGCCCGCCGCCCGTGACAACGCTGATCCCGCGTTTGCCCAGCTGGTAGGCCAACTCCTCGACCAGTTGATAGTCGGCATCGCCGGGGGTGGTTCTGGCGGATCCGAAAATACTGACGCGAAAGACCTCGGGGTGTTCCAGCGCGTCTTCGACGGAACGAATGTTCTGGTTCATACTCTTCTTGATACCCCAGAACTCTCTCGTTGCCGACCGTTCGCGACCTTTGACTCGTGGGCCCGCGAACTCTTACCGATCACTTCTGCCGCACGGCTGCCGGAGAGGCCTGTTGACCGCGGGCATCCGGCCGGGCACAAATAGGTAAGAATGCCCCAATCCGCTCTCGGAAAAAAGGAACAATGTGATTCCTGCCGCGGCATTTCGACGAATCTGCGCTCGTTGCCACCACGATTGCGGACGGTATTGATCTTTTCGTTCGCCGCGGTGCACTTCGGTACGGTCGTGGGCCAGTCGACTCTGGGTCGCCTCTGTATCGAGTGTCGTCGCCGGGCGTGGTTTTTCCTGCTGCCGATGGCGTGCTTTCTGGTGCTCGGGGCGTTGACAGCCCTGTTTTTGACGACTCGTCAGATGCCGCTCTTCTTCAAGCTCTAGGTGCATTTCCTGCGCAGCTCAGACCAGCGAAGGTCGGCCTCACCGCTTCCGGATAAGCCGCGTTTTGAGTCCTGGCTGACGAATCTTCGCGCGTTTCCCGTAAACCCCAATTTTTGGGCTGGTTTTGCGATTCCAACAACAGTATCCAACAAGCCTGTGAAGTCGCTTGCCGAGCTTCTCACGATACCATGACAGAGTAGGATGGGCGGTCCCTCAGGCCCCCGAGCGAATCCGGATGCATGCCCGAGATCTGGATGGAGATGATTGAAGATGGCCCGAAGCAAAGCTGAATTGAATGACTTTATTTCCTCGCAACGCGCACAGACGTGTTTCGAAGGCCTTCCCCTGGCGGGGAAGCGGGTGCTCGATATGTCCACCGTAATGGCCGCGCCCTATGCCGCGGCGATGCTTGGGGATGCCGGCGCGGACGTGATCAAGATCGAGAACCCACGCGTGGCCGACGCGCTTCGGACGTGGGGCACGCTCAAGGAACTGGGTATCGAACCCTACCATTCGGTCGTCGGGCGCAATAAATTTCCTGTCACCATCAACCTCAAGGCAGAGGAAGGAAAAGAGATCTTCATCGAGCTGGTCAAGCAATCCGACGTCTTGATCGAGAACACGCGCTTGGGCGCGATGGATCGCTTGGGGCTTTCGCACGAGTCCTTGATGGAGATCAATCCGGGACTGATCGTCGGCAAAGTCTCCGGTTACGGGATGACAGGGCCGAAAGCGGAGCAACCCGGCTTCGGGACTTTGGCTGAGGCGTATAGCGGGTTTTCCTATTTGAACGGAAGTCTGGAACGCGGCCCCTTGAGCCCGCCGATGGCGCTCGCGGACCTGACCACGGGGATTCATCTGGCTTACGCGATCAGCCTCGCTTTCATCCAGCAGGAGCGTGGCGTTCGGGGCGGCCAATTGATTGATATCTCGCTCTATGAGCCACTCTTCGGATACCTGGGCGGGGAGTTCGTAAGCTACAAGCTCACCGGGAACAACCCCGAGCCTATTGGCAACGAGTTGCGCGCCGCGGCACCAAGGAGCGTCTACCGCACCAAGGATGATCGTTGGATTGCGCTTTCGTGTTCGGCACAGAAGCCCTGGGAGAATTTGGCGATTCTGATGGAGCGGGAAGAATTGATCGAGGATCCTCGTTTTCTCACCAACACAGATCGCATCAAGTCGGAGCATCGGGTGGCGCTGAACGAGATCATTCAGGAATGGCATTCGACCCGCACGGAAGCCGAGGCGCTCGAGCTTTTCCGTACCAAGGGAATTACCGCGGGTCCGATCTTGACGATGGCCTGTATCGATGAGGATGAGCACTGTCGGGAACGAGGCTCTTTTCGGGTGATCGAGGACCCTTCGACCGGGATTGAACTCGAGATGCCGGACGTGCCCTATCGGCTGATGGGGCAGCCCGTGAAGATTCGCTTCCCGGGGCTCCCGCAGGCTTCGGCCAACGAAGTCGTCTATGGCGAGCTGCTCGGATACGCGGAGTCGAAAGTGGAAGAATTGCGCGAGAAGGGCGCGATCTAGTCGCCCTTGCGACTAGTGGTAATGCCGCTGCAGCGGCCTTTTAAAGGATGTCCATTCGCACGAAAAACCCGGCCACCGGTGAATTGATTGCGGAATATCCGACCATGACAGACGCGCAGGTTCGCTCGCGACTCGACCGGACCGGGGCAGCATTTCGACAATGGTCGCGATCGAGTTTTGCGGAGCGCTCTCGAGTCGCTGGCCGCATAGCATCGCTGATACGCGAACGGTCGGAGGTTCTCGCCGAACTGATTACGGACGAGATGGGAAAGCCGATCGAGCAGGCACGCGCGGAAGTGGCGAAAAGCGCCTGGATGTTTGACCATAATGCTGCTCATGCGGAAGAAGATTTATCCCCGCGCGAGGTGGCGACCGAAATGAGCCGAAGCATGGTCTGCTACCGACCACTCGGGGTCGTCTTTGCGATCATGCCGTGGAACTTTCCCCTTTGGCAGGTGACACGCTTTACCGCGCCGAACTTGATGGCCGGCAATGCTGCGGTCCTGAGTCACGCGCCAATCTCCACCGGTATGGGGCTGGCGATCGAGAGCTTGTTTCGTGATGCGGGTCTCCCGGAAGATGTATTCGCATCCCTGGTGATCGAGGATGCGCAAGCGGCCGGGGTGATCGCGGATCCGAATGTCGCGGCCGTGACCATTACAGGAAGTGGAAGCGCCGGCCGGGCGGTTGCGGTAGAGTCTGCCCGTCACTTGAAGAAGGTTGTTCTGGAACTCGGGGGCAACGACCCGTACCTGATTCTGGAGGATGCGGATCTCGACCACGCAGCGGACTGCTGTGTGGACCTGCGCATGCTGGTCTCGGGGCAGGTCTGTGTTTCACCGAAGCGCCTGATCGCCGTGAACTCGATTTTTGATGCCTTCGAGGCTCGTGTGCTCGAGCGGGTATCGGAATATCTTTGCGGTGATCCAAGGTTGAGCACCACGAAACTTGGCCCTCTGGCGCGGAGTGACCTTCGCGAGACGGTTCACCAACAGGTCACTCGCACCGTCTCGGATGGGGCGACATGCCTGATGGGGGGGCAGATTCAGGCTGGACCTGGATTCTTCTACCCGGCTACGGTCTTGCGCGATATCCCGCGGGGATCTGCTGCGGACCGTGAGGAGATTTTTGGTCCGGTACTCAGCCTGTTTTGCGCGGATGGCGAGGCCGCCGCAGTTCGTATGGCCAACGATACTCCCTTCGGTCTCGGCGCAGCAGTTTTCACGGCGGATGTCGCCAAGGGAGAGCGGCTGGCTCGGGAGGAACTCGAAGCCGGGACTTGCGCGGTAAACACCTTTGTTTCCTCGGATCCGCGCCTGCCGTTTGGCGGAATCAAACAAAGCGGTTTCGGTCGAGAGAGCTCGGCCGAGGGCATTCGCGAGTTTTGTAATACCAAAGTCCTCCATATTCGATGATGCCGGTTGTCTTCGGACCTCCTCGCGGTTGATGTGCCACCCGCAATGTCGTCTGCGCCTGCCGAGCGCTTTGGCATTCGCTAGGTTGCCTTTATCGGCGTAATTCTTGGTGTTTACCCGGGAATTGGGATAAACCGTCTTTGTGAGCAACGTGGATGGAAGATTTTCGCTGGTGATCCTTGGCCTGGCCCTCTCTTTGATGTTTGCGGAGGTCGGGCGCGCCGCGGAGCCTGAGGCCCCTGGCATTATCAACGGCAGTCCGAGTTCGGAATTCCCCGGCGTCGGCCAATTGCTCGAGTATCTGGCTCCGGAACTACCGGCTTCTGACGGATTGGGTACGTGCACGGTGACTCTGGTGGGCTGCTCGACTGCGGTTACGGCGGCTCATTGCGTCTGCGATCCGATCAACCGAATCGCAAACGGGGCCGATTGCCAACCGGGCGAAATCGACGCGCCAGACGCCAGTGAGTTTGGAGCTTTCTTCTCGAACCTCGGGATACGGGTGATTTCTTCGATCGAGGTTCACCCGGACTACGATCCGGCGGATAACTTCGATGCGGATGTTGCGGTGCTGCGATTAGGGGTCCCGGTGGTCGGGATTCGCCCGATGCCTTTGGCGTCCGGTGCTGCGCCGGCGGTCGGAACCGCTGGCGAGATTGTGGGCTTCGGGGTTGGGGGTGCGGGGACCGCTCTCGGCAGGCCGGGGATCAAACGCTCGGGTGACGTCGAAGTCGCGGCTTGTGCTTTCACGACAGATACGCAGATTTGTACGGATTTCGCGGAACCGCTGGGTCTGCCAGGTGATAATTCGGCACCGTGTGATGCTGATTCGGGCGCACCTCTTCTGGTTGAGTCGGGTGGTACTCTGGAGGTTGCTGGAATCGCTTCCTTCCATGCTGACGACGCCGGGGATTGTGCGCCGCCGAGCCAGAGTCATTATGCGGCAACCGCCTCTGTGGCTTCCTTCCTGGCGGCAGCGTCCGCAGCGGATCTGTCAACCGCGGCCTGTGGTCCTTTCCTCCAAGCGGGCGAGTCAGGCGCGCAGAGTAACTACTGGTTGTCGAATTTATTGGATCTCGGTCAGGGTTCGTTCGACTCCGAAGAACACTCTTTCGTGGTGCCTGCCGGAGCTTCACGTCTGATGGTTACTCTCAATGGCGAGCAAGCGGTTTATCTGGATAACGGATCGGACTTGAGATTTACTGATTTCGATCTGGAGGTTTGGCGGGATGCCGACCCGAACACGATCATATGTTCTTCTGCGGGAGATAGCGTCGTTGAGTCCTGCGATGAAATCTTTGCCCCGCAGCCGGGCAGTTGGACCGCGAGAGCGACCCGCTACTCGTTCGTCGGCGGTGAATACCAACTCGTTGCGAATTATCTCCTTCCCGACGGTACAGAGCCTCCGCAGGGCAACCCGCTGCTCGTCTCGTCGATCCTGCCGACCAGCCGCTCGGTTCAGGTCGGTGATGGTGCAACTGCCTTCGCGACGATTTTGAACGCCGGGGATGGCGCAGGGCAGTCCTGCACCCTGACTTTGGGGAGCGAGATTCCTGCGACGCTGACGAGTTGGCAGACCGACCCCGCAACGAATGCGATTATCAGCGAGGCCAACCCCGCAATCGAGATTCCGGCAGGCGGGGCCTCGACGTGGGTTTTCCGAATTGTGGCCGATGAACCCGTGGCACCGACGGAGGTCGAGCTGATTTTTGACTGCGAGAATTCCTTGGCGGCGACCATCTACCCGGGAATCAATACCCTGCTGCTTTCAGCCTCCGCGGCACCGGTGCCCGATGTTGTGGCCCTGGCGCTGACGGGGAGTGGTAACGGGATTCTCGAAATTGCGGGTTCGTCGGCGGCGTCGGCTTTTGTCACCGCATCGATTAATCTGGGTTCGGCTTCGCCCATGAATGTCACGGCGCGCGCGTCGAGTGCTAACCTGCCGTTGAATGTAGTGATTTGTGAGTCGAACCCGCTGACAGCGGTTTGCCTTTCCCCTCCGGGCAGCGTGGCGAGTTTGACGATGGGCGCCGGCGCGACCCCGACGTTTTCCATTTTTGTGACAGCGCGAGGCTCTGTGCCGCTCGACGCCGCACAGAATCGGATTTACGTTGAATTCCGCGACGCCGACGGAGTGCTGCGTGGCTCGAGCAGCGTCGCGGTGTCGACGAATGGTTAGAACGCGCTAGGCAAGATCGATTTGAAAAGCTCGGTGGCTCGGACGAGTTGTGCGAGAAGTGGGGATTCAATCGCTGATGGATTTGGCGATCGCTCGGAACAGGGCGATGGTCTCATGCTCCCTGTAGCTCTCCTCGCTGGCAGTCTCTCCGTAGTCACTGTTCGCGGATAGCTTCACGATCACGGTTTTCCTGAGCGGGTTGACGAAGATGAACTGGTTATAGACACCGATTGCTGAGAATTCGCCTTCCGTGCCGGCCGGCACCCACCACTGGTGGCCGTAGCCAAGACCGAACATGGTATTTCCCTCGGCCGGTTGCAGATGTGGGGCATCTGGCGTGACCGAAGCGCGGGTCCAGTCGTCGGGGACGATCTGCGTGCCATTGAACTGGCCGCCAAGCCGGTAAATCTCGCCGAGTTTCGCATAATCACGCGCGGTTGCATTGAGTCCGGCGAAAGCCATTTCCATGTTCTCGTTGTCCAGAAGCCAGTAGCCCGAAGACTCAGCCCCCATCGGTAACCAAATTTTCTCCGACATATAGGCGGTGATGGGCTGTCCGGTCGCTCGGACGAGAAGCATACCCAGCGCCTGAGTGTCTGCGGAATTGTACCGAGCGACGGTGCCGGGTTCGTTTTCCGGCTCGAGTGACTTGGTGAATTCATCCGTGGATCCCCCCCAGGCAAAGATCTTCGCGAAGCGATTGATATCCGAATTCGGATCGCTGTAGTCTTCGTTCCAACGGGCACCCGAAGACATCTGCAGGATGTCTTTAATCCGGACCCCATCATAGGCCGAAGCCTTGAGCTCGGGCACGTAGCGGGTGATGGGATCCTCGATGCTTTGAATTTTCCCTTCATGCACGGCGATGCCGACCAGTGCGGAGATGAAACTCTTGGCAACCGACATGGAGAGCCACGGCGTCTCGGGGCCGCCGGTAAGCCAGTACTCCTCGAATTGGATTTCTCCCTCGTGCAGAACCAGCAAAGCCGCGGTATCGGTTTCGCTTAAAAAATCATCGACGGAAATCGACTTGCCTCCGTAGGGAAAGCTCGCCGGAAGCTGGAGGCCTCTCCCGGCCGGGAAGACGTAGGGTGCGTCCGCCGGCAGCATTTCCGATGTGGGATAAAACTCTCTGGTGCGATGGAAATTTTGATATTGTTCAGCGCCACTGAAAAGAGTCGCGACCATGTAGATCCGCTCGAACCGCTCCCGAAAGAAAATGCCACCGATAGCGATGGCTGCGATTACGATAAGGACGGTCGTCCCGAGGAATTTCTTCATGAAGGTCTCTTTCTCGAAAAAGGGCTCTCCGGCGGGTGGGCATTCGGTGCAGAAAGTCAGGGATACCGGGACGATCACAGGAAAATCGACTTCCGCACCCTAGTTGGATCTATCCGGGTTGCAAGAAGGTGTGTCCGTGACCGACCGGGCATGTCGGCTGCCCCGTGAATGCTGCGGGGTAGCTTGAGTTTGCATCGGTCGCCCGTCTGTATGCGTTTCGGGGCTGTCGCTGG
>Ga0055584_100004045_pt1 | contig 14370 bp, 15 predicted proteins | sample OSDHelmetaG_FD_58716 | JGI IMG/M metagenome (GOLD analysis project Ga0055584, IMG submission 58716) | Pelagic marine sediment microbial communities from the LTER site Helgoland, North Sea, for post-phytoplankton bloom and carbon turnover... | ecosystem: Environmental > Aquatic > Marine >... | reverse complement strand
GAAATTTTAGAGGCTGTTCAAGACTACAATAACGGAACATTTGCTAAATATTAAAAGTTAAAGTACGTTTCCTCAGAAATGCCAAAATCAATAATCATAAAAAAAAATGGTAGTCCTGAAGTATTAGAGCTTCAAGATGTTAATGTAGGTTCTCCAGGACCAGATGAGATTAAAGTTGCTAATTATGCGATTGGGCTTAATTATATTGATACATATCACAGATCAGGTTTGTATCCGCTAAAACTTCCAAGTGGAATTGGATTGGAAGCAGCTGGCAAAGTTGAAGAGATTGGATCTAATATAACAGAATTTAATAAAGGTGATAACATTGCATATGCATCAGTACCGCTTGGTGCATACTCACAACAAAGAATTATTCCTGCTAATATAGCTGTAAAAGTACCAGAAGGAATCTCGCATAAACAAGCCGCTACTTTAATGACTAAAGGTTTAACGACTAATTATTTAATTTGTAAAACCTATATTCTTAAAGCAGGAGAAACAGTTTTATTTCATGCTGCGGCTGGAGGAGTTGGTCAAATATTTGCTCAGTGGGCAAATAGTATTGGTGCAAAAGTAATTGGAACAGTAGGTTCAGATGAAAAAATTAAAATTGCAAAGGAAAATGGATATGCTCATGTCATAAATTATACAAAAAATGATTTTGCAAAAGAGGTAATGAAATTTACTAATAATGAAGGAGTGCCAGCTGTATTTGATGGAGTTGGAAAAAAAACATTAAAAGGCTCTTTAGCTTGTCTTAAAATAAGAGGAATGATGGTGAGTTTTGGAAATGCATCTGGACCGTTAGATCCGGTTAATGTTCCAAAAGATATTCAACCAAAAGGCCTTTATCTTACTAGACCTTCAATTGGTCAATATTTTACAAATAGAAAAGAACTTCAAGCTGGTGCAAATGCAGTTTTTGAAAAGGTAAAATTTGGAAAAATTAAGATAAAAATTTCTAGAGAATATAAGTTAGCTGACGCAAAACAAGCTCACGAGGATTTAGAGTCAAGAAAACTTACTGGACCTGCTATTTTAATTCCCTAATGAGTAATAAAATTATTTCTCCCTGTATAAGTATTTGTAAGACAGATCCTGTAACAGGTTATTGTTACGGATGCACACGTACAAATGAAGAAAAAAAATTATGGAAAGATGAAAAAACAAGTGATGAATGGAAATCTAAAAATTTACTTACAATAACTTCAAGAATGAAAGGTTGGCAATTAAATACTTTTAAAGAGTCTTATAAACACAAGATAAACAGTGGAATTTCATTATTTAAAAAAAAACTTTTAGAAAAGTAATAAATTAATAATCTTTTTTCATCGAGTCCATATCGCTTAGGTGATACTTTAACGCTTTATTTGATAGTCTAATTTCTTGTAAAAATAAAAAAATTGATACAATCATACAAATACAACATCCAGCAAAAATTAGTCTAGCAAGTTGCAGATATCCCAAATAAAGCATTAGAACAGTTGTCATATTAAATAAAAATCCAAATGCTGCAAAACCCATAGTGTACTTAAGAACATTGGTTCTATTATTAAGGACATGAAGCTGATTTTCCCATTGAGGAGGCTTACGCTTATCAAGTGTTGTTTGATCGTGTAATTTTCTTATTAACCTACTTAAGGTATGAAATCTGTTGCTATACATCGTCATCATAAGAGGTATAGCCGGAAACATTAAAGCTGCTACTGTGTAATCTATATCCATAGCGAATCAAATTGATTATGTAGATAGTGTTTGATATTTACAAGTCATATTTTCATGAAGCATTTAAAAATATTTATTGATCTCACTCGCTTGAACAAGCCAATTGGCTTTCTGCTCTTGTTCTGGCCTTGTTCTTGGGGACTTACCTATGCATATAATTTCGATAAAAATTTAAATACTTATTCGTACTATCTTCTATTATTTTTGTTAGGTTCAATTTTAATGAGAAGTGCTGGTTGTGTATTTAACGACATTGTAGATAAAGATTTTGACAAAAAAGTACAAAGAACAAAACTAAGACCTATTCCTAGTGGTAAAATCTCAGTAAAAATTTCCATGGCTTATGTGGTTATACTTTGTTTAATATCTTTTTTAATTTTAATTCAGTTTAACATTAGGACTATATACCTTGGTTTAGGATCTATGATACTAGCTTTTTCTTATCCATACATGAAAAGAATAACTTATTGGCCTCAACTATTTTTAGGACTTACTTTTAACTGGGGTATTGTAATGGCGTATACGGCAATATTAGACCAAATATCTATTGAGATTCTTCTTCTTTATTTGTCAGCCATATTTTGGACATTGGGATATGACACCATTTATGGAGTACAAGATGTAGCAGATGATGAAATAATAGGTGTTAAATCAACCGCTATTAAATTTAAAGGAAACATAAAATTTTTTGTTGGAATATGCTATCTGATAACTCTTTTTTTAATAATATATGTATTTAAAGAAAATATAGGAATTAATTTATCATCTTTTTTTATCTTTATGTTCTTTCTAAGTTTAATTTATCAAATAAAAATCTTTAATAATAAACCTGAAGATTGTCTAAAGGCTTTTAAAGTTAATAATCTCTCTGGTATCTTCATGTTTATAACAATTTTTTCTCTCTAAACTATGGAATTTCAAGAATTAAAAAAAATTATTAAAAGATTATACAAAGAGCATATTCAATTTCACTTAAAAAGAATAATCTTATGTTTAATTTTATCAATATGCATTGCTGGAACTACATCTTCTATTGCTTGGTTGCTTGACCCAGCGGTAAAAAAAATATTTATTGATAAAAACCAAACTTTAGCATGGCTGATCCCAATTGCGATAGTTGTAGTATTTGCATTAAAAGGTTTATCTTTATATTTCGCAAGAACAAATATTAACATTGTAGGACAAAGAATAGCGGGAGAATTGCAAAAAAAGATTGCTAAATCAATTTTATTTTCAGATGTTCAAACTTTAGATGCTAGGCATTCAGGAAAATATATTTCGAATGTAACATTCGATGCTGGTCAAGTTTCGCATTTTGTAAGCACTGGAGTTTTAAATCTGATGAAAGATTCTTTTTCAGTTGTTTTGTTAGTTTCCTTAATGTTTTATCAAAACTGGAAATTAGCTTCATTTGCAATTTTTATGATTCCTCTTGCAGGAGGATTTGCTAAAAATTTAGGTAAACAGGTTGGAAAAGCGACTACTCAGGCAAGTTTACTATCAGGAAAAATGACAGTGTTTTTTAATGATATTTTAAGAGGTTCTAGAATGATTAGAATTTTTCAGAAAGAAGATCGTGAGAAAGAAAACGCTGATAGTGTTATCACTGGTTTGGTAAATAAAAATATTAAAGTGGCAGCTATCATGCTGAGAGCCACACCGATCATGGAGGCTTTAACTGGAATTATGATAGCTGGTTTTATATTTTTTTCAGGAAAATTAATAAACTCAGGAGAGCTAGGTCTTAACAATTTTTTTTCTTTTTTAGCTGCGATGATGCTGGCATATCAACCAATTAGATCCCTTGCTACAATTAATATGGTTGCTTATCAAGGAGCTGCAGCAGCAAAAAGAATATATAATATAGTTGATAAACCAATAGAAATAAAAAATGAAAATCATTTTCCAGATCTAAAAATTAAAAATTGTGACATATTATTTGAAAATGTTAGTTTTAAATATGAAACTACTGAAGAAAAAGCTATAGATAAGATTAATTTACTTGTAGAGGGAGGAAAAGTTACTGCGTTAGTCGGCCGAAGTGGGGCAGGTAAAAGCACTATAATTAATCTTCTGCCAAGATTTTATGACCCTCAAAAAGGTGAGATTAGAATCGATGATCAAAATACTAAAAAAATAAATTTAAAGTCTTTGAGGAGTAAAATATCTTTAGTTAGTCAAGATGTGATTTTATTTGATGACACAATAAGAAATAACATCGCTTATGCAGATGCACAAGCTTCTCAGGAAGAGATTGAAAAAGCCTGTAAATTTGCTGCAGCTGATGAATTTATTAAAAAAATGCCAAAAAAATACGATACAGTTGTAGGAGAAAATGGAGTTAGGCTTTCAGGTGGGCAAAAGCAAAGAATTTCTATAGCCCGCGCTATTCTTAAAAAATCCCCAATAATACTTTTAGATGAAGCAACCTCCTCTCTTGATACTGAGTCTGAGCGAATAGTTCAAAATGCAATTAATAATTTGATTAAAGGTAGAACTACAATTGTGATTGCACATAGAATGTCGACTATTCATAATTCAGATAAAATATTCTTATTAGATAGCGGAAAAATAATTAATTCTGGCAACCATGAGTACCTTATAAATAATTCTGAAGAATATAAATCTCTTTATAAAAACCAATTAAAGTAAATGTTGTTAATTTATCGTTATCTTACAATTATTTTTTTTCCATTCATAGTAGTTATAATTTTCTTAAGAACAAAGTTTCATAAAGAGGACAAAAGACGATTTAAAGAAAAATTATTTAGTTCTTCTTTTAAAATTAATAAAAATTATGATAAAGACCTAATCTGGTTTCATGCTGCTAGTATTGGAGAGTTAAAAACTATTATTCCATTAATTAAAAAATTAAATAAAAAAAATAAGTTTGAGTTTTTAATTACTACAGTAACACTTAGTTCTTCTCGACTAATATCTAAAGAATTTTTTTCTGAAACAAATATAATTCATAGATTTTTTCCGTTTGATAATCCTAAACTTGTGAAAAAATTTTTAGATGGTTGGTCTCCAAAATTAATAATATTTGTAGACTCTGAAATTTGGCCGAATTTTATTTTAGAGATTAAAAAAAAAAATATACCATTAGTGCTTCTCAATGGAAGAATTACAAAAAAAACTTTTTCAAAATGGAGTTTATTCCCAGAAGTGTCAGAAAAAATTTTTGATTCCTTTGAGCTATGTTTGCCTTCAAGCAATGAGTCAAAAAATCATCTTTTAAATCTAAAAGTTAAAAAAATTAAATATTTTGGCAATTTAAAGTTAGCTTATAAAAATCTTGCAAACAACATGAGTTTTACAAATAAAGAAATTTTAAATAATCTTAAATTTTGGTGTGCTGTCAGCATTCACAAGGAAGAAGATATTTTTTGCTTAAAAACTCATTTAAAAATAAAAAAAAAACATAATGATATTATTACTATAATCATTCCCCGTCATATTGATCGAGTAAAAAATATACAATTATCTTGTAAAAGATATAATTTGAATTCACAAATTTTATCTGAGGGTGAAATTATACAAACTAACAAAGAAATCATTATTATAAATTCTTATGGAGTAATACCAAATTATTTATCTCTTTGTAAAAGTGTTTTTATTGGAAAGTCTATGTTAAAAAAGCTTAAAGCTGTTGGAGGTCAAAACCCGATTGAAGCAGCAAAGCTAGGTTGTAAAATTTACCATGGTCCATATATCTACAATTTCCATGAAATTTATGAACTTTTTCAAAAAAATAAAATCTCAGAGACAATTTATGATGAAAATGAACTAGCAACCAATATAAGTAATGATTTAGTAAAACCACATAAAGTTAAAAATGAAAAAATACAAATAATAGATAAATTAGGAGAAAAAATTTTAAATAATACCTATGATGAATTAATTAAAATAATTGGTAGATGAAAATTAATAAACCTAAATTTTGGCAAGAAAAAAATAATTTAATATCTTTTTTACTACTTCCTTTTTCTTTTGTACTTCAATTTTTAATCGCTTTAAAAAATAAAATTACCTATAGTCATTCTTTTAAAACCCCAATCATTTGTGTTGGAAATATTTATTTAGGCGGCACTGGTAAAACTCCTCTTTCTATTTTAATAGCTCAAGAGTTAATTAAACATAATAAAAAACCTGCAATTATTAAAAAGTATTATCGTGAACACATTGACGAGCATAATTTAATTAGAGCTTCTATTAAAGATTTATTCCTAGATAAACAAAGACACCTGGCTATTAGTAAGGCAGAGGAAAAACACTCAGATGTTGCTATTTTAGATGATGGGTTTCAAGATTTCTCAATAAAAAAAAATTTAAGCATATTATGCTTTAATAGCAATCAACTAATTGGAAATGGGTTAACTCTACCGTCTGGACCTTTAAGAGAGAGTATTAACTCTATTAAAAGAGCTAATATAATTATGATTATTGGAGATAAAAATGAACAATTTGAAAGAAAAGCTTTAGATGTTTCAAATAAAATTAAAATTTTTTATTCAAAGTATTTACCTTTGAATATTAATGAATTTAAGAATAAAAAATTATTTGCTTTTGCAGGAATTGGAAATCCTATGAACTTTTTTCAACTACTTAGAGAAAATAATCTTGACGTTCAAAAAGTAGTGCCTTATCCCGATCATTATGAATTTAGTAAAAAAGAAATTAAAAAACTAGTTGAAGGCTCAAAAAAAAAGGGTTTTGAGTTAGTAACTACTGAAAAAGATTACTTTAGAATTAAAAATTTTGGGTTTAAAGAAATCAAATATATTAAAACTAAACTTGTAATCAATAGTCAAAGTGATTTTATGAATCAAATTTTAGATATTTTATGATCAAGATAATTAAATATTTTTTAGAAGCGTTTTTTGTATATTTTTCATTTTTAATTGCAAAAATTATTGGTTTAACTCTCAGCAGAAAATTTTTTTCATTTCTATTTAAAGAAATAGGTCCAATTATAAGAACAAATAATATAATAAAAAAAAACTTAAACAAGTTGCCAAATCAATATTCAGAACATAAAAAAAATGAAATAAAGAATAACATGTGGTCAAATTATGGAATGACTTTTATTGAATATATTTTTTTAAAAAATTTTAGAAATAGCAATACACATATAGATATCGAGGGTGAAGAGATACTAGACCAAATATCATTAAATAAAAAACCAGTTGTATTTGTTTCAGGGCACTTTGCAAATTTTGAACTGATGTCTATGGAAATTACGAAAAAAAAAATTAGTTTAGCAACAATTTATAGACCTTTAAATAATTTTTTTTTAAATCCGTTTATGGAATATCTAAGAAGAAAATTTGTTTGTGAAAACCAAATAAAAAAAGGTATTTCTGGAGTAAAAGAATCAATAAGATATATTAATGATAATAACAGCATTGCCCTGATGATAGATCAAAGAGTAAGCGAAGGTGATAAGATTAAATTTTTTAATCAAGATGCTTTAACAACAACGCTTCCTGCTCAACTCTCTTTAAAATTCAATTTAAACGTTGTTCCAATATTTATCGAGAGAAAAGATACATCATCTTTTATAATGACAGTTCATGAGCCTCTTAAACCCTCAGAATTTAAAAATAAGCTTCAATTTTCATTAAAATTATCGCAAGTTTTAGAAGGCATGATTCTAAAAAATCCTAATCAGTGGATATGGACTCATGATAGATGGAAATAAAATTAGGTTTTTTTTAAATTTTTAAGCCTCTCATTTACCTCTAAAGGTGAAAAATAAGCTTCCTGTAATTCAACATTCCAATAATTAAGATTTTCTAGCTTAATTTCTTTGCCTGAAATAGCGCAAACTACAAATGTGCCGTCCTCAATAACATCGAATGAGTTAGGTTTATAATTAAGTTTAGCTTTTTTTTTATTCATCTATAAATTATATATATTATATATCTTTTCATATGAATATTGCATTATTAGGTAGCGGAGGTAGAGAGCATGCTTTATGCCAAAAAATACATGAATCTAAACTAACTAAAAATATAATTTGTATTCCTGGAAATCCAGGAACGCGATTAATTGCAAAAAATATAGATATTGATTTTTTGAATTTCAAAAAATTACTTCAAGTGCTTAAATTTCATAATATAGATCTAGTGATAGTAGGTCCAGAAGAGCCATTAGTTAAGGGAATCGTAGATTTTCTTACCAAAAATAAAATAAAGGTATTTGGACCTAACAAGTATGCTTCTAAGTTAGAGGGATCAAAAGCTTTCATGAAATCCATTTGTAAAAGATATAAAATTCCAACAGCTAGATTTCAAATATGTAAAAATATCAAAAATGTTAATCAATTTTTAAAATACTCTGATCTTCCTATAGTAGTAAAAGCAGATGGATTGGCTGCTGGGAAAGGGGTAGTAGTTTGTAAAACCAAAAGTGAAGTCTTAAATTTTTCTAGAAAAATATTTAAAGGTAAATTTAAAAGTTCAAAAAAATTAGTACTTGAAGAATTTTTAAAGGGAGAAGAAGTCAGCTATTTTTTAGTTGTTGATAAAAATAATTTTAGATTTTTTGGTTCTGCGCAAGACCATAAGCGTGTGGGCGAAAAAGAAAAAGGTCCCAATACTGGAGGAATGGGAGCATATTCTCCTGCTCCAATTCTATCTAATGAATTAGAAAAAAAAATAATTAGTAGAATTGTGCAACCAACTTTATTAGCTCTTAAAAAGAAAAAGAAAAATTTTAAAGGTTTCTTATATGTTGGTTTAATGATTGTAGATAGTAATCCGTATTTAATAGAATACAATGTAAGAATGGGAGATCCAGAGTGCCAAGTAATATTACCCAGGTTAAATACTGATATCTTAAAAATTTTTAATGCAGTTATTTCGAATCAAATAAATAAAATTAATATTTCTTGGAAAAAGACAAATTGTATGGCTATTGTTTTATGTTCTAAAGGCTACCCAGGCAAATATAGAAAGGGTATCCGCATAGGAAATTTAGATAAAATAAAAAAGAACAAAAAATATTTCATTTATCATGCTGGAACAAAGTTTTTAAATAACAAAATATTTTCTAATGGCGGAAGAGTATTAAATATCTCTTTTATGGGTAAGTCATTTAGTAAAATAAGAGAAAGCATTTTTAAAATTATCAAAATTATAAATTGGAAAAATGGATTTTTTAGGAAAGATATTGGCTGGAGAGTAATTAAAAATTTATGAGAATAATTAGTGGAGAACTTAAAGGAAAAACAATTTCCTTCTTAAAATCATCTATCACCAGACCATTAAAAGACTCAGTTAAAGAAAATATTTTTAATATTTTAAGGCATTCAAATTTACTAACTGTTAATCTTAAAGATTCTAGAATCTTAGACCTTTATTCAGGCATTGGTTCATTTGGAATTGAATGCATTTCGAGGGGAGCGAAGAAAGTCACTTTTGTAGAAAAGGATAAAAATGCTTTTAATATTCTAAATAAAAATTTAACTAACCTGTTTATAGAAAAAAAAGCAATTATCATATCTCAAGAGATAGAGCTTTTTTTAAAAAAAGATTTAAATGAAACGTTTGAAATAATTTTTTTAGACCCACCTTTTTCAGACTCTTCTTATCTAAGTATATTGAAGATTATTAAAGAAAAAAAAATTTTTAAAAAAAATCATATTATAATTATTCATAGAGAAAGAAAAAAACTAGATGATTTTACAAATATTTTAAATCTCACTTTAATAAAACAGTACGGGCGTTCTAAAATAATTTTTGGAAAATTTTAAATTAAATTTTTTTTAGTAATAACTTTTACTTGTTCTACAGCAGGCTGATTAAAAGGATTTATACTTGAAAGTTTACCAATTATAGCTGTTTCAAGAATAAAGTAAGAAAATAACTCACCCAGTGCTTCTTCATTAAATTCTTTAATCTTGAATTCACGGTATGGAATTTTCTTTTTTTGTAAAATTTTTATGAAAGCATTTTTTTGGGCTTTCTTAATTTCAGAAAGACTTTTATTTTTTAGAAAGTTTAAGTCCTTGCCAAGTGCTTTAGAAGAAATTTTTATTTTATTATTAATTTCAGAACTAAATATATAAAATAATTTATCTCTAGGTCCATCCAAATAGAGTTGGAGTAAACTGTGATGATCCTTTGGCGCCGATGATATTACTGGCAAAAAACCAATACCTTTTTTACCTAAGCTTTCAGCTATTAATTGCTGGCACCAAAAAAGGAATTTATTTAGTTGTGGGACATAGTTAAAAAATATCAAATTTTTGATTTTTTTACCTTTTATTAATTTTGTTAATTTTGTTGAACTATCTTTAAGAAAACTATTATTCTTTTTCTCAAAATGAACTGACAAATTTTTTCTTATTTTTGAAATGCTTAATCCCATTAAATAAGCTGGCAACATTCCAACTTCGGTCAATATAGAATATCTTCCACTAATATAATTTTTGTGTTCAATGTGAAAAAAATTCATTTTTTTTGATAGTAGGTAGAGAGGATTCTGGCTTTTTTCTGAAATTATTATAATGTTTTTTTTATTTTTTTTAATTATTTTTAGTAACGCAAAGTTTGAAAGAGTTTCAGCTGTAAAACCAGATTTAGATATTATTATATATAATGTATTTTTTTTATTAATTTTTTTTCTTGTCTTAAATAATTTTACTTCATCAATATTATCTAAAAAGAAGAATTTCTTTTTTATTTTTTTCTCTAAAAAATTATAAATTGCTTCAGCGCCTAGAATTGATCCGCCCATACCTATTATTACGACATATTTGTACTTTTTAAATTCTTTGAGATCCTTAATTTCAAAACTAAATTTAAATTTTTTACTTAATGAATGGAAGCTATCTTTTGTATTATCTAAGTTTACGATTATCTCTTTTAGTTTTTCAAAATAATTTATATTTAATTGTATGTTTAAGTATTTCTTATCAATAAAGTTTTTATAGATTATTTTTTTTTTCACTTAATTATTTCGTTTATTATGGACTGTTCAACTGTAGAAGTTTTTTTTTGTGGATTTGTATTTTCTTTTGGTATTTTTAAAATTTTATCAATACTTTCTTTTTTATTTTCATTAGAGTTATTTTGTGACCTTGGCTCAGGTAAAGTATCGTAATCAGGTGGTAAAATTAAAGGTTCTCTTTTTTTTACTAAAAATTCATCAGTATTCTTTACTTTTTCATTTCTCAAAACTTTTCCTGCTTCTGACATACCTCCACATGAGTATAAAAAAAACAAAGATGCTAGAGATATTACTATTTTATTAATATTTTTCATTTTTAAAGTATAAGTCTTTACTTATTAATATTATGATTCCAATAGTAATGAATATATCCGCCATATTAAAAGTAAACCAGTGAAAACTTTTAAAATGAACGTCTATAAAATCTGGTACAGCAGAATATATATATCTGTCATAAAAATTTCCCAATGCACCGCCAGTTATAAGGGAAAATAATATCTTGTCAGTAAAATTTGATTTTGAAATCAAGTATACTAAAAAAATAATTACAAGTGCAATCATTATTGTTATTAAATTATAGATGAAACTTGTATTAGTACTTAAGAAGCCGAAAGCCACTCCAGTGTTCCAAACTAATTCAAAATTTATAAAATCATTAATATAAATAACTCCACTATCTACTTGATGATTAATTATTTTTATTTTTGAAATCCTATCTATACCAAAAGAAAATACTATAAGTAAAATACAAATTATATAACTATTCAAAAATTTTAATGACTTCATCTTAAATATTTTCTCTAGCTGCCTGTTCACATCTAGAACATTTACTTTCCAAAATTTTCCAGCATCGAGGGCATTTGGTACCTTGTGTCTTTTTTACTTCAATAGTTAAATCTTCTTTTTCATTATTACTTTTTATTTTTTCTGCTTTTGAAGTAATAAAATACTCTGCAAGGTCCAATCCTTCTAATAAATCAAAATTTTTATTATTAGTTGTTATTTTTATCTCTGTTTCTAAACTTGATCCAATTTCTTTACTAGATCTTTTTTTCTCTATAGCTATGTTGGCCTCCTGCTTAATCTTGAATAGTTTGATCCACTTATCGCTAAGTTTATCATTCTTCCAATTATTAGGGATTTTTACAAAATTTTTCTCATGGATGCTTTCGTCTTTTTTATTTACTAAATCAAAAATCTCATCAGTTGTAAAAACTAAGATTGGAGCGAACCATTTAAGTAAACTTTCTAAGATTACGTTCAATACTATTACACAGTTTTTCCTTTTTTTGGAGTTTAAACTATCACAGTACAAAACATCTTTTCTTACATCAAAATAAAACGAAGATAAGTCTAAAGTACAGAAATTTAACAGCTCTTTGTATAGTTTATGAAAATTATAATTTTTAAGATTATTTTTTACAGACTTGTCGATCAAAAAAAGTTTATGAAGAATAAATTGTTCAAGCTCATCAAATTGTTTTAAATCTAATTTTTCAAAATTCTGTTGATCATAATTATCTTTAAGATTTCCTAATATAAATCTAAAAGTATTTCTAATTTTTCTGTAAGACTCAGCATGCTGTAATAAAATACTCCTATCAATTCTTAAATCTTCAGCATAGTCTGATGAAGCAACCCAAACCCTTAAGATATCTGCACCATAATTCTTTAAAATATCATCAGGAGAAATGACATTGCCTGTTGACTTAGACATTTTTAAACCCTTGCCATCAACCACAAATCCATGGGACAAAATACTGTTAAAGGGAGCTTTGCCTCTTGTTCCGCAAGACTCAAGTAAAGAAGAATGAAACCACCCTCTATGTTGATCAGATCCTTCGAGATACATGTCTGCCGGCCATTTTAAATCTTTTCGTTTTTCTAGAACAAAGCTATGAGTTGATCCGCTATCAAACCAAACTTCTACAATGTCGTTTAATTTTTCATAGTCATTAGAGTCATAATCATCACCTAAAAATGCTTTTGGATCATCAGAGAACCAACAATCAGAGCCTTCTTTCTCATAAATTGAAGCTATTCTATCTATTACTTTTTGATCCCTTAAAGGTTGCTTGGTTTTTTTATTAATAAAAATTGGAAGAGGTACACCCCAAACTCTTTGACGTGAAACACACCAATCAGGCCTTCCTTCAACCATAGACAATAATCTTTCTTTGCCTTTTTCAGGATAAAAATTAGTATTATGGATGGCTTTAATAGCTTTTTTTCTTAAATCATTTTTTTGCATTGAAATAAACCATTGAGGAGTAGCTCTATAAATTAAAGGTGCTTTCGATCTCCAAGAATGAGGATAGCTATGATTTAGTTTATCGTTTTTTAATAACTTATTTTGTTCTTTAAGTTTATCAATGACAATTGGATCTGCTTTAAAAATATGAGTATTAGTAAAAAATGGAATTTCTTTTGTATAAAGACCTCTATTATCTACAGTATACAAAGAAGGAATATTATTCTTCAAACATAAGTTAAAATCATCAGGGCCGTGACTAGGGGCACAATGAACAATTCCAGTACCCTGCTCTAAATTAACGAATTGAGCGTCTAACATAGGAACATCATAATCAAATTTCATCTTAATAAACGGGTGAGAACAGATTGTTCCTGTAAAATCACTACCTTTAAAAGTTTTTAAAACTTTATAATTATCTATTTCACAAGCTTTTGCGATTGACTCAATTAAGTTGTTAGCTACTACTATTTTTTTTTCTTTAAAATGATCTAGCTCACTAATTTCAAGAACTGAATAATCAATATTACTATTAAATGCTAAGGCTTTATTTGCTGGAATCGTCCAAGGAGTTGTTGTCCATATCACTACACTAGAATCTCTTAAAAAATCTTGATTTGTGTCTTTTATTTTAAATGCCGCATAGATCGTGTTTGAAGTATGGTCCATATACTCAACTTCAGCATCTGCAAGAGCTGTCTTTTCAACTGTTGACCATAATACTGGTTTAAAACCCTGATAAAGACTGCCATCTAATAGAAATTTACCTAGTTCTCGAACTATTTGTGCCTCAGCCTCATAACTCATTGTTGAGTAATAATTTTCAAAATCACCTACTACACCCAGTCTTTTAAACTCTTTAATATGAACATTAATCCAACTTTTAGCAAAGTCCCTACATTCTTGTCTGAAGTCTTTAATGGGAATTTCATCTTTATTTTTTTTCTTTTTTTTATATTGTTCCTCAATTTTCCATTCAATGGGTAATCCATGGCAATCCCAGCCCGGGACATAAACTGAATCTTTTCCATTCATTTGATGAAAACGAGTGACAATATCTTTTAAAATCTTATTTAATGCTGTTCCCATGTGAATATGGCCATTAGCATACGGTGGTCCATCATGTAAAATAAATTTCTCTTTTCCTTTAGATTTTTTTCTTATTTTTTCAAAAATTTTATTTTTCTCCCACTTTTCTAGAATCTTAGGTTCTTTGGTGGGCAAACTAGCTTTCATGGAAAAAGCTGTTTTGGGCAATTGAAGAGTATCTTTGGACATTTTATTTAGCTTTTTTTATATCTATTTCTATTTGTTTTTTTAAACCATTAAGGTTTTTAAATTTTTTCTCAGGTCTAATAAATTTGTTAAAACTAATATTAATCTCTTTATTATATAAATTTTTATTAATTCCAAAGATATTTGTTTCTAATAAT
>Ga0055584_100004044_pt1 | contig 14372 bp, 14 predicted proteins | sample OSDHelmetaG_FD_58716 | JGI IMG/M metagenome (GOLD analysis project Ga0055584, IMG submission 58716) | Pelagic marine sediment microbial communities from the LTER site Helgoland, North Sea, for post-phytoplankton bloom and carbon turnover... | ecosystem: Environmental > Aquatic > Marine >... | reverse complement strand
GATCAAGATACCTTGGCACCCCCAGCTGAAATTACAGATTTAGCAAAACGCCTACACACCTATTGTTTGGCAGAACAAGGTCCTGCTTGGGTGCAACTGGAGATACTTCAGAATTGCGGCCATGTTTGCAATATCTTGCAAGCAGACCAGTACAACGCATACTTAGAAACCTTTGTTAACCGTTGTACCGGGCTCTCAGCAACAGGGGTAGAGGCCAATGTAACAACTGGACCTAGCTCCCCCAAATTACTAAAACGCCAACAAAAACACACCAAAATCATTAGTGCGGCCCTAGCTGAGTTTGCCGAGCAAGGTTATTCTGGCACCTCGTTAGACCAAATAGCCAAACGAGCCGGTGTATCAAAACCTACCTTGTACCAGTACATCGGCAACAAAGAAGCACTATTTCAAGCGGTACTTAGTGGTAGTAAACAAGAATTGCTACAACCGCTTACAGATGGCAGCAATGCCGATATGGTAAGCGCCCTTTGGGACTTTAGCTGGCATTACGCTCAGTTTGTACTGCGCCCTGACATGCTATCTTTAGCACGCCTCATCATTGGCGAAGCTCAGCGTTTACCAGACATTGCCGCCAGCTACCAACAAGAAGGGCCACACCTAGCGCGCCAAGGCATTATCGATTACCTTACCAGGCAGACAGATAAGGGACTATTAGACATACAAGACACTGCTATGGCCGCCGAAAGCCTATGGTCACTCATTCTCTCGGCAAGTCGCGAACACCTGCTACACTACGCATTAGAGAAACCCGATGCCGAGCAAATAGAGCGCCACATACGGCATGGTTTAAGCGTGTTCATCAAAGCCTTTTCTACACAAATTGACCACCATCTGCAGCAACTGCAGCAGCAGGTGGTACCCAACAAGCCGTTTTAACGCTATACGCTACCAACAAACATAATAAAGAGAGTATCCAATGCAAGACAAGCTCAACGACAACAACTGCCGCATGGCTACCGTAGCTACCATCGATACCAATGGTTTGCTTAGGGGGCAAAAAGTGTCCCGTAGCAACCTCGAAGGCATTCTAAAAAATGGCATGGGTATGGCCCCGGCCCAACTAGCCTTAGACCCTACCGATGCCATCTTGCCACTACCTGGGGTGACCGATGACAGTGGCAGTTTTAACGACTCCATGTTGCAGGTGGACCAAGACAGCTGTTGCTCCATTCCTTTTGAAGCCCCCGGTCACGATTTGTTGTTTCTTGCTCAATTTAGTGGCGAGTACGCAGCATTGTGCCCACGTAGCATTCTTAGCAACGTCATCAAGCGTGGCAAAGCCATGGGTATTACACCTAAATACGGTATGGAATTGGAATACACTTTATTTAATGAAACCAGCGCCAGCTTGCAAGACAAAGGCTTTCGCAATCTGCAACCGGCGACCGCCCACGCTAGCCATGACCTAGTCATCTACCAAGCAGCCCAAAGTGATTGGTACAAGGACGTGGTGGAAATGTGCGAGCCTTTAGGTATCGATTTAATCAAAATGCACGAAGAAATTGGCCCTGGCTTTATGGAAGCCTGCATCGGCCCTGGTAAGGATCTAGAAACGGCTGACCAGGCGGTATTACTAAAAAACTTCCTGCGCGTTTTGGCCATGAAACAGGACAAAACCATTACCTTCATGCCACGTTGGTCCGAGCAAGCCGATAGTCAATCTACCCATATTCATACCTCTTTATTGGATGATAAGGGAGCCCCCTTGTTTTGGGATGAGTCAAAACCTGACAATATGTCCGACACCTTCCGTCATTTTATCGGTGGTTTACAAAAATATATAGGTGCCATGATGTTGTTATTTGCCCCCACGGTGAATTCCTATCGTCGTTTTGTGGAAGGTACCTTTGCGCCACCAGCTCTGTCTTGGGGAATAGAAAACCGTACTACTTGCTTTCGCATCGTTGGCGAAGACCCATCCAGTATCCGTGTAGAAAACCGCCTACCTGGTGCCGACACCAATCCTTACTTAACCATGGCTGCCACTCTAGCGGCGGGTTATGCCGGCATCGAAGAAAAGTGTCAACCTAGTGCAGCCGTTGTTGGCAATGGCTACCTACCAGGCACCACTGACGGCTTAGAATTCCCACACGAAATGAGCAGCGCTATTGCAGCACTACGCGCGTCAGAGCACGCCAAGCAATGGCTAGGGGAGCGTTTTGTGGAAGGCTATGCAACTAGCCGTGAAGGCCAGTTAGCGGAATTCCAAAGCAAGGTACCTGATACTGAACTCATGCGCTTTTTCGAACTAGGTTAAATAAACAGCCCTTTACCAAGTGCAAGAGCCATATCACTCAAGACAGTAGCACCTGCCACACCGGCGACACCCAACGCTGCGTTCGGCATCGTCAAATTGCAACCGTTATATAAAGCGGCGACAAACGGTGAATAAAGCTTTGAAGTTAGTTATAAATACTTGCCAATTTGCTATAGTTAGGGCATCATGCCACGATGTTATTTAACATGTTAACTACAACTGATTTTGAGCTTTCTAGGAGAGTCCCTTGAGCAATGCCATTGATGCTAGAGAATTACGTAACGCACTATCTACCTTTGCTACGGGTGTAACAGTTGTTACCTGTAAAGATGCCGAAGGCAACCCAGTTGGCGCTACAGCAAGTAGCTTTAACTCGGTGTCTATGGATCCACCACTAATCTTGTGGAGCGTAACAAAAACCATCCTTAGTGCTGACGCTTTTATCAATGCCAAAGAATTTGTCATTAACGTGTTGGCTTCGGATCAAATGGAAACTTCTAATGGTTTTGCCCGTAGTGGTGAAGACAAGTTTGCAGGTATTGATACGGAAGAAGGCATTGGTGGTGTACCCATGCTAAAAGATTGTGTCACGCGTTTTCAGTGCAAAACATGGGCTACTTACGATGGCGGCGACCATGAAATCATTGTTGGTGAAGTGGTAGAAATGGATAGCAGTGATAAAGAAGGTTTGGTGTTCTATCGCGGTGGTTACGCTAAGCCTGAGAAGCTATAAGTTACCATCATTGTAGCATTTAAGAGGACAAATTTAGGGGACTGGCTCTTATGACTGCGCAGCAGACAAGTGCCTGTCCCTTTTACATTTAGAGGACAGGCACTTTTTATCCGCCAGCGGATAAACAAGAGCCAGTCCCCATCTATCTCGGATTTAGGGGACTGGCTCTTTTGACTGCGTAGCAGACAAAGTGCCTGTCCCTTTTACGTTTAACGCTGATTTAAGCTCTCTACTACATCATGTAGCAAGTCCAGCAGTTCGCTCATCTTTTGTTTACCGTACTTCTCTTCAAACTGCCCGTAAACCACCTGTACTTCTGGCGTTACAGATTCGATTAAGGCTTTACCTGCTGGCAAAATTTCTAACAATACACGACGGCCATCTTTGCCATCTGCACAGCGCGTTAGAAATGTTTTTTCTTCCAAATTCTTGATGATACGAGTCAGGCTAGGTGCTAGAACGCAGGCACTTTTTGCCAGCTCTTTGGCATCCATGCTGCCGTTTTCGTGCAATACACGTAGCACGCGCCATTGCTGGTCGGTAATATCATGGTCTTTTAGTAGGCCACGGATTGGGTACATTACTGTCTCGCGTGCGCGTAGCAAAGCTAGGGGAAGCGCACGATCCGTTTTTTTAGGTTGCATGTGTCTACTTTTTTGTCAAATTAGCGTTGCTCATACCAGCCTCTCGGTTAAGAAGTAACAGGTAACAACTTGATAACGGCTATTATACCGAACTATTTAGCATGTTAACAATCAGGACCATCAAGGTCTAGGTTACGCGGCCAGTAATCATCGCTAAAGTGCTGGAAATCAATGTTGGCAAAATCCGGCATAACGGCACCATCACAGGCCAAGTAATAAACTTCACTTGCAAGCGGTGCGAAGCCAGCATAAAAATGTTGCATGGACTTTACCACTATGCCCTTCTTAGCTGACAAATCAATGTCAAAGTTACCAAATCCACTAGGGTGTAATGCTTGAGAACGATTGGCCACCAAGACAATATCGAGGTTATTGGCTGCCTGCACCCAAACAGCCTTGCCCATGGCTATACTGCTAGAACCAAAATCTTGTTGGGCATCATCGACAATAGCTTTTACTTCCACGTCAATGTCTACCGGCTGCCCGGAAGCAGGCCCAACTTTGCCGCCAATACGCAACTTGATAACGGCACCGACACCGCCCTCCTCACACAACCAAACAGCTTGCGGGTCCCAAAAATAACCAATGACCATATCGCTAATTTGAGCATCTACAAGACCAGCTAAAGCAAAGGTTGCATCAGAAGGTGCGCCGGCACCGGCGTTATCAGCCACATCGCCGAATACAATAGGGCCTTGCTGCGCGGTTTGCAAAATACTAATGGCTTGCGAAATGGTCACAGTATCTTGTACACATTGCTCTTTCATATGCCAAACTTGCTGCGCCAAATCTCTGGCAATTGTGGCCCCCAAATCAGGCTGATTATCGGTCACCACCAGTATCTTACCGCTAGTAGCGGGCACATCTTGCCAAGGGAAGCCGTGGGCAAAGGACACTGACAAGATCCCGTCTTGTTGCTCCAGTTCCAGCATATGGCTAACAAATTCTTTTACGGGTGATTGTGGTGTGCGCCAAAGATTTACCGCATGGGTATCACACATTTGGGTATGAGGTTTTATGTACCCTGCTTGGGCCTGCCAACACAAATCAAACAGTTCCACAGCCCGTGGCATGACATCAATGTGCGGGTATTCTTTAAAGGTAATGACTAGGTTGGCATTGTCTAAAATGGCTGGCGTAATACTGCAATGCAAATCCAGTTCCACACCAATAATGGTATCAGGACCACAAATGGCGCGTAACCCTTGTAAAAGATCACCTTCGCAGTCCACATAGCCATCGGCCGTCATGGCCCCATGCATATGTAATAGCACGATATCTATCTGGCCTGCTTGCTTGGCATCGTGCAATATATAGTCACGCAAGTGCTCGTAGGTATTGCGTGTTGTGGTACCACCAGGCTGTGCGTAGGCACTCAGGCTTTCTACTACCCTGCCACCTTTGGCTTCGGTCTGTTCACGCCAATAGTGCAATGGTTGCGTAGCATAATTGGCTGGCTTTTGCGTAGCATCGCCCCAATCTAGCAAGGTTTGAGCAAAGGCATTCATGCCCGTGGGGATGTTGGCAAAACTGTTGGTTTCTGTGCCTAAGCAAGCGATAAAAGTGGTATACATAATGGTCTTCGAATCCGTTAACTAGAGTGCGTTTTCAGGTTGCTCTAACAGAATACCACCTTGCCACAATTCATATTCACTAATGTCGATATCACTATTCCATACAACCGCATAACCACCTTTCTCTACTGCTGCTAACCTAAATAAAGCAGGATTGCATAACGCCGCAAATGCCGGCTTATTAAGTAGAGGTTTGACATCAAAGTGTTTGAACGTTGAATTATCGAATTCAACTAACAATAGATACTGGTCCATAGTTTCGACGGAAGTAACCTTTGGGTGATTCATTTATTAGTCCAAGGGGGTCAACTTGTTGAATTCTTGAGTATCCCACATCTTTAACAAGGCGTCTTTATTAATTGCCGCCCATTCCATGACTAGCTTTTCTGCTCGTTTCGGCAAATCACCTTCCAGCATGATCAAACTATCTATGTCGATCATTCCAACGAATTCACCATAAACGGCATGAAAGTGGGGTGGCGGATGGTCACCAAAAAAAAGCTTTATGACTATTCCATAGAAGCGCGCAATTTCAGGCATATCAATCTCCTTTTGTTACCTATCTAGTCCCTTCCTCATATCAATAATAGTTGAGATTTCCAGCAACATTGAAAACCACCCTAGTGCTATACCATTAGCTGACCCTGAACTTTGTAAAATACTTAACATTGCGCATAAAGTATTTGCATCACTAAATTAATTTAGTTAATATGTTAACTATATTAGAAACAAGCATTGAGGACAGCACCATGCCCCACGTAACAATGGAATATTCTGCCAATTTAGAAAATCAGGTTGATATGACCGCCCTATGCAAACTAGTCCACACCACTGGTCTAGAGACCGGCTTGTTTGAACTTGGCGCCGTGCGCGTGCGTGCCTTACGAGCCGACCACTACGCTATTGCCGACCTTATGGAAGCTAACAGCTTTATCGACGTGTCTATTCGCATCGGCCTAGGCCGCAGCGACGAAGATAAGAAGCGCTTAGGCCAAGCCATCAACGATGCCATGGTTGCCGCTCTAGAGCCACAACTTGCCGAACCCCATTTTGCACTTTCCATTGAAGTGCGTGAGATCAACTCACCAATGAGCTGGAAGGTAAACGCTATTCACCCCCGCATTCGTAATGCCCAATAACTAGGGAGATCAACATGAGTACTTTTGAACAGAACAAAATCGATGCTGCCGCATACTTGAAGCAGTTTGATAAGGGCGTCCTTAACTACATCGACGGCCAGCAAATGGAAGCCTTGGATAATTCTTGGTTTAATACTGATTCTCCTATCGACCTAGAATTTCTTGCTAAGGTTGCCCGTGGTAAAGAAGCAGACATGGACCTAGCTGCAGAAGCGGCCGATCGCGGTTTTAAAGTATGGTCTGGCATGACTGGCAAAGAACGTCAAAAGATCCTGCACGCCGTTGCCGATGGCATCGTTGCACGCGCCCGTGAAATTGCTTTGTTGGAATGTATCGACACTGGTCAGTCCCTAAAGTTTATGGCGAAAGCGGCCCTACGTGGTGCCGAAAACTTCCGTTTCTTCGCCGACAAGGCTGTTGAAGCACAAGACGGCCAATCTTTATACGTTGCAGGCCAAGTTAACGTCACCAAGCGTTACCCAATTGGTCCAGTGGGCGTTATCACCCCTTGGAACACACCATTCATGCTGTCCACTTGGAAAATTGCCCCTGCCCTAGCAGCCGGTTGTTCCATCGTGCACAAGCCTGCTGAATTCTCCCCACTAACCGCCAACTTGTTGGTGCAGATCGCTAACGAAGCGGGCCTACCTAAGGGCGTGTGGAACTTGGTTAACGGTATGGGCGAAGACGCTGGTAAGCGTTTGACCGAGCACCCACTCATTAAAGCTGTGGCTTTTGTTGGTGAAAGCAGCACCGGTTCTTTAATTCAGAAGCAAGGCGCCGACACGCTAAAGCGCGCTCACCTAGAATTGGGCGGTAAGAATCCAGTTTTGGTATTTGCTGACGCCGACCTAGAAAAAGCCGCTGACGCTGCTGCCTTTATGATCTACTCACTAAATGGCGAACGTTGCACATCTTCTTCACGTTTATTGGTAGAAGAAAGCATTTACGAAGAGTTCTGTGGCATGGTTGCTGAACGCGCTAACAACATCAAAGTGGGTCACCCATTAGACCCAGAAACAGTTGTTGGCCCGCTGGTACACCCAGAGCACGAAGCCAAAGTCATTTCTTACTTTAAAGCCGCTGTGGAAGAAGGCGCAACCATCGCTGCCGGCGGTGAAAAGATTGCCGACCTTCCTGGTTGCTTTGTTAGGCCTACCCTGTTCACTCAGGCTCACAACAAAATGAGCATTGCCCAAGAAGAGATCTTTGGCCCAGTGTTAACCGCCATTCCATTCAAGGACGACGCTGACGCTATCGCTATCGCCAACGACGTTGAATTTGGCCTAGCCGGTTACCTATGGAGCCAAAATGTTGAGCGCTGCTGGGCTATTGCCGACCAGCTAGAAGCGGGTATGATCTGGGTTAACTCCGAAAACTCGCGCCACCTACCCGCACCATTTGGTGGTGTAAAAGCCTCCGGCATTGGCCGTGACGGTGGTGACTGGTCGTTTGATTTCTACATGGAAACTAAGAACATCAGCTTTGCTATGGCAGGCCATACGCCACCTAAATTAGCTAAGTAAACAATACATCGTTCATTGCGAGCAGCAATAACCGTCATTGCGAGCAACAATAACTGTCATTGCGAGCGTAGCGCGGCAACCTCCATCAGGCAACGCGCGGTCTTGAAGAGATTGCTACGTCGGCTCTCCTCGCAATGACGGACAATCAAACTCGCAATGACGTAACAAAATATTAAGGACATGCACATGAGCAACTACCCTCGCTTTGCCACCGTTAACGCTAACGGTGAAGAACACTACGGCGTCGTTACCGACACTGGTTTTATCTCACTCACTAAGCGCATTGGTGGCGAGTACCCTACCCTTAAAGACGTTATTACAGCTGGCAAACTCATGGACGTTGCGGCGTCTGTCGAAGGCCAAGCTGATGACTTTGCAGAAGGTGATTTTATCTACCAGATCCCGGTATCTAACGGTACGCGTTTGATCTGTATCGGCGTTAACTACCCAGCGCGTAACGAAGAATACAAAGACGGCCAGGAAGCGCCTCCGTTCCCATCCATGTTTATCCGTTTTGCTAGTTCCTTCACGGGTCACGACACACCATTGATTCGCCCTAAGGCATCCGATCAGTTGGATTACGAAGGCGAAGTGACCTTGGTTATCGGTAAAGGCGGTCGTCACATTGCTGAAGCAGACGCCCTAGACCATATTGCTGGGGTTACTCTATGTAACGAAGGCACCCTGCGCGATTGGGTTCGTCATGCTAAGTTTAACGTTACCCAAGGTAAGAACTTTGATTCGACGGGTTCCATTGGTCCTTGGATGGTTGCTTACCAAGACGAAAGCCAAATTGCTGACATTCGTTTAACCACCAAGGTAAACGGCGAGCTACGTCAAGACGACCGTACTGGCCGCATGATGTTCCCATTCCGTTACTTGATCAACTACGTTTCTACTTTCACCACTTTAGAGCCAGGTGACATCATTGTTACAGGCACACCTACTGGTTCTGGCGCACGCTTAGACCCACCTGTTTTCCTAAAGCCAGGTGACGTAGTAGAAGTAGAAGCCGAAGGTATCGGCTGCCTACGTAACGGCATTGCTGACGAGGCATAATATGTTAAACGCCGCCCAAATCGAAGCCGCTGCAAAGCGGCTTGATCAGGCTGAAACCAGCCTGCTGCAAACCGAACTCATGTCGGTGACCTACCCAGATATGACCATGGAAGATGCCTATGCCATCCAATACGGTTGGGTAGACCAAAAGATCGCCCGTGGTCGTAAAGTTATTGGCCACAAGATCGGTTTGACCTCCCGTGCCATGCAACAGGCGTTGAATATCGACATCCCTGATAGCGGTATTTTGTTTGACGACATGCTGTTTGAAAATGGTGCCACCATTCCACAAGGTCGTTTTATTCAGCCGCGTATCGAAGCCGAAATTGCTTTTGTCATGAAGCAAGACCTGTCAGGTGACAACCTCACCGTGGCCGATGTTTTGGACGCTACGGATTACATTGCACCGTCTTTGGAAATTTTGGATACACGCATATTCCGCAAGTGCCCAACAACCGGTGTACAGCGTATTGTGTTTGACACTATTTCGGATAACGCCGCTAACGCAGGCATCGTATTGGGTAGCGGCAAAGCCAATCCACGTGATGTAGATATGCGCTGGTTAGGGGCTATCTTGTCGGTAAACGGCAATGTCGAGTCCACCGGCCTAGGTGCCGCCGTACTCAACGACCCGGCCCTAAGTGTACTTTGGCTGGCCCAGCGTTTGGCCCAGTACAATGACACTATCCGCGCCGGTGAAATCATCTTGTCTGGATCCTTTATTGCGCCGATTGAGACTAAGTCTGGCGATCACTTTAATGCCGACTTTGGTGACTTTGGTTCAGTAGACCTACACTTCGAATAACTGTCAAAATACCAACAACCTGGCACTTTGGGGTCAGACCCCAATCAAATAGGAAAGACTTATGCCTGCACCAACTAATCAGTTTAAAAAACGCCTAAAAGCTGGCGAACAACAAATTGGCTTCTGGCTCGGAATGGGTAGCCCTAACGCGGCAGAAATAGCTGGCGGTGCTGGTTTTGATTGGCTGTTGATTGATGGCGAACATGGCCCCAACGACATCACTAGCTTACTAGCACAGATGCATGCCCTACAAGGCTCTTCATCTAGCGCGGTGATTCGTCCTGTTATCGGTGAGAACTGGATGATCAAGCAAATCCTCGACATCGGCTGCCAGACTATTTTAGTACCTATGGTAGACAGTGCCGAACAAGCTCGAGAGCTAGTACGTGCGGTAAACTACCCTCCCTTGGGTGTACGTGGTGTTGGGGCTGCTCTTGCTCGTGCTTCGTCTCACAACCGCATTCCTGATTACTTGCAGACAGCCAACGACCAAGTGTGTTTATTGGTACAGATTGAAACCCAAAAAGGCCTCGCCAACTTGGATGAAATCTTAGCTGTAGAAGGCATTGATGGTGTATTTATTGGCCCTGCCGACATGGCCGCTGACATGGGCTACCTAGGCAAGCCTGCAGCCCCAGAAGTGCAAACTGCTGTACAAGACGGCCTACGCAAGATAGTAGCTGCTGGTATGCCTGCGGGTATTCTCATGGCGATTCCAGAATTGGTAGAGAAGTACCTAGAAATTGGTGCCACCTTTGTCGCCGTAGGTACTGATGTTACTAGCTTTGCCGGTGCTACAGATGCTTTGGCCAATAAGTGGAAAGGCACGGAGATTAATACTGAAAAAGGCGTTTATTAAACGCAGATGCACAAAATTAAACAAGCCCGCTCTAACGCGGGCTTTTTCTATTCTAAACTACTGCAAATACGTCTAGTTATTCAGAACCTGACAATTTCTTAAATACAGAATCCCACCAGCCCAATTTTCAACATCAATCCAAATATCGGCTTTACGAGGATTACTTAAATTAAGCGGTTTGGATTTCGAATTAGGCTTAACCTCTATATACAAGGGTTTCCTAGGTACTTCCCCGGCATCCACGGTTAAATTGAAATAAGCCATTTTACCCACCAGATGCCCTTCACTATTGAAACGTAAGTTAACTTCATCTCGGAGATAGCTGGAGTCTTTAGATAACCCACGCATAAACCATTTACCATCAATTTCAACCCCAGCTGTGCTAATTTGCATACCACCAGACGCCATATTCCAGTGCTCAACATCACCCTCTTTACTACGTTCATAAACCACGCGACGCAATCGCAACTGGCAATCTATGGTTTTAGGTAACACGGCCAAGGTGTAAGAAGAAAAATCAAAACTAGTTTTAATAATTGGATCGGAGGTTAGACGCTGCTGATCTGCAGCACTGAAGGTCACGGGATAAATAGTAAAACCTTGCTTATTTGTTAACTTTGCAGCCGATTGCCTTGAGCTATTAGACGACTTACTCTGTTGCGCAATACCACAATCTAACTCTCTTCGTTGTGCTTCGGCCAGATATTCAGTGTTGTTAGCCTGACTAGTCAGCAAGCGACATACGGTTTTATCACTCCACTTAGACATGTCCGCAGCGTAGGAACCAGTGGTGGCTAGACTGAATACTAAGCCCAACACAAATAAGTTTAGGTGACGGGGTTTGAACAACTTAATCATATCCATCCCCCTAAGCGAAGATTGCATCGTAAACACGTGGCAAATCGGCCTGATGGAATATCTGGCTAGCAATCAGGTCATGATCCAACCCCAAGGTTCTTTCGACACAGGCCGCACATACAGAGCGATAATCAATGGTAGCCATCAAATCCCGTTTCTCAAACTGATCACGTTTACCAAGTCCTGGCCAATCGGCCACTACCCTACTAGCAGGCAAACTACCTCCTGCCAGCAAACCCACGCTACCATAACCGTGATCCGTACCCGTGGTACCATTGGCGGCAACGGTACGCCCAAATTCGGTTAAGGTCAGTATAATGGCATCATCCCAAGCATCACCCAAGCCTTGGCGATAACCGCTGATTACGTCATCTACAACCGCCAACTGGGTAGCCAAACGTCCAGAATCTGCATCACCGTCATCAACTTGACTAGCGTGGGTATCAAAACTATTTACTAGTATCACAGAGGCCACGGGGCCATCGGCTTGGGCAATGGCCTTGCCAGCATATTTGGCTAAGCTCGCGGGATCCCTTGGCACCTTGATATTTGCCTCACTCTTTTTTGCCACTTGATTGATAACTTGCGCGTTGTCACTAGCGTGCCCCATAGCAATTAGCTGCACCAGATCAGCAGCCGGTTGTTTGGAGCCGCGAATACTCGCTGGGTAAAAGTTATCATTGTCCTTATGGCCTCTTAAAATAAGAGGCATATCCAAAGATAAAGAACGCCCAGACACGCCTGCTAGCTCTAAGGCACGCCCTAACCAGCCACTAGTTTCCGAAAACGGCGACAAGCCACCACCTTGAATAAGATTTTGGCCTTCAAAATGGGAGCGTTTGGTATAAGGAAAAGACGTTGCATGTACTGCAGAGGCATGACCTCTGGCCATTAATTGGGCAAAAAACTTGAGAGACGGGTGTAAGCCAAAGAAATCATTTAATGGCTGATAGCTATCTGGCGTTAGCACACGTCTAATAGACATTAGATCCGGATCACCAATGGGCGGCACCGCGGCCAAGCCATCCATGCCACCTTCTAGAATAATGACATTGATACTTCCTGGTGGCTTACCTTGGGTGAAGCCAGATACAGGTAAACCACTCATAAACAAAGAAGCAGCACCAGCCTTTAGTAAACTACGACGATCAAGATTCAATTTAGGCATTTTCCAACCCCATTAGTTCTGGGCTACACATCAAAGCAACAAACTGGTCACGTGGTGACATACCTAAACTTGCAACAAGCTGACGTGTTGCAGGGTTAGCCCCAATTCTATCCATTATTTTGCTGGTCGAGCGTCGTACCCTGCCGTTTTCATAGATAGCATGAGCAAAGCGCAAACGCCGCTCGAACATCTCGGCGGACATCCATTCTGCTGGATCATCGGAATAACCATTAGGTTGCCTTTCACTCCAAAAGGACTGCCCTAGTTCTTTAAATACCTTTTGCGTACGCATTAGGTCATTGCTGTAATCGTGGCGTTGCTCCCAGCCTTGAAAGAATGTCGCGCCGGACAAACGAACTACTTGGAATAACCACGTCATGGGCCACAGAAACTTCACCTCTGGTGACGCTATAGCAAGATCCAAGACCTTGGTATGGATAGCCAACAAATCGCCATTAGTATCGCGCCACACTTGTTTAACAGCCTGAACTTCTTCGCTGCTGGGTTGATTGCTAATAAAATGGCGGCAAAGTTTGGTAGCAATGTAATCAATCGTATGCTCATGCAGGGCGAGAAAGTCGGTCAGTTGGCGCAAGCCTTTTTTACCTGCGTAGATACGCTTTCCCATCACCGTTTTTGAACCTGGTTCTTGCCAGCGTTTCTTATATGCATCCCAATGATTATTGCCACCAGTTAGCTTGCGCATTCGCGCTACATCTTCACCAAAATCGATACCCCAGCCCGCTAACACTTTAGCCGCACTGTGAATATCATCTTCGTTATAGCCTGCTGCAGGTGACACTGAATGCAGTTCAAGTAATTCTCGGCCAAGGTTGTCATTTAAACCGGCATGACAGTCTATACGCCGATTACAATCCTTTGCCTTTTCTGAGCGTTCACCCGCACTCCAAACGTTATCCAGATAGGTAAGCATGCCAGGGTGGGTGGTAATACCGTATAGCATATCGGCAAAACTACCATTGAGCTTAGCGATAATGCCTTCGTCAATGGCATGGCCTATCATGTTACTGGTATCAAAGGTATTGCCAATGGTGAAGTGGTTTGCCCAAAAAGCTGCCAAGCGAAGTTTAACTTGATCGGCACCGTAGACATTGCGATGCACAAATTTCAGCTCATCTGTATCTCGTAACAAATTAGCTTTGCGATTAGCTTGCACAGCAGCTTCATTATCCTGCCCGTTTTTACCCTCTCGTTGTTGTTTCTTCAACTGCCGAAACTGACGCCACATTGCTGAGCGCTTGGCTAGGTTTGGTTGTAACTCTGCTGGCCATTCCTCAGCAGTACTATAGATATTGGCAATGCCTATAGCTGGTGACTCAGCCTGTAATTGCTGTACTACCCAGCCCTGCATATCCTCAGGCATAGCTTGGTCATAGCGGAACATCAAGCCCGTTTTTTGTGCTATTCGGAATGACTCATGCATAATTTAATCTTCATATATAAATAAAGGTTTCTTGCAGACTACATGAACCCACATTCGAGTACAATTTTATATATAAAAATAGAGTAAAAAAACAGAAGAAGAAAACAGACATGAAGCAATGTCGTTATTTGGCAACCGAGCTAAACCCAAGCCAAAGACTAGGCAAGCTCAGTTGTAGTAGAAGGCATAAATGCCCTTTAGGACATGTGCTGACCACCATTAATGGAGAAATCCGAACCTGTTACATAACCACAGTCTTTGCTGGCTAGGTAAGCCACGGCCTTA
>Ga0055584_100004043_pt1 | contig 14378 bp, 13 predicted proteins | sample OSDHelmetaG_FD_58716 | JGI IMG/M metagenome (GOLD analysis project Ga0055584, IMG submission 58716) | Pelagic marine sediment microbial communities from the LTER site Helgoland, North Sea, for post-phytoplankton bloom and carbon turnover... | ecosystem: Environmental > Aquatic > Marine >... | reverse complement strand
GCATTGGCCCAGTATGTCACTGGAATGCGTGGGGCTGTCGGACATGCCCAGGCCCTGGGCTGGCTTGGCGCACGCGGCGATGTGCCGCTTGAGTCTGTCATGCATGAAGCGTTCGGCCCGGCTTGACCTTGATCGACTCTCCATCCCACAGTTGACCTGACATGACGCATTCCCCATCAGACCCGCCGGAGTTCCCAGGCGATGCCTATGACAGTGAGGCCTTCTGGCTGCGCGAACAGAACGACCTGTTTGGCACGGCGTGGGTCCATGTTGCATCCGGCTTCGAATTGCCTGATCCCGGCGATGTTCGTCCGGTCATGGCAGCCGGCCAGCCGCTGATCCTGATCCGCCAGCGCAATGGCTCGATTGCCGGGTTCCATAATGTGTGCCGCCATCGCGGTCCGCGTCTGGTGCGCGAGGCCTGTAACGCTAAGGCCGTGCTGACCTGCCCCTATCATGGCTGGGCCTATGGTCTGGACGGTGCTTTGCGCACAACGCCCTATTGGTCTGTTGAAGACGGCTCCGCGCCGGAAGGTTTCGACAAGGCTGCGTTCGGCCTCAAACCCGTACGTTGCGAAACCTGGTGCGATCAGGTCTTCGTTTGCCTGGATGACGACGCACCGTCCTTTGCCGTGCACGCAGCACCGCTCATGGCGCACTGGGCTCAGGCGGACCTGTCCCTGCTGCGTTACGGCGCCCACGTAACCTATGAAGTTCCGGTGAACTGGAAATGGGTGATCGAGAACTATCTCGATACCTATCACCTCCCGCTGCTTCATCCCGAGCTCGGCCCTGTCGACTCTGCGCGCAGGTTCAACGTCATGAATGACGGAAACCTGATCGGGATCGACTACACCAGCGGTGCCGTCGACAAGAACAAGGGTGATACCGGTTTCCAGACGTTTCCGGGGCTTGATGGCGCGCAACTGGCACGCCAGGACATCGCTTTGCTGTTTCCCAACACGCTGTTCGAATTTGTCCCTGAACACGTGATGTTCTTCCGGGTCGAACCCCTGGGCCCCAGGCAGACGCGCGAAACCCTGGCGTTCTATTTCCTGGGCGATGACGCAACCAGCCCCGATCTGGCGGCGGGACGTCAGGCATCACTCGATGCCTGGGATCGCATCAACCGGCAGGATTTCAGGATCCTTGATGAATTGCAGGCAACGTCGGCCTCTCCGGCTGCGCGTGGTCTGGCCCCGGCTTCCCCGTTCTGGGAGGGCGCGAACATGGCCTTCCGCAAACGCCTTCTGGCAGCATTGGAGATAACATGACCGCGTTCCCTTTTGGCCGCGTTGCCGTAACCGGTGGCAGCGGCCTGCTTGGCCGCTATGTCGTGCGCGAACTCATGGCCGATTGTTCGGTCACCTCCATCGACCTTAAGCCGCTGCCTGAAGACGTCGCTTTCACGCAATGTGACACCCGTGATCTCGACGCCGTGCGTGCTGCCCTCAAGGGCCATGATGCCATCGTGCATCTTGCCGCACTCGACGACGGCATCGTGCCGGAAGAAGAAGCCTTCATCGACGTCAATCTGCGCGGCACCTGGCATGTCCTGCAGGCGGCCGAGGAACTTGGGATCTCCCGGGTCGTGATAGCCTCCAGTGTTGCTGCCGTTGGTTTCGACACGGCAAGCCAGGCGATGCGGCTTCCCATTCCGGTTGATATCGAGCTGTTGCCGCAGGATTCCTATGGCGTCACCAAAAAGGTCTGTGAGGAATTTGCACGCACCTTCGTGCGCCGCGGCACGATGGACGTGATCTGCCTTCGACCTCCGCTGGTTGCCCAACCCCATATCACCTACTCCATTGCCTGCATCGCGGCAGAGCGTGACGGCGTGGAGCCACCACCACCGGCAAGCGGCGCCAATTGGCAGGAACTGCGCGAAACGCTCTCGCCTATCGGCGGGTTCGTGACCCCCGATGATGCCGCGCGTGCCTTCCGTGCCGCGCTGACGGCTCGCGATATTCGTTACGGTGCATTTTTTGTGTCAGGACCTGACACCCTCGGTTCCGGCCCCACGGTTGAAAGCATTGCTAGGGGCTTTGGCATCACGCCTGAGGTTATACGCCCGGAGGTTTATGCCGGGGATCCCCGCGCCAGCGCCTATGACCTGCAGCCGGCTTTCGACGCCCTGGGTTGGCGTCCGCAAGACCGCTGGGCCGATCATGTCGCACGCGTGATTGCGGCGGGCTGAGCTATGGCATCTCAACCTCTGGTCCTGCGTGGCGGACTGATCCTTGATGCCGCCAGCCGGTCTGCTGAACGCGGGGATATCCTGGTCGAGAATGGCGTCATCCGTGCATGCGGTCCCGCTGGCATGGCGGTGCCTGATGGCACGGCGGAACGCGACGTGTCCGGCAACATCGTCATTCCCGGCCTGGTCAACGCCCATACCCATGGCCACGGCAGTTTCGGCAAGGGCAGGGGAGATCTCTGGTCCCTCGAATTGCTGCTCAACGCTGGCCCCTGGATCAGTGCCAAACGCGCGCATGAGGACAAGTACCTCGCCACACTGCTCAACGCCGCCGACATGATCCGGCGCGGTTGCACGGCGGTCTATGATCTCACCTGGGAACAGCCGCGCCCCAGTGTCGAGGGCATGCACCAGGTCGCGGGCGCCTATGACACCATCGGCATGCGCGCGCTCATCGCCCCGATGATGGCCGATCTTTCATTCTATGACATCGTGCCGGGCCTTGCCAATGCGCTCCCCAACGACCTGCGCAAGACCGTGGAGCAATGGCGTCTCGACCCCTTTGGCGCTTCGATCGAAGCCTGCCGTGAAGTCCTGGCGACCTGGCCCTTTGATTCCGACCGCCTGCGTTTCGGCATCGCACCGACCATCCCCATGCATTGCACGGATGAATTCCTCATCGCCTGCCGTGATCTCTCAGCAGAATTTCAGTGCCCGATGCACACCCATATGGCCGAATCCAAACTGCAGGCCCTGGTCGGTCAGGAAACCTATGGCAAGACCCTGACGGCCCACTTTGATGACCTCGGTCTTGTCACGGAGCGGTTTACCGCAGCACATGGCGTCTGGCTTGATCCCGATGACATGCGGCGCATGGCCGATTGCGGTGCATCGGTGGCGCACAGCCCGGCCAGCAACATGCGCCTTGGTTCGGGCCTTGCTCATGTGCGTGAGCTGCGCAATGCCGGTGTCAATGTCGGCCTGGGTTCCGACGGCTCCAATTCTTCGGACAACCAGAACATGTTCGAAGCCGCACGCCTTGCCGCCTATGTCTCGCGTGTGCTCACACACGATCTTGGTGAATGGGTTTCATCGTCAGAGGCACTTGCCATGGCGACCACCGGCGGCGCCCGCACCATGGGATTCGAAGACCTGATCGGGCAGATTGCGCCAGGCTACAAGGCCGATATGGCGTTCCTGGATCTCCATGACCTGGCCTATGTGCCGCTCAACGACCCGTTCAATCAGCTTGTTTATGCCGACGATGGCGCGTCGGTCGCCCATGTCATGATTGACGGGCGTTTCGTATACGAAGATCGCTGTTTCACGACGATCGACCTCAAGAAGGTCATTGCCGATGTTGAGCGGGCCATGGAACGGCTCAATCGCGAGACCGCCGATCGCAAGGAGCTTGTCGCTGCGGTCGAGCCCCATGTCGCAGACCACTGTATCTGCTTCTCGTCGCGTCCCTATCACGTTCACAGCATTCTTGACGGTCACGATCACCTCTGACACGAGGCGCTCGGTCGTTTATGTTTCTGGCAAAGGAGAACTGCCATGCGTTTTGATCTTGTCGTAATGGGTGACCTCGTTCTGCCCGAAGGTGTGGCCAGGAATGGCTGGGTTGCCGTGCGCAACGGCGTGATCGATGCCATCGGGCAGGGTGAGGCGCCACCGGCAAGGACGGTCGAGGATTTCAGAGGATCCTTCGTCTTCCCAGGTGTTATCGATGGTCAGACCCATGCCGGTTCGATTGCCGGGTTTGCCGGCCTGGAAGATCTCTCGCGCAGCGCAATCGCAGGCGGCGTGACCACCATTGTCGATATGCCGTTTGATGAGCCCGACCCGGTCTGGAGCCGTGACCTGCTCGATGCCAAGATCGAAACTGCTGATGCCGTCGCGCATTGTGATGTTGCGCTCTATGGCATGGTGAAAAAGAAGGTGGAGGTCGACCAGATCGCTTCTCTGGCTGAAGGTGGCGTCTGTGCTTTCAAGATGTCGACCTATGAAGCCAACCCCCATCGTTTTCCGCGTATTCCCCATCATGAGATGGCCCGCGCTTTCTCCGCCATTGCTGAAACCGGTCTCACCGTCGCGGTCCATAACGAGGACCAGGAGGTCGTTGACGACGCCATTGCACGGTTCAAGGAAGCCAAGCAGATGGGCGCCAATGTGCATCACCCCAGCCGTCCGCCGCTGGCAGAACTTCTGGCCAACGCGGCAATCCTCGAGATGGGCGCACAGACTGGCGCCCGGGCGCATATCGTGCATTCGTCGCTGGCACGTGGCTTTGACATGGCGCGCCAATATCGCGATCAGGGATTCCAGGCGACTTGTGAAACCTGCATCCATTATCTGGTTTTCGATGAGTCCGATGTGCTCGAGCGTGGCGCACGCGGCAAGGTGAATCCGCCCATCCGGCCCGATCAGAAAGAAGCCATCTGGGAGAAGATTGTCGCCGGCGATGCCGCCTTTGTTTCTTCCGATCACTGCTCCTGGCCGCTTGAGCGCAAGCCCGATGACAATATCTTCCAGGCAGCGCCTGGCGCGCCCGGTGTGGAATGCCTCCTGCCCGCCATGGTGACGGAAGTCTCCAACCGGGGTCTGTCACCCACCCTGGTGGCCGAAATGTTGTGTGAAGGCCCCGCCCGCCATTTCGGCCTCTGGCCAAAAAAGGGCGCCATCCGTGTCGGTGCTGATGCTGACCTTGCCGTTGTTGGTCGCGAGGCTTACCGCCATGACGATGCCACATTGCACTGCAATCTGGCACCCTGGAGTCCTTACGATGGCATGGAAATGGCAGGACGCGTCATGAAGGTATGGTTGCGCGGAACCGAAGCGTTTTTCGGTGGCGATGTTCTGACCGCTCCAGGTGATGGCCAGTTCGTGCGGCCCGTGTAACGCCATGGCCGACCGCATTCTTGTCATCAATCCCAATTCCAGCCGGGATGTCACGGCGCGCATGTCAAAGGCGCTTGATGGTCTGCGCTTCGACAACGGTCCCGCGATTGATTGCGTAACGCTCGACGAAGGCCCCCCGGGAATCGAGACAGACCGGCACATCGCTGATGTGGTCGCTCCCATCGTCGCAACGGTGGAGAAGGAGCAGAATCGCACCTCGGCGTTTGTCATCGCCTGTTTCAGCGATCCCGGCCTGCATGCCGCCCGTGAAGCCAGCCGCGTCCCGGTTTTCGGGATTGCCCAATGTGGATATGCCGCGGCCACAGCAATCGGCGAGCGCTTCGGTGTCATCTCGATCCTCTCGCGTTCGCTGTCGCGCCACCGCCGCCACATCGGCTCGCTCGGTCTGCTCGACAAGCTAGCGGCCGACCTGGCCATCGACATGGGTGTCACGGAACTGGGCCAGGCCGACAAGGTGCTCGACCGTATGACCGCCGTGGGCAGCCGGCTGAAAAAGGACCACGGTGCCGATGTTCTGGTCATGGGCTGCGCCGGCATGGCGCAGTATCGCCGTCTGCTGGAGCAGCGCGTCGGCATCCCCGTGATCGAACCAACCCAGGCGGCAACCGCCATGGCACTCAACACCGTCCAGGCCGCAAAAAACTAACAAGGAAATCACCATGGCAAAACGTGTTCTTACTGTCGCCGGCGCTCAGATGGGCCCGGTCCAGCGGGTTGATTCAAAGGCATCGGCGGTGGCGCGCATGGTCGACCTGATGCGCCAGGCCGCTGGTCGCGGCTGCGACCTGGTGGTGTTTCCCGAACTGGCGCTCACCACGTTTTTCCCGCGCTGGCTGATCGAGGATCAGGCCGAACTCGACAGCTATTACGAGTTCTCCATGCCGGGCCCCGATACGCAGCCCCTGTTCGATACTGCGCGCGAACTGGGCATCGGATTTCATCTGGGTTATGCCGAAGTGGATGGTGAGCACCGCTACAACACTGCCATTCTGGTCGACAAAACAGGTGAGATTGTCGCCAAGTACCGCAAGATTCACCTGCCCGGTCATGCTGAGTTTGATCCCGAGCGTGAGTTCCAGCATCTCGAAAAGCGCTACTTCGAAGTCGGCAATCTGGGCTTTCCGGTGTGGGAGACTATGGGCGGCAAACTCGGCATGCTGATCTGCAACGATCGGCGCTGGCCCGAAGCCTTCCGTGTTCTGGGCCTGCAGGGCGCCGAACTGGTCGTGATCGGCTACAACACACCCACGCTGAACGGTCAGACCTTCGAGCCGCCGCATCTGCGTATCCACCACAACCTGCTCGCCATGCAGGCCGGCGCTTATCAGAACGGCACCTGGGTTGTCGGCGTGGCCAAGGCCGGCCACGAAGATGGCGTGCACATGATGGGTTCCAGCGCGATCTGCACCCCCAATGGTGAAGTCGCTGCCCTGGCAAGCACACTGGAAGACGAGCTGATCGTGGCTGATTGCGATCTTGATGCCGGTGCCTACATCAAAGCCAACATCTTCAACTTTGAAGCTCACCGCCGGCCCGAGCATTACAACCTGATTGTTGAAACCGCCGGCACCGTGCCGCCCAGGGGTTCATGATCCGCCTGACCGGCCTCACGCTGGCCACCCTGGCGCTGGTAAGTTTGTTTGCAGGATATTGGGTTGGCGCGCGTGACCGCGATGTTTCGCCCTGGCAGCAAATACCCGACGAAACAGCAGGTTTCTTCGGCTGGGAATCTGCCTGGATCAAAGCCGGGCCCTTCGACCTGTTGAGCTATCGCAGGTTCTCGGAACCCGATGCGGAGCTGCTTACGGTCTATATTGAAGGCGATGGCTTGCCCTGGGTAACCAGGACGGAACTCTCCGACGATCCCACACCACGTGTCGACCGGGTCCTCAAGCTTGCGGTGCAGGACAAACAAGGCAATGTCGCCTACTTGGCGCGACCCTGCTTTTATCTGCCTGCCGATGAACTGGCATCCTGTCCGTCCGACCTGTGGTCCCTGGCGCGTTACGCGGACGACGTCGTGGCTGCGCTCGACATCGCGCTCGATGAACTCAAATCGGATGCAGGCGCAGCGCAGCTTCGCCTGATTGGTGTCTCAGGTGGCGGGGTTCTAGCTGCCCTGCTGGCGGAGCGAAGGGATGACGTGGGCAGCCTCATCACTGTGACCGCAAATCTTGACCATGCGGTCTGGACCGCACGCAACGGCGTCACCCCCATGCGCGATTCTCTCAACGCTGCCGATGTGGCCCGGGATATCCAGGACATTCCCCAGGTCCATTTCGTCGGTGGCGATGACACCAATGTCATGCTGGCTGATGTGGAAGCCTACATCGCGCGCATGTCTGACACGGCACAAAGTCAGGTCATCGTGGTCCCGGGACAGGCGCATGTTTGTTGCTGGGTCCAGTCTTGGCCGGCCCTTCTGGGTGAGGCTGAACGTCTGATGACGCCGTGACGCCTGGCTGATCACACTCGCTTGATTTTGTTTGTTTTTATGACAAATCACCTATGGTTGTTTCTTCACGCCCTTGGGAGGAACGCAGATGTCGATCAAGAGAGCCATTGATGAGTTAAAACGTGGCGAACTCAGCCGCCGCGACTTTTCTCGTGCTGCCGCGTCGCTCGGTCTGGCCAGCATGACTTTGCCCATGATGAACCGGTCCGCGCAGGCTTCGGATCTTACGGTCTTCACGTGGAGCGGTTACGAACTTCCGGAGTTCTTCGAGCCCTATATCGAAAAGTACAACAGCGAACCGAACTTCTCGTATTTTGCCGACAACGATGAGGCCTTTCAGAAGGTTCATGCCGGCTTCACGCCTGATCTTGTGTGCCCGTCGAATCCGCTGGTGAAGAAGTTCCACGATGGCGGGCTCATCAAACCCATCGACACCACCCGCCTCTCCAACTGGGACCAGATGCTTGGTGCCTTGAAGACCGTTGATGCCACCATGTTCAACGACAAGACCTGGTACGTCCCCTGGGACTGGGGCAATTCGTCGGTTGTTTACCGGCCCGATCTTGTGGATCCCGAATATGTCGAAACCAATTCCTGGAAGATCCTGTGGGACGAACGGTATGCCGGTCGTCTGGCAACCAACGACCAGATGGATTCCATCGTCATTCCAGCTGCCCTGGTTCTGGGCATCGAAAATCCCTTCGCCATGTCTGATGAAGACATTGCCAGGGTGAAGGCATACCTGGTCGAGCAGCGCCCATTGCTGCGCTATTACTGGCAGAATGAAACCGATGTCGCCCAGGCCATGGCCTCAGGTGAAGTCGTGGCGGCCTATGGCTGGAACTCCACCGCAGCCCTGCTGGCAGCCGAAGGCGTGCCCACTGCCTATATGGTTCCGGTCGAAGGCATCCTTACCTGGACGGATGGTTACTGTCTGGTCGAAGGCGGCGAGGGCAGCGAACAGGAAGCCTATGACTTCATGGATGCCGTGCTCAGCGTTGAAGCAGGTGTGCATCTCCTCAACGCTTACGGGTTTGGTTGCGCCAACAAGAACGCCTACCCGCTGGTTGATCAGGACATGCTGGCGGGTCTGGGTTACTCCGACCCGGAGAATGCCCTCAATACCGGACTCTTCTTTGCCACCATCGAGTCACCCTGGCGCGAGAAGTACCTCAACATGGTCGATGAGGTCCGTGCGGGCGCGTAGTTCTCAATAGGTGTCATCCCGGCCGACCAAAGGGAGAGCCGGGATCTCGGTCCGCACATTGCTTTTGAAACGCGTCAGGACGAGATCCCGGCTCTCCTTCCAGTCGGCCGGGATGACACACTTTATCTAAAGCGCGAGTCGCCGCTCACGCGCATGAACTCAGGCGCGGATGAAGACATAGGTGTCGTCGTCCGACAGGTCCTGGCGGAACTGGTAACCATCCTGGGCAAAGTCCTTCAGGCCCTCGGGCCGGTCCAGCCGGTTCTGGACGATGAAACGCGCGATCATGCCGCGTGCAACCTTGGCCGAGAAGCTGATGATCTTGGCTACTCCGTCGCGTTCTTCCTTGAACACGGGTGTCACCACGCGGGCTTTCAGCTTTCTGGTTTTGACTGCGCCGAAATACTCCTGGGACGCCGCGTTCACCAGGACCGGTACCGCCTCGTCCTTCATGTCGCGGTTCAGCGCGCGCGAGATCTTCTCGCCCCAGAAATCATAGAGGTTTTCACCACGTTCGGTGGCAAGCCGTGTTCCCATCTCCAGACGATAGGGCTGAATCAGGTCCAGCGGACGCAGCACGCCATAAAGGCCTGAAAGGATGCGCAGATGATCCTGGGCATAGTCCAGGTCTTCGCGGTCCAGGCTTCCGGCGTCCAGGCCGCGATAGGTGTCACCGGCAAAGGCCAGGGCAGCCTGTTTGGCATTGTCGTTGGTGTGTTTCAGGCGGAAGGCGCGGAAGCGGTCATGGTTGAGGTCCGACAGCTTGTCGGAAAGGTCCATCAGCCCGGCGATCTCCGTGCGTGTCAGATGCCGCGTGGTCTTCATCAGCTCGCGTGTCTGGGCCATCAGGGCCGGCTGCGTAGCGGGCAGACCCTCGGGTGCCGGGTCGAAATTCAGCGCCTTGGCCGGTGACACAACAACAAGCATGGGTTTTCTCCTGAAGCGAGGCTTCTATGTAGGTGTGCGGTGGCCTCGGAGCAAACCCTGCTCAGCGACCTGTCCACACTGGCTTACGCTTTTCGATAAAGGCGCGCGCGCCTTCCTTGGAATCAGCGGACTCATTTACCTTGGCCTTGGCAGTCAGGGCGCCGCCTTTTTCAAGTTTTGCGGCTTCGTGCGGAGGCAGGTCACCGACCAGATCGACCATCTGCTTTTCGGCCTGCACAGAAAGCGGTGCGGCCGCGGCGATCTGTTCAGCCAGTTCGCGCGCTGCATTCATGACTTCGCCCTGGGGCACGACACGGTTGAGCAGATGCAGATCAAGCGCTTCCTGTGCCTTCATGCGCCGGCCAGTCAGCAGCAGTTCCATGGCGATGTGGCGGGGCAGGCGTGACATCAGACGCGAAATGCTCGCACCCGAGGTCGTCAGGCCCACATTGACCTCCGACAGGAAGAATTCGGCGTTTTCCGAAGCCACCATCAGATCGCCTGAAAGCGCCAACTCAAAACCTCCGGCAACACAATAGCCGTTGATTGCCATGATGACCGGCTTGTTGAGGTCATACATGCCCGAAACGCCGCCAAAGCCAAAGGGTCCGAAATCCTTGTCGGGCTCTTCTTCGGCGCCGTCGTTCAGGTCCCAGCCGGTGCAGAAGAACCGGTCGCCAGCACCCGTCAGGATCGCCACCCACAATTCGGGATCATCTCGGAACTGGATGAACGCGTCATTCATCGCCCGGCTGACTTCGGCCCCGATCGCATTCGCCTTGGGATTATCCAGAGTGACTTCAAAGATACGTCCGTTGATGTGGGTGTGAACACGATCGCTCATGGCTGGCTCCTCGGGGGGGTTGCGGGCGCAGGAACCATATCCAACCTGAAAAGCTTCCGCCATGTCCTTCGGTCGCGCGAGTAACATGCACCCGGTTTGGCTCCGTGAGCATCTGGTGTAAACAACGCTCCCTGTTCCCGGTTCGGTGTCATGTCACTCCTCATCGCTTCCCAACTGACGGTTTCCCACGGTGTTGCACCTCTGGTGCGCGATGCCGGGTTCACCGTGGGTGAGAACGATCGCATCGGTCTTGTCGGTGCCAACGGCAGTGGCAAATCGACCCTGCTGGCCGCACTGGCCGGGCGCCTGGAACTTGATGCTGGAGATCTTGCTCTGCGCCGTGGCCTGACCATGGGTATGTCCGAACAGGAAGTGCCAACGGAACTGCTCGAACTGACCCTGCGCGATGCCCTGCTGGAAGCTCTGCCTGAGACCGAACGGGACAACGAATCCTGGAAGGTCGATGTCGTCCTGAACTCGCTTGCCTTCCCTTATGAGTTTCACGAACGTCCCGTCGGCAAACTCTCTGGTGGCTGGCAGCGTCTGGCGCTGATTGCCCGTGCGCGCCTTCCTGAACCCGATCTTCTGTTGCTCGATGAACCGACCAATCATCTCGACCTTGCCAAGATTCTCCATCTGGAGCGCTGGCTCGAGGACGAGGTGCGCGGACCGCTCATCATGGTCAGCCATGACCGTGAGGTGCTGGACCGTTGCACCAACCGCACCATGTTTCTGCGCGATGCCGTGTTGTTTGACTTTCCCGGCAACTACACCCGCGCGCGCCAGCTTCTGCTCGAGCATGATCTGGCCGCTGCTCGTGCACGCGAAGCCGAGGAGGCCGAGATCAAGCGCCTTGACCGCAGCGCCAAGCGTCTCGCCCTGTGGGGCAGGCAATGGGACAACGAAAAGTTCTCCAAACGCGCGCGCAGCATCGAGCGGCGCATCGAAAAGAAAAAGGGTGAGGTGACCTATGTCGCGCCCGAGGACCGGCGTCGCCTGGAACTGCGCGAACGCGAAGCCCAGGCCAACATTCTGATGCGCTGCAACAATTGTGCTATCGCCACGCCTGATGGCACCCCGCTCATCAACATCGAGCGCCTGACCCTGGCGCGCGGCGACCGTGCGGTCATTCTGGGTGCCAACGGCTCGGGCAAATCGACCTTCCTGCGCCGCCTGATGTCGGAATATGAAAATCACGGCGACCGCATTGCCGAGAAGGCCGAGGTCTATTTCAACCCTCAGGTTCTGGCCGGCTATTTCGACCAGGACCTTTCGCGCTTGCCCGACGATCAGCCGATGTTCCGCTTCTTCGCCAGCCAGTTCCCAGTGCCCGATCTGCGCGTGCGCTCGGAACTGATCAACGCTGGTTTCCCCCATGTCGAACAGACCCGCAAGATCGGGACGTTGTCGGGCGGTGAACGCGCTCGTCTGCTGTTCCTGTTGCTGAAGTTCGAGGAGCCCAATCTGCTGATCCTCGATGAGCCGACCAATCACCTCGATGTTGATGGCCGCGAGCGTCTGGAAGACGAAGTCCTCACGCGCGAACTCACCTGCATCATGGTCAGCCATGACCGTCGTTTCGTCGACGGCATTGCCAACCGCTTTTTCGTCATCCAGCGCGGGAGGCTGATCGAAACCACCTCTGCCGACCCGTTCTACGACTCTCTGCTGGACGATTGAGCGGCTAAATCGAGTTTGATCCCGAGCCTTCGCTGGGGATCGCACTAAGGGAATACCCAGCCGCCGTGTCATCCCGGCCGACCAATGGGAGAGCCGGGATCTCGTCATGACGGGTTTCTTATGCAGCGTGCGGGCCGAGATCCCGGCTCTGCACCGCGCGAAGCGCGGCTTGGCCGGGATGACACAGATTTTGTGGGACGCCTTCAGATCTTCGGCTGATCGTCTGCCCTGGCTTCCTCGCGCTGCAACTTCGCCTCACGCAGCAGAATGTAGATGCCACTGGCAATCAGGATTGCGGCACCGCCGACCACGGTCCAGCTCGGCAGGTCGCCCCAGACGATAAAGCCCAGCAGGGTCGCCCAGATCATCGCGGTGTAATCGAACGGTGCCAGAACCTGAGGCGGTGCCAGCGTGCAGGCCGTCACGGCAATCAGTTGGGCCACCAGCACGATCAGGCCGCAGCCAAACATCAGGCCGATATCGGTCCAGGTCGGCATCACCCAATAGAACGGTGCAAAGGCCGGCATGGTGATGACGTAAAGCGCGTTCAGCCAGAACACGATGACGACCGTGTTGTCGGTTTTGGTCACCATACGCGTCACGATGATGGCAAGCGCATAACCCAGGGCAGAGAGCAGGGCCCACAGGGCGGCCATCTCGAAAATGCCGGTTGATGGGTTGGCGATTACCAGCACCCCGACAAAGCCGATCAGGATTGCGCTCCAGCGCCTCACACCGACCTTCTCGCCCAGCAGCGGAACGCTGAGCGCGGTCATGAAAAGCGGGGCCGCAAAACTGACCGCCGTTGCATCGGCCAGGGGAATGGCGCGCACGGCCTGGATGAACGAAGCCAGCGCCACCGTAAAGCAGGCAAAGCGGATCAGGTGCAGGCGGAACTTGGCCGTGCGGAAGGGTGCGGCAAGTCCGTCCCCGCGCTTCAACAGGATCATGGTGCCGACCACCACCACGGCCGAGCGGGCAAACAGGATTTCAGAGAAATGATAATCGTCGGCAAGCCATTTCAGGATCGCAGATTGCGAGACAAACAGCAGAGCTGCGATTAGCCAAAGGCCGATGGCGGTGACTGGCGCATGTCGGTGGCGCGAAGCCAGGGGCTCCAGCAGGGGTGGTGTAACCGTCACGCCCCGCTGCGGGAATCGAAATAGGCGTGCAGCAGGCGACGGTACTCATCGCCGACATTGTCGAGCTCCTCGTGGGAGCCTTCGTTTGTGGCAGCCGCAAAGGCGGTGAAGTTGGCCGCTGCATGGGTCATGGCAAGACCGATGGCTTCAGCATCACCGCCGGCCTCGAGCATTTCGTTGGCATAGCCGACAAAGCGGTTGGCAAGTTCTGTATGGGTGCTGGCCTGGGTGGATTCGCTCATGGTTTTGCTCTTGGTTTCGTTGCGGTCTCAAGATTGCGCATACGCGCAGGTTCCGGGGCCGTGATAGTCGATTTTGCCTTCTGCGACCACAACGACCGTCATTGGGACTGGCGGTTCCCTGTCTGCCCATGTCACATTTGCCTCCCGCTCCACGACACCGGTTTCCCGCCATGACCGCTTTTTTCGCGCAAGTCGCCGATATCCGCTTCTCACTCGAGGCCCAGGCCGGTTACGACGATCTGGCCACCCTTTGGGGTGAAGACACCGCTGATGCCGATCTTGTTGAAGCGATGCTGACCGAGGCTGGCCGTCTGGCCAACGAGGTCTATGCGCCGCTCAACCATGCCGGCGATCTGGCAGGTTCGGTTCTTGAAAACGGTGTGGTGCGCCTGCCTGAAGGCTTCACGGAAGCCTACAGATCCATGGCCGCGGGCGGCTGGGTGGGTCTTTCCTTTCCCGAAGAACTAGGTGGTCAGGGCCTGCCCTGGTCCCTTTCGCTGGCGGTCTCGGAGATCTTTGAAGCCTCCAGCCTGTCGCTTTCCCTTGTCACGCTGCTGTCCAAGGGTGCGATCGAGGCGATCCTTCATCATGGGACCCAGGAGCAGAAGCAGACCTACCTGCCCAACATGATCGCGGGCACGTGGTCTGGCACCATGAACCTCACCGAACCTCAGGCCGGCACCGACCTTGCGCGCCTTAAATCCCGTGCCGAGCGTGCCGATGACGGCAGCTATCGCATCACCGGCCAGAAGATCTTCATCA
>Ga0055584_100004042_pt1 | contig 14378 bp, 9 predicted proteins | sample OSDHelmetaG_FD_58716 | JGI IMG/M metagenome (GOLD analysis project Ga0055584, IMG submission 58716) | Pelagic marine sediment microbial communities from the LTER site Helgoland, North Sea, for post-phytoplankton bloom and carbon turnover... | ecosystem: Environmental > Aquatic > Marine >... | reverse complement strand
TTAATTGAAACCCAAGATTTTCCACCATCTGTTGTCCTATATATATCACCATCTTTACCCGCTAACATTGTTTCTGCATAATAAGGATGAGGGAATAGTCCCGATGATTGCCATTGAGAATAAGATTCATTATGTCTAAATTCAGCTACTGTTGAGGCACCAGTAGCATCTCCTATATTTTTTGGAATAGTAGACTTTTCTAGTCTACTCCCAACCCCAAAATAGCCTTTGAAATTATCTAATCTGTTAATATATCCTGTAGGTTCTTCTGCGCCTCCTGTATTTAATTTTTGACTTATTCCAAGTCCATAGTTTGCATATAGTGCAGCATCACCGTTGTGATATCTACCTCCTACTACTAAATCCTCATTCCAAGCATGGTCCATGCCCCAAAAGGCAGAAGATGATATTCCTTTTGTTTTATCAACGTGAGTTAGCAGTTGATCTGTTGATAAACTAACCCCACCATCAGTTACGACCCAAACGTCACCATTGTTTATTTCTATTGCCTGCACATCCGAATGTATATTTTGTAATCTTGTAGTATTCTGAACGCCAATAGAAGTAAAACTTACACCACCATTTGTCGATTCTGTGAGACGTAGAGTTCCTAACCACATAAGATTTGCATCTGTAGGTGAAACTTCAAAGTCAAAATTGTAAAACCCTTGATGATAACTTGTCCCAGCAACATTCCAGATAGCTGTATTTGCTGCTCCATAAGGACTTCCAATTTGTCCTATAGGTAGTGTCCAGGTATCTCCAGAGTCATTTGATCTGTATACACCGATCCATCCAATATCCCCTGATTTGCTATCACCAATTAAAGCTGCATAAACGCGATTTGGATCTGCTGCAGATACTTCAATTTTAGCTCCATCTGCTTTAGCTTGTGCAATATTTTCTGGAACATACCAACCATTTCCTACTGTGGGTACCAAGGTTGTAAAAGATGCTCCTCCATCTGTAGATTTCATAAAATCCATACTTTTCGCAGCTACATTCTCTTTAATAGTATATACAATATTTGCATGGGTTGGGTGATACTCAAGATCCCAGAATTTTCCAGCCAGCAGCAATGTCCAGTTATCTCCTGAATTTGCTGATGTATACAATCCCCCAGATGAAATTGCCCACATCTGACTAGTTGAACTAGGACTTGTAATAATCTCATGAATAGATCCTCCTAAATCAGCTACCTCTGTCCAAGTTACTCCTCTATTTGTGGTTTTATATAGTTTATTTGAAGCCCCTGCAAAATATGTATCTGCATCAGCTTTACTGATTGCTACACTATTAACGCCAGTACAAAAAGCAGCAGTTTTGGAAATCAACTGCCAATTTGAACCTTTATCGTCAGACTCAAAAACGCCTCCAGATTCTGTCCCAATGATTAAACGCATATTACTATGTATGGATGTTGATATCGAGTAAACGTTTGCTTGAACTGAAACTCTAGTTATTTGTCCTGTTGTATAAGTTTCAAATGGTCCTATATTTTCCCAAGTTGTACTCATAGAACGCTGTGAATTTGAAGAATTCTTATGTGATGTATTATTAAGGTAGACTGTCTATTCTTTCGCTGATCTAGGTCTAATAAGACCATCCTCATCTACATGCTGTGCGGTAAACCTAATCCAATGTTTATAATTCTGAGTGTGAATCGTTTTAACAAACTCATTTTCAGAATAGAACATTTGATAAGCGGAAATCACCTCAGGCACATTGGGATCATCTGAATACATTGCTTGAACCCATTTCGGTGAAAACTTTATGCTTTCTTCACTTGGTATTGTTTTAAAGAAGTCTGAATTGTTTTGTGAATATATCTGCGTCAAGAAAGACAAACTTAATAACAGTGTTAATATTTTCATTATTCTCGTTGTTTGAATGAGTAGGAAGATCAAGATTGATCAAAAATCAAAATTACCTATATATGCTGTCTAAATCAATCACCCTAATGAAGGAAATATAGAATCAATATTTGTGTTCATTGGTATTGAAATAGATAAAAGTAAGCAATAATTTGGTTTTGTTTGTAGGGTTAGAATTCACCAACCTATCAATATTAATGGATGTAATTTTAAACTGGTTAAAAGTTTAAAAATCTCAGCACCCATGTTTAGGAAGTGCTGAGATAAGGATTTGCACTATAATTTACTTTGTTGCGTCTCTGGGTAAGTACCAGCCAAGCCAACAGCCAACTAGTCCCCAAGCAACAATAGTATCAATCAGGTATGGGATACTATTGGTCTCAAACCAAATACTATCCAGATAACTAATTGTTAAATATCCAATCATTCCAACTGCTAGAGAAGTTAAAAGAGAGTGTTTGAAATTGTTACCTCTATTTGACATAAGAATCCAAACCAGAAAAAATGCAGCTAAAACATCAATTACAAAGCCTCTCAGTAAATTCATTGGAAATGAAAAATCATGTGCTTTGTGATAGCGGATTTGAGCCCAAGGCTTACCAGGCATTGATTCTTGCAAGGCTGTTCTTTGCTCATTTGTCGCATTTTGAGGAACGTTTGGCAGGAAATAAGCACCTTCTTCAAGTCCTTGATCTGCCATTGCTTTAAGTAGAGCATCTTGCTTTGGAGTGTATTCCATGCCCGAACCATGTACAAATAGGGGACCCCATGACGCAAATTGCCAAAAAAAGAGGATTAACCCTGCCACAAGCGTAGCGATTATTGTTTTTTTCATGTTGTTAGTTTTATTTACCCTAAAATAGTAAAAAAATAAGGCTTTTAGGGCTTATTTAATTGAGAAAATGACCCCATTTTTATGTATCTTTGCACCCTTAAAGCACAAGGCTAATTTATGAGCGAGAACAAAAGCAATTACGGCGCGGATAATATCCAAGCACTAGAGGGTTTAGAAGCGGTTAGGAAGCGTCCTGGAATGTATATTGGGGCAACGGATTCGAAAGGTCTTCACCATCTTGTTTGGGAGGTTGTCGATAACTCAATTGATGAGCATTTGGCAGGGCATTGTGATAAAATTACTGTCACAATTCACGAAGATAATTCAATCACAGTTAAAGATAATGGTAGAGGTATTCCAGTGGGAATGCACGCCAAGCTCCAAAAGTCTGCTTTGGAAGTTGTTATGACTGTTCTTCACGCAGGGGGTAAATTTGATAAAGACACATATAAAGTTTCTGGTGGTCTTCACGGTGTCGGTGTTTCATGTGTAAATGCCTTATCCATTTTATTGAAAGCTGAAGTTCACAGAGACGGCAAAATTTATACACAAGAATATTCTAAAGGTATTCCTCAGACTGAAGTAGTTGAGCATGGTGATACTGATATCAGGGGTACTTTTATCACCTACAAACCAGATGGTGAGATCTTTGAAGATTTGGAATATAAATACGAAATCTTAGCTACTCGATTTAAAGAAATGTCATACCTAAATAGTGGTTTGACTATTGTTTTGACGGATGAGCGTGAGCAAGTTGATGGTGCCAACAAAACCAATACCTATTACTCTGAAGGTGGTTTGAAAGAATTTGTGGCTTATATTGATAAAGCAAGAACGCCAATTATTGAACAACCTATCTATGTTAAAACAAAGGAAGATAACGTTGAGGTAGAGGTTGCAATGCAATACAATACCAGTTATACTGAGAATATTTATTCTTTTGTAAATAACATTAATACCCGAGAAGGAGGTACTCACGTCAGTGGATTTAGAAGGGCGGTAAATAGAGTCTTTTTAAAATTTGCTGAAGACAATGGTTTATTTAGCAAATTAAAGTTTAAAGTGGCAGGAGAAGATTTTCGAGAGGGAATGACTGCTATTGTTTCTGTAAAAGTGCCAGAACCACAATTCAAAGGTCAAACAAAAGGTGAATTAGGAAATTCTGAAGTAACAGGTATCGTGTCTAGGGCTTGTGGAGAAGTACTTCAATATTACCTAGAAGAAAATAAACACGAAGTGAAACGAATTATAGACAAGGTTATTTTGGCAGCAACAGCAAGACATGCTGCTAGAAAAGCCCGAGAAATGGTTCAGCGTAAAAACGTTTTGACAGGAAGTGGACTACCTGGTAAGCTATCTGATTGTAGTTCAAAAGACCCTGCCGAGTCAGAAATATTTCTTGTCGAGGGAGATTCTGCCGGTGGAACAGCTAAACAAGGACGTGATCGTCACTTTCAAGCTATTTTACCTTTAAGAGGTAAGATTTTGAATGTTGAAAAAGCCATGGAGCATAAGATCTACGAAAATGAAGAGATCAAAAATATGTTTACAGCTTTAGGTGTTCGAATAGAAGACCGAGATGGAGAACGTGTTTTAAACACAGAAAAATTAAGATACCATAAGATAGTCATAATGTGTGATGCCGATGTTGATGGTAGTCATATTGCCACTTTGATTTTAACTTTCTTCTTTAGGTATATGAGAGAATTGGTTGAAAATGGTAATATTTATATAGCGGCACCACCTTTGTATCAAATTAGAAAAGGAAAACAGTCTGAATATGCTTGGAATGAAGAAGAACGTATGGCTTTAATCGCTAAATATTCTAAGGGTGAGGATGATAAGTCAGTCAAAACACAGCGATATAAGGGTCTTGGAGAGATGAATGCAGATCAATTATGGGAAACAACAATGAATCCTGAAGCTAGGATCATGCACCAAATCCAAATTGTTGATGCTATTGAAGCAGATCAAACTTTCTCAATGTTGATGGGTGACGAAGTTCCGCCAAGACGTAAATTCATTGAGGATAATGCCAAGTATGCAAATATTGATGTTTAATAAACTTTATCATAACTTTTCTGTTCAATAAAAAAATAAAACAAATTTAAATGGTAGATTCACAACAAACAGTTAAATACAAAGTCAAAGATATATCTTTGGCAGACTGGGGAAGAAAAGAGATTTCTTTAGCAGAGGCAGAAATGCCAGGTCTAATGAGTCTAAGAAAAGAATTCGGCGATTCAAAACCTTTAGCAGGTGCAAGAGTTGCGGGATGCCTTCATATGACAATTCAAACAGCAGTACTCATCGAAACTTTGGTTGAGTTAGGTGCTGATGTGACTTGGAGTTCTTGCAATATTTTTAGTACACAAGATCATGCTGCTGCTGCAATTGCTGCTGCTGGTGTTCCTGTTTATGCCTGGAAAGGTATGAATGAAGAAGAATTTGATTGGTGTATTCTTCAAACATTAAGAGGATTTAAAGATGGTCAGCCATTGAATATGATCCTTGATGATGGAGGTGATTTAACAAATATGGTATTGGATAGATTTCCAGAATTGGTACCAGGAATTAAAGGCCTTTCTGAGGAAACAACTACAGGTGTTCACAGATTGGTTGAAAGAGAAAACAATGGAACATTGCCTCTTCCTGCTATTAACATTAATGATTCAGTTACAAAATCTAAGTTTGATAACAAATACGGTTGTAAAGAATCTTGTGTAGATGCAATCAGAAGAGCAACTGATGTAATGATAGCTGGAAAAGTAGCTGTAGTTGCAGGTTACGGTGATGTTGGAAAAGGTTCTGCAGCCTCATTGGTTGGTGCAGGAGCAAGAGTTATTATAACTGAAATTGATCCAATATGTGCTTTGCAAGCTGCTATGGATGGTTTTGAGGTTAAGAAAATGGCTGATGCAGTAAAAGAGGCAAATATTATTGTGACTGCTACTGGTAATAAAAACATTATCGATGCGGAACACTTTAAAAACATGATGGATAAGGCCATTGTTTCTAACATTGGGCACTTTGATAATGAAATCAATATGTCTTGGTTGAATGAAAATTATGGTGCTACAAAAAACCAAATTAAGCCTCAAGTAGATATGTATACTATTGGTGATAAAGATATCATCGTTTTGGCTGAGGGTAGATTGGTAAACTTAGGCTGTGCCACAGGTCACCCATCATTTGTAATGTCTAATTCATTTACAAATCAAGTTTTGGCGCAATTGGAATTATGGAACAATACTGATAAGTATGAAAACAAAGTTTACATGTTGCCTAAGCACTTAGATGAAAAAGTGGCAAGATTACACTTGTCTAAGATCGGAGTAGTTTTAGAAGAATTGACGGACGACCAGGCTGAATATATTGGCATTAAAAAGGAAGGTCCTTATAAGCCAGATTACTACAGATACTAAGAGAAGGGTGATATAACCCTTTTAAAAATACATTTATTAAAGCCCTCTTGTTTTCAAGAGGGCTTTTTTTATTTGAGTACTATTTTTATTTAGCTTCGCAGAGCTGTTCTGGACTTTTCAACTCAATTTGATCGTTAACAAATTGTTGATATTGTTCGTTAAATCAATAAAACGTTCAAACTTTGTCAATTCCTATTCATTTTATAAACTAAATAATTTTAAATAAATTACTACGTATTCATATTGGAAAATTCTTGCATTAAGTATCGTCTTAATTTCATTCTTTAGCTGTTGAAGTAATTATCAGGACTTAAACAGCAGTTACTATGATCGACGGCACTTTTAAATCGTGATGGTTCTACAGGACAAGAAGGTTTAGATTTAGATACAGTAAACTCCCTTGGAAGTAATGACTCAATCGTTGAATTTAAAGATGAAGGACTTGATATAATTAAATCAGTGGACTCCAATTGTTTGCAACAGATTTCTGTAGCCAATGGACCTGAAATTAGAACTTTTGTGAAGGAGTAAACGGTCTTGTGAAAATTATAGTTTTGAGGGTATTGGCGTAAGCCAGAAAATCGAAGTATTATAGTCAAATAGGTCTGCTTTGACTTTAACAAATTCAGGCAGTGAGTTGATAATTACCCAAATTGTAGGAGGTGAAAACCTTGTTGTCTTTAATGGTAGCAAATATTACTAAAGCTCTATAAAAGTAGTTAGAGCTATTGCTAATGCAGGTCAAGATGTTATCGATATTAAGTTAATCAAGCAAATAACGTTCTTGTTACAAAGTCTTCTAGAAGGTTTTTTTATACCAATTTAGTATTAACGAGGCACTATAATCTGGAATCTAGTAAATGTAGTTTCTTGTTTACCCTCTTAGCCAACTTCATTTGATTATTTAGTGAGTAACTTTTTTTTCCAACTAAGAGATCAAAAAAATTAGTGAGGCCACTTAAACCAAAGCTATTTGGAAATGGTGCGGGGGGTCTTTTAAAATCTTCATTGACAATTATCCAGTGTCCATCATTTCTACCTTTGATAAGATAGAAAAGATTTTCTGTTTTCTTAATTAGATCAATTGCATCAACTTTGCCTTCAATATTCACATCTTCACCATCAAGAAAAGCTTTAAATTTTTGATTTTCAATAAATACCAATTTTGAATAGGTATAGTGTCTTGAAAAAGCTTCAATAACAGCTTCTTTGTATATTTTTCTTTCCATTTTAATCTCTTGTAAATTTTCTTCCATTCTGATCGAGTCCTTTTCAGAAAGGTTTCCATATGAAATTGAGGCTTCATAAGCTTCTATCTTTTTTTGCTGCATGTCCAATCTAACCACAAGCACACCTTCCTGAAGAGCTTTTATACTTTCAGAAGATGTTAAAATTTGGCAATTCAGATTCGAAGATGAAACCATTCCGATAGCTATCTGAAACAAACAAAATGTAATTATATAATTTACTGATATTTTCATAACTTAAAATTCAAAGACTAAGGTATAATATAAATTTGTGTTAAGCTGAAAACTGAAGACATATGATGATAGTATGTAGAATAACAACAAAGGAGTCAAGTTGAAATATTACATTGCTATATATAAAGCAATTCAAGGATCAACGGTGAATAAAATCAAAGGGAAATCCTATAAAAAATGACGAGAAAGATAGTCTTTTGTCGATTTACTCCTAGTAAATAAGATATTATCTCAAATTCATACCTTTTGGCCAAAGTTTAAGAAAAGTTTAAAAAATCTTTGTTTTGATTAAATAGGCATTATGTTAATTTTGCTAGGCTTTAAAGAACAAACAATTATAAACTATGCAAGCATCAGTCGATATAGAAGCTCTAAGTCAGCAAATTCAAATAGATAGTGCATTTTTGGATGATATTAATGCGGCCACATCAAAGGTTATTGTTGGACAAGAATATATGGTACAACGGTTACTCTTAGGTCTATTGGCCAATGGGCACGTTTTGTTGGAAGGTTTACCCGGTCTAGCGAAGACTTTATCCATCAAAACGTTGGCAAATGCAGTAGATGCTAAATTTAGTAGAATACAGTTTACACCTGATTTGTTGCCAGCTGATATTTTGGGAACAATGATTTACAATCCTAGTAAAAATGACTTTACGGTAAGAAAGGGACCCATATTCGCTAATTTTATTTTGGCGGATGAGATAAATAGGGCTCCTGCTAAAGTACAGTCTGCGTTGCTTGAGTCGATGCAAGAAAAGCAGGTCACAATTGGTAAGGAGACTTTCAAGTTGGAAGAACCCTTTTTAGTATTGGCTACTCAAAACCCAATCGAGCAAGAAGGAACATACCCATTGCCAGAAGCACAAGTGGATAGATTTATGCTCAAAGTAAAAATCGACTATCCAACAAAAGATGAAGAAAGGCAAATCATCAAACGTGTTATCAGTGGCGAGACACTTCAAAAAGTAAAAGCTGTTGTCAAACCAGATGTTATTTTAAAAGCCAGAGATTTGGTAAAGAAAATCTACATGGATGAGAAAATCGAAAATTATATTTTGGATATAGTTTTTGCAACACGTAACCCTGAAAATAGCGGATTGGCAGATTTAAGACCTTTGATCAATTACGGAGGGTCTCCAAGAGCAAGTATCAATTTAGCCGTAGCTTCAAAGGCACAAGCATTTTTAAACAGAAGAGGGTTTGTAATTCCCGATGATGTAAGAAATGTTTGTATGGATATTTTGCGTCATAGAATTGGTTTGACTTATGAAGCTGAGGCTGAAAATATCACGCAAGAAAATATTATAGATAAAATAATCAACACGATTGAAGTCCCTTAGCAGAGTATGGACGCTACTGAAATATTAAAGAAAATTCGTAAGATTGAAATTAAGACCAAGGGCCTTAGCAAACATATCTTCTCTGGTGAATACCACAGTGCATTCAAGGGTAGAGGTATGTCTTTTTCTGAAGTACGTGATTATCAATATGGTGATGATGTTCGTAATATCGATTGGAACGTAACTGCAAGGACAGGAGATCCGCATATAAAAGTTTTTGAAGAAGATAGAGAGTTAACCGTCATGTTAATTGTTGATATCAGTAAGTCATCATACTTTGGATCAGTCAATCAATTTAAAAGTGAATTGACTGCCGAAATTAGTGCCATAATTGCATTTTCTGCAATTACAAATAATGATAAAGTCGGAGCAATATTACACACTGATAAAGTTGAAAAGTATATCCCACCAAAGAAAGGGAAATCGCATATTTTGAGAATTATCAGAGAAATAATTTTTTTAAAACCTCAGTCTAACGGTACTAGCTTGGATGAAGCTTTGATCTATTTAAATAACATTCAAAAAAAGCGCGCAATAGTATTTGTACTTTCGGATTTTATGTGCACGGGTTATGAGTCCGCATTGTCTGTCGCTTCAAAACGTCATGATATTATTGGCCTTCACATTTATGATCAAATAGAAAGAGACCTGCCTAATGTTGGCCTAATCAATACCACAGATTCAGAAAGTGGAAAACAAGTTGTTTTAGATACAAGTTCGAAAAAAGTAAGAACTAATTATAACAACTGGTTTGCCAATAATTATGAGTATTTTAAATCAACATTTAACCGTTACAGATCTGACAATATAAGTATTAATACCAAAGATGACTATGTGAAACTATTACTTCAATTTTTTAAAAGAAGATCTTCTTAATGAGGTATATTATTTTTATAGTAGCAATAATTTTTTCCACAAAAGCAAGTAGCCAATCTGTTACTCAAGGATATGTATTGTCTAAAGATTCTATCATCATTGGTGATGTTGTAGATTTGATATATACCATAGAATCTAATGACCCTACACAAATAAAACGCATTGACTTTTCTTCTATGGATAGTCTTCAATCCATAGTTAAAACAAATGAAGCAGATACCTCAGAGTATTTTGCAGAAGTAGATTGGAATGGTGATTTTTACAACTCAAAAACTATTGAAGTAGGTGCAAATTTTTTCAAAAGAGAGAATAATAAATTTACCTATCGAGATACATTTAAAATAAACATTTGGGATGTTGGTGTGTATCAAATGCGATTGCCAATATTGACTTTAGATACCGCAAGAAAAATGCAAAAGTATGATTTGCAGTCTCCTATGCTTTTGGTCAATATTCCTCTAGATGTTGTCAATACAGATTCAACTTCTGTGTTAATGCCAATAACGGATATACTGGTGGAGGAGAAATCTTTTATGGATCGCTTTTGGTTTCTATTTGTTTTACTGCCTTTTCTTTTATTAGGCTTTATAATATATAAATCCATTGAATATAGAAAGAGAATTCAAATCCCAATTCCTGAGCCAGTGAAAATGCCTGCTCACTTTATTGCATTCAATCAATTGTATGATTTAAAGTCAAAAGGATTATGGAAAGAAGGTAAGGTCAAAGAGCATCAATCTCAGCTTACACATATAATTAGAGAGTATCTTGAGAACAGATTCAATATTAAAGCCTTAGAGTCTACCACGGATCAAATATTACAAGCTTTAAAGCAAAAGAATTTTAGTTTGAACCATGAAAGTGATTTGAGGCAAATATTACAGATTGCCGATATGGTTAAGTTTGCAAAGGCAAAACCTCCTGTAGATATCAATGCTGAATTTATTGTAAAGGCAGAGCAGCTTGTAGAGCAAACCCAAATAAAATTAACAGATGAAGAAGAAGAATTACTTCTAAAGGAAAAGCAAGACTACGATGCAATAATGCGAAAGATTAATAAAAAATCATTATTGTTATTGGCAATGCCGTTTGGTGAATTTGAATTTCAACATCCATGGTTTTTATTAGTGCTCTTACTACTCCCACTCATGTGGTATTGGAAGTTTCGGTTAAAGACTAACAAGGACTCTTCAATGACATTCCCAAATGTAGGGTCAATAGAAGATATATTAAGTGTTAAAGCAATGATGGTAACGTATTTACCATTGTTAAGATATATTGGCATGGCCGCTCTTATAATTGCATTGGCAAGACCACGATTGGTTCTTAAAGAAGAGGAAGTAAAAGCTGAAGGGATAGACATTATGTTAGTCATGGATTTATCAAGTAGCATGTTGGCAAGAGACTTCAATCCTGATAGATTGACAGTTAGTAAGGAAATGGCAAAAAAGTTTATTGACAAAAGACCTTATGATCGCATAGGATTGGTTGTGTTTGCGGGTGAAAGTTTTACACAAAGTCCCTTGACAACGGACCATAGAATTGTCAAGGAGTTTTTAACGTCTTTAGAATCTGGAATGCTTGAAGATGGAACTGCAATTGGAATGGGACTTGCGTCAGCTGTTAATCGACTTAAGACCAGTGAGTCAGAAAGTAAGGTTGTTATATTATTGACGGATGGCGTCAATAATGCAGGTTATATCAAACCTATGACTGCAGCTGAAATTGCAAAAGAAATAGATGTCAAAACATATACAATTGGTGTAGGGTCGATGGGAGAGGCTATTTCTCCTATTAGCAGAAGAAGTGATGGTAGATATGTTTTTGGAGTGTCTCGTGTAGAGATTGATGAAGAATTACTCACTGAAATATCCAAGCTAACGGGAGGTCAATATTTTAGAGCTACCAACGAAGTAGGTCTTGAGCAAATATATTCTGAAATTGATAGATTGGAGAAAACTGAAATTGAGGTATCTGTGTTTAAACGATACTCGGAAGAATTCAGACGTTTTCTAATCTTTGGTTTAATCTGTCTAGTATTGGAATGGATGCTAAGTCAGACAATTCTAAGAACTCACCCTTAATGAATATACATATACTAGGACGGATAATTTTATTTTGTTTCCTAGTATTCTATTCTCCAAACTCTATTTTGATTTTTCAAAACTTCTATATAGATTATTCTTCCGACGCAAGAATAATCTATAAAGATATAATAGATCTAAAGTTAGATAGTGTTCCATTTAAAATCAGTGAATTCAAAAAGGCTGAACCGTTTAATCTGGCAAGTTTACATCTTGAAAACTATCTTGATTTTTTTACAATTTTTATCAATGAAGACGAAGTCAGCTTTAGGCAAAGGAGTAAAAAAAAAGATGAAAGATTAAAAATCATAGAAAAAAACATTGAAGATTCTAGCCCTTATAAAAGATTCGTTCAAGCAGAAATACACTTACAATGGGCGCTTACAAGATCTAAATTTAATCAACTTTTTAAAGCAGGACGTGAAGTCTATAAAGCTTACAATCTGCTTACAGAAAATCAAGCGATATTTCCTGATTTTATTTACAATAAAAAAAGCTTGAGTATCCTGCATTCTTTGATTGAAACAATCACCATTGCAAATGTTTTTAAGAGTATACTGGGGTTGGATGGTTCGATAGATCTTGCTATAGTTGAAATAGGTGAGGTCATTGAATATGGAAAACAAAATGATTTTATATTCAAGGAAGAGGCAGATGCTATCAAAGCGTTAATCCTGTTTTATCAGGCCAATGAAAAAAATGAAGCTTGGTCATTTATACAGGAATCTTCTTTGAATGTTGATGAAAGTTTATTATCTGTTTTTTTGATAGCAAAATTAGCTCAACGAATAGGGGAGAATGAAGAGGCAATCCATATTCTAAAAGAAAAACCAACCAGTTTAGCTTATTCTGAATTTGCCTATTTGGATTATCAAATGGGCCTCTCACTGTTGAGAAAATTGGATCCAGCTTGTAAAAAGTACTTGTTGCAATTTGTACATACATTTGAAGGAAAACATTTTATAAAAGATGCGTATCAGAAACTGGCTTGGGCATCAATTATTTTTGACAATGACTCAATGTCTTATCAACAGTATATGTCGAAAGTTCAATCAGAGGGCGATTATTTGGTAGATGGTGATAAACAAGCTTTATTGGAAAGTGAAGGAAGTATAATACCTAATGTTATCTTATTGAAATCTCGATTGTTATTTGATGGCGGATATTATGAGAACGCCTTTAAAATGCTTGATGAAAACAGGAATGCAATTTCTGTTAATAAACAATTATTTGCCGAATACAATTATAGACAAGGAAGAATACTTCAAAGGTTAAATCGAATTGATGAAGCTAGAAAGCATTTCGATTTCCTTATTCAAAATCATTCGGATGACAAAGAATTTTATGCGTGTAATTCTGCTCTTCAGATGGGACTTATTGAGGAAAAACTAGAGCATTATAATCAAGCTAAAGTATATTTTGAAAAATGTTTAGCCATTAAACCAAAATCATACAAACGAAGCCTACACCAAAAGGCAACGACCGGACTTGAAAGAATTCTAAAATAGATAAGCCTCTGAACTTTTTCAAAGACTTATCTTCAACACCCTTAATATTGAGAATTTAGTTAATTCACGTACAAGATATATCTTGTATAGTTATGGCCTGTAATAATATTGGTGATAAGAGGTAGGATTGTAATAGTTTGACAACTAGTTTACTTATTTTGTATACTCAGTGTAAGTCTATATTGGTTTGGGGCATGAAAAAGCCTTGTGTTAAATGCTTAACACAAGGCTATAACTATCAATAACTTTCTTTAAAGCCATGATTAGCAATGTTACATTAGTGTAAGTTATGTAACAAATCAATTGTCAATTACTGTGCATTTTTCAAGAATTGTACCAATTTCAGAATATAAATGACAATCAGTTTACTTTTTTTTTGTAAGGCTTAAATATGCTTGGTTTTATAATCATTGTATAAACGTTTTGTTCCGAGTAATTCACTTAATTGATAAATGTTTATTTGCTTGTTTAATTTTGAAAAGCCATATGCCCAGATCGAGAGCGTATTTTGTGTTGGATATTTAGACTATTCAAAAGAGTGTAGATATATGTCATAATACTTTATATGTTTTATTACCTTGAAAAGCCCGATACTCTATGCTTTTTTGCTATTTTTAAGTTAGCACTCAAATTAGCCTTAAACGATGACGTCACGAAAATCACAGAACTGCCTCTTATATGCATGGCTATTGTGCTTTGTGCTATTATCTAGTCATAAATTATCTTCTCAAAACAATTGCCCATTTATTTGGCCACTTGATGGTGGAGTGTGTTCTAATTGTGTTCCAAGTGGTTGGGAGAGTGAATTGACAGCTGATATTGTTAATGGCTTAAATTGGTTCGTATGTGATTTGGATGGTTACGGACAATCTCCTCAAGGAGGGAACAGTGTTTTGTTATATGGGACAAACAACAATTCTGAAGCAATTATTACACTTGTGGGTGGCTTAAC
>Ga0055584_100004041_pt1 | contig 14382 bp, 11 predicted proteins | sample OSDHelmetaG_FD_58716 | JGI IMG/M metagenome (GOLD analysis project Ga0055584, IMG submission 58716) | Pelagic marine sediment microbial communities from the LTER site Helgoland, North Sea, for post-phytoplankton bloom and carbon turnover... | ecosystem: Environmental > Aquatic > Marine >... | reverse complement strand
GCCCCTGTCCCGCCAGGTGTGGCGTTTTCCCGAGTTGCCTTATCCGAGTTTTCACGGGCTTCCGGGCCTTTTGGCTGACTCTCTGCCGGACCGGTTCGGGCACGTGCTCATCAACGCCTGGCTGGCCGGTCAGGGGCGCGAGCCGGAATCCTTCAATGCGGTAGAGCGCCTGTGCTATACCGGTAGCAGGGGCATGGGGGCGTTGGAGTTTCTGCCGACACTGGGTCCCAGACAAAGACGCGCTTCGCTTATTCAAATCGATCATCTGGTGGAGTTGGCTTCGGTGGTGCTCAGCCAACGTTCTGAACTCAATGCGTCATTTGGCGGTAAACGCCGGCAGGACGCCCTGAGGGATATTCTCAGGGTGGGCACTTCCGCCGGCGGGGCCAGGGCCAAGGCGGTTATTGCGTGGAACCCCGCTACCGATGAAGTGCGGTCCGGCCAGGTTTCGGCAGGTGAAGGCTTTGGCTACTGGCTGTTGAAGTTTGACGGAGTGAGAGGCAACAGGGACAAGGAACTCGAGGACCCGAAAGGTTATGGCGCCATTGAGTACGCGTACTACCTGATGGCGAAAGATGCGGGTGTATGGATGAGCCAGAGCCGTTTACTGGAGGAAAATGGCCGGCGTCACTTCATGACGCGACGTTTTGACCGGCTGCCTGGTGGAGGAAAACTGCACATGCAGTCACTTGGGGCACTGGCGCATTTCGACTATAACCAGGCTGGCGCTTATGCCTACGAGCAGGCTCTGCTCGTGATCCGCCAGCTGGGATTGCGCATGAGCGCCGTCGAACAGATGTTTCGGCGGATGGTATTCAACATCATCGGGCGTAATCAGGACGACCACGTGAAAAACATCGCTTTCCTGATGGATCAGTCCGGGACATGGTCGCTGGCCCCGGCTTTCGACCTCACCTACAGCTACAACCCTGCTGGTGACTGGACAGCCAGGCACCAAATGACCCTGAACGGTAAGCGTGATGATTTCACGCTGGATGACTTCAGGGCCTGTGCCCGTGCTGCCTCAATGAAACGAGGCCGGGCCGAGGCCATCCTGGAGGAAGTCCGCCAGGTTTTTTTGCGCTGGAATGAATATGCCGGGGTAGCTGGAGTTGAGCCGCAGTGGCTGCAGCCAATTCAATCACAACTGCGGCTGGATGGGTTTCGGTGAGGCCGTTGCGGCCAGGAAATACAATAAGATGGCAAGCACTACCACGAACACAAAGCCGGTGTGGATCGCCAGAATCGTAGCCAGCACAGCACCCATCACAGAAGCACAGCCATTGATTCCCCAGGCCCAGGCTACCCCTGAAGGCATTGTTTTGGCAACCTGGCTCAGGCCGAGCGGGAAGGGCATGCCCATCAGGAAGGCCAGCGGCGCAATCAGTGCCGCGGAGATTCCAATTTTTGCAGCATCCGGCAAACCGATCAGCTGCTGAAAAATAGGCGGCAGCAGGAACAGGTAAAGCATCGCCAGAACGGCGATACCTGCAACGACAGGATAAATGGGGAATTTGGAGCCCCACTTGCCGGAGGCGGCGCTGCCCAAACCGGCGCAGACCAGGAATGCGCTGAGAACCACGGCTACTGCGTAAAGTGGATGGCTTAAAAACAGAATGAATTTCTGGATAAAGGCGATCTCAATCAGCATAAAGGCGAAACCAATCGCCAGGAAGTAGGCGAATACCCGCCACAGTCCCTGATGCTCCCGCCGCTTTGCGACGCTGCCCACCCACAAGGGCAACAGTATCAACACCAGGCTGGCGACTGCAGCCTGCGCCAGTGTTGCGACAAGAATCAGATAACCCTGCTCCAGTAAGGGCAGACCACCCTGCTCCCGCAGGGCGAGAATTTCCGGCAGGCTGCTCCATTTCAGAAACTGGAAAAAATAGGGCCGGTCATCGGTTGCCGGGTGAATGTCGAACTTGTACTGATCAAGAAACGACGCCCGTCTTTCATCCAACAACTGCTGAGTGCCCTGATAAAACCAGGCTTGCCGGAGCTGGTTGAACCGATTGGGCTCGCCTTCCCTTATGCCGGGATAGTGGATCAGGTCGAACCAGCGGTCCTGGCAAAACGTGCGTAACCGGCTGATTTCTTCGGATGAAAAAGCTTGTTTTCGCAGCAGTAAAGTACTGGTATTCCAGCCCCGGATCATCATGATGTGGTCCCCAGGATGGCTGATTCCCGATTCCTCCAGGCTTGTGGCCGCGGTTGCCAACAATTTCAGGCCATCCCTCGGTGGCAGCTTGATCCAGCGCGTTATTGCCAGAATGCCGTCCGGGCGAAGTTTACCCAGGAATGCCTGGATAGCCTCAACTGTGTACAGGTAGTTTTCGCTCAGGGCATGCAGGCCTGCGGCTGACGCTCCGAAAGAATCGAGCAGTGCAAGCTGGATCAGGTCCCATTGCCGGGAACTGGCGGACACAAAACCGCGCGCTTCGCCGATGTGGATGCTGACCCTTGGATCTTCATACAGGCCGCCGGAAAAACCCGCGAACGTTTCACTGACCAGGCTGACCAACTGCGCGTTGACTTCCACTGCATCCACTCTGAATGCGCCGAGATGGAGGGCTTGCAACACATCCGTTCCGCCGCCGGCTCCGAGCACCAGCACGTCGGGCGCCCGGCCCTGCAAAGATGGAAGCAGAACGTGGTACGGCAGGGCCGAAGTTACGTAGTCAAGGTAATCCAGATTCGCGCCTGATCCGGATTGGCTGGTCATCATGCTCATACCGTCGCCATCGGTAAATATGGCCAGCTGAGACGGCGGTACTGCAGGCGTATTCAGGCTCAGGCCCGGGGCATGGCGAAACGGCATGACCGTGCTCTCTACAGTAGTCAGCAAACCCAGTGGGCTGGATCGATTATCCAGTACCCTTGCACCCTGCACGGCCAGGGCCTGGCTCAGGCCTTTGAACTGTGAAAGCTTCATCGTCAGCTCCGGGCTGGATACGGCAACCGTGGAGATGACGATGAACAGGACAAACTTCCCCCGATGGTTTCCCGGTTTGAGTTCGATCACCGCCACCAGCGCCGTGACGAGCCCAAGCAGAGCCACGGCCCGCAGCGCGGCCATGGGCATGAACAGGAACAGTGCGGCGATGGCCAGCACGGCGCCGAAGCCCGCGCCCAGCAAATCATAGAAGTACACCCGGTGCAGTTGTTGTGGGAATTCCGAAAAACTCAGGCAGATGCAGTTTGCCGCGCAGAAAAAGGGGATGAACAGTAACAGGTAAATGAGCAGCAGCCACAACGGCTGTCGCGGGTCCCACAGGGTTTCCAGCGCGTTAAAGGGCAGTGATTGGGCCAACAGGAAGCAACTGAGCGATGTCAGGCCGAACAGGGCGGCATTGATAACGAAAGCGCTACTGAATTTTCCCTTGAGACGTTCGCGATTTATTGCCAGGAAGCTGCCGCTGGCGCCGTAACCCAGCAGTGCGACGCTGATGATCATATAGGCGAAATGATGCCAGTGAATAATCGAAAGCAGTCGCATCAGGAGAATTTCATAGGCCAGCGCAGCGCCGGAAATCAGGGCAATTGCGAGCACCGGAGGTTTCTGCAATTGCAGTATCCTCTCCATGGATTCGGAATCAGTGCCCGCCGGTCAGGGGCACAAAGCGCACTGGAAGGACCTGCCTTGTGATGACGCCGCCTTCCTGTGATTTTTCTATCAGGGTTAGTTGTTGAACCTGGAAGCGACTGCCCACCGGGATGACCATGATACCGCCGGGCTTGAGCTGACGGACCAGAGGCGGTGGGATATGGCTGGCTGCCGCGGTCACGATAATGGCATCGAAGGTTTCTGTCCCGGCTTCACCGTCTGTATGTGTGTTGTTTTTGGCATCGCCGGTCCAGCCGTAGTAGCCGTCACCAATCCGGGCTTCAATGTTGTCATAGCCAAGAGATTCCAGGCGATGAGCAGCCTGCAGGCCAAGTGCCTCGATGATTTCCAGCGTTTTAACCTCGGCGACCAGCCCGGACAGAACGGCTGCCTGGTAACCCGAGCCCGTACCGATTTCCAGCACCCTGTCCCGGGCCTCCGGTTCCAGCAGGTCGGTCATCAGGGCCACGATGTAAGGTTGGGAAATCGTCTGGCCATGACCAATGGGTAGGGGCCGGTTTTCATAGGCCGAAGAGACCATACCAGGCGGGACGAACAGATGCCTGGGCACCCGGCCTATGGCCGCCATGACGCGTTCGTCGAATGATTTTCTGCCGATGTAAGTGCTGGTACGGTTAACATCTTCCTGAATTTCCCGCACCAGTTGTTGACGTTCGGCTTCAAATTCATCTGCCGGCAACAGCTGGGTTGCCATGATCAGGACGACAGCCGCAAAGAATTTGCACTGCTGCATCAGCCTGTTGGAATGCCTGTACATCGCAATCACCATTGTAAACCTCCCCGGGACATCGTGGGAGGGGTACTTCTGGCCCTGTTCAGGCGGGCCAAAAGCAGGCATATTGGCTATCGGTCAACACCACTGGGCCGGAATGGGAGATGGTTCGCGGCCGGTGGTTCGGGAGGGAGAACGGAAATGGCTGGAAATTCCTATTCAGTATTCAATGCGATGGTCGACATTGTCGCCGCACCGCGCAAGGCGCTGAGCGAAGTTAAAACACATACATCCTGGCTGTGGTGGCCATTGCTGATCGGGATACTGCTGGCCTCAGGCATGTTCTATTACTACTACAGCTGGGTGGATTTCCCCTGGCTGGTAGACGAAACCATCCGGCAATTGCCGGTAGAGTCCCGCACCGAGAGCGCGGACAGTGTGCGGGGTTTCATGCAGGCTGAAACCAGCATGTGGACAGCCATCATCGCGGTCGTTGTGATGAGCTTTGTGATCTACCTGATCCAGGCGGCCTATTTTCATCTTGCCAATAAGCTGACAACAGGTGCGGCAGTCACTTATGGCCAGTGGTTTTCATTCAGTGTATGGACAGGTTTTGTCGGTGTGTTTGGTTCGCTGGCTGCATTTGTGACCATGTTCATGGCGGATTCAAACCAACTGGCAACGGAAAGTCTCGCGGTGTTTTCTTTGAATTCACTGCTGTTCCATGCCAGTCCGGGAGAGCCGTGGTTCACCTGGGCCAGTTCGCTGACCCTGGTCAACTTCTGGATGATGTTCCTGGCAAGCATCGGTTACGCCCTTTGGACCGGTGCCTCCATGATGAAATCTACCGCCATTGCCGTACTGCCCTGGGTAGCCATATTTGGCATCTGGGCCATCACAATCTGACGGTAGCGCCGCATGAGAAAATTCCTGATTTTTGCCGGCCTGGCAGTGCTGCTGGTGGGGCTGCCCCTGATTGTGAAGTTGACCAGTGGCAGTGACACCAAACAAGTCGAAATCCAGCAGGCCGAGCGCAAGTTGATCCGGAGCTCAATCCTGGCCTCGGGCACCCTGGCATACCGTGAGCAGGTGCAGCTGCGCTCTGAGGTGATCGGGCAGGTCACCGAACTGCATGTTGAAGAAGCAGATAAGGTGGCCAAAGGCGCCCCGGTTATTACGTTGGATCCCAAGTCTTACCAGGCACAGGTTGACCAGGCGCAAGCAAGGGTTCGTATCCAGCAGATCGCTATCGAACGGCAGCGTTTGCAGATCGATAACCTGGAGGACCGTTTCGAGCGCCAGCAGGCTTTGTTCAAGAGCAAACTGGTGGACGAGGACAGTTTCGAGGCGCTGGAAAATGAGCTCTCACTGGCGCGCGTGGACCTGCGTTCCCTGCAGGAATCATTATCACAGGCGCGGGCTGCGCTCGACCAGTCGGAAGAATTGCTGGGTAAGACCCGGATCACATCACCGATTGATGGAATCGTGATCCAGCTCGACGTCAAGGTCGGGGAGACCGTGATCGCCGGGACCACGAATATTCCAGGATCCACGATGATGGTGATTGCCGATCCATCTGAAACGCTGACCGAAGTCCAGGTCGACGAGGCGGACATTGCCCAGGTGCGTGAAGGCCAAAGGGCAGATATTTATTCCGCGGCTTATCCCGATACACCGCTATCGGGAACGGTCCAGTCCATCGCCACCGTGGCGCGACGGGCCACGGGCCAGCAGAGCCTTTCATTCCTGGTGAAAATCCTGCTTGATGAACAGGATGCCCTGGAAATTCGTCCCGGCATGAGCGTACGGGCCGATATTTACACGGAAACCAACGAGGAAACGCTGGCCGTTCCGGTACAGGCGGTTTTGTATGACGAGGGCCTGGATGAGAAATCCGAAAGCCTGGAAGATCAGCCTTATGTCTTTGTCATCGAAAATGGCAAAGCACATCGCAAGGATGTGAAGGTCGGCATATCCAGTGACAGCGACCAGGAAATCCTGGAAGGCCTGAGTGCGAAAGAGAGTGTGATTTCGGGGCCGTTCCGCGTGCTGCGTCACCTCAAGGAAGGCGATGAAGTAGAGATAAAGGATGATTCCTCCAAAGACGAAGAGGACGAGGACGATTGAGGCCTGCCGGTGAACAAGGCTCACGGGTCATCCAGCTTCAGAATGTCTACCGGACTTACGAAATGGGTGACCAGGTACTCAACGCACTGGATGGCGTGGATGTAGACATCGCGCGCAATGAATACCTGGCCATTGTGGGCGCTTCGGGTTCAGGTAAGTCCACCATGATGAACATCATCGGCTGCCTGGATCGGGCAACCAGGGGGGAGTACCTGCTCAACGGCACCAATGTCGGCGATATGAGCGAGGCGGAACTGGCCCGGGCCCGCAATCGCGAAATCGGTTTCGTTTTTCAGAGCTTCAACCTGCTGTCGCGCGCTTCCGCGCTCAAGAACGTGATGCAGCCATTGGTCTACCGCGGTATTCCGCCCGCGGAGCGCAAACGAATCGCCAGCCAGGCGCTGGAACGGGTCGGCCTGGGAGACCGCCTGAATTCCCTGCCCAATCAGCTTTCCGGCGGGCAGCGCCAGCGGGTGGCCATTTCGCGCGCCCTGGTCGGTCATCCGGCCATTTTGCTGGCCGATGAGCCCACCGGTAACCTGGACAGCAAGACCAGCCGGGAAATTATGGCGCTGATCGATCAGCTCCACGACGAAGGCCAGACCATCATTATCGTCACGCATGAGCCCGATATCGCCGACCACTGCGAGCGGGTCATCCATCTTGCCGATGGCAAAGTCGAATCAGACCGGCGCCAGGAGCGCTCCCTTTCCTGATGTACATGTTCATCGAAAGCATCCGCTCAGCGCTGGAGTCCATTCGGGCCCACGGCTTTCGATCCCTGCTCACTTCGCTGGGGATTATCATCGGAGTGACCTCGGTGATTGCGGTCGTTTCCATCGTTCAGGGCCTGTCATACACCGTGAATGCACAGTTTGCGGGGCTGGGCGGAAACTCATTGACAGTGCGTTCCTACACACCGTTCAAACAGCAGTTGCAGGGCCAGCTGGCGAAGCTGCGGCACAGCGATCTTCAGGCAATTTCCCAGCGCATTCAGGGCATTTCCCATATCACACCGGTGCTGTTCGCCCAGGACGATACCCGCGGACTCATCAGTTACCGTTCTCAGGCCTCATTCACACGAGTGGTCGGTATTGGCCCCAGCTACATTGAGGTCAATGCGGTTTATCCACAAAAAGGCCGTTTTTTTACGCGCGATGACGATCTGAGAGGGCGGCGCGTATGCGCTGTGGGTGTCGACATCATAGAAAACCTGAAGATGCCGGATGATGCTCTGGGCGAGTTCTTCCGGGTCGGCAACGAGTGGTGCAAGATCGTCGGCGTCATGGAAAAACGGGGTGAGTTGCTGGGCTTTTCACGGGATGATTTTGTGTTGCTGCCCTACAATACAGCCAAGCGCATCATGGGCACCAGCAGGGACCTGGATATCCAGATTCAGCTGCTGGTGGATGACATGAATCGCCAGGACGAGGTGAAGGAACGGGTGCGCCGGGTGCTGCGCCAGGAGCACGGCCTGAAGTCGGGCCAGCCTGATGATTTCAAAGTCCAGACCGCTGAGCAGCTGACGGAATCATTCAACAAAGTCATCAATACCATTACCGCCGTATCCGCCGGCATCGTCGGTATTTCGCTGCTGGTCGGCGGCATCGGCATCATGAACATCATGCTGGTGTCGGTAACTGAAAGAACGCGCGAAATTGGAATTCTCAAGGCCCTGGGTGCAACCCGCAGGGATATTCTGCTGCAGTTCCTGATCGAAGCACTGGTCCTGTCCCTGATCGGCGGCCTGCTCGGTGTTGCTATTGGCTATGGGCTTGGCGCACTGGTTGCCATTTTGCTTCCCGGGTTTCCACCGGCCCACGTCCCCATCTGGGCCGTTCTGCTCAGTTTCGGCTTTTGCGCCGCAGTGGGCGTCATTTTTGGCATTGTGCCGGCGGCCAAGGCGGCCCAGCTGGATCCCATCGATGCCCTGCGTTACGAATGAAGCTGTTAAAAAGCCCTAGCTAGTCGCGGAAGTTCTTGAACTGCAGGGGCAGGCCAAAGCCGCCTTCTTTCAACAGGGCCATCACGGTTTGAAGATCATCACGTTTTTTGCCGGTAACCCGTAGCTGATCACCCTGGATGGCAGCCTGCACCTTCATTTTCCGGTCCTTGATCAGGCGTACCATTTTCTTCGCCACGCCGGTCTCAATGCCTTCATGCACTTTGATCGGCTGGGTCGCGGTCTTGACCTGAACAACCGGGTCACCCCGCTCCAGGCAAATGATGTCAACGCCGCGCTTGACCAGCTTGTTGCAGAGTACGTCGTACATTTGTTGCAACTGGAACTCGGACTCGGTGTTCATGGTAATGAGCTGGTCAGCGAGTTCAAAATTTGAGCCGGTGCCTTTGAAGTCGAAACGCGTGGAAACCTCCCGGTTGGCCTGGTCGACGGCATTGCTCAGTTCATGGTGATTGACTTCGGATACAACGTCGAAGGAGGGCATTTTGTAGTCCTTGATCAGTAATCCTGCGGCGGAGTCGCCCGCGCCCGGGGCGGCGCCCAGAACTGTTTTTTCTGGATCGTACCCAGTGCCATTTTGCGGTATTGGCGCAGTTCTTTCTGGTAGTAGATTTCGACCCAGATTTCTCCTTTCAAATACTTTGACTCGATCATGGCCAGGCCAATGTTAGCTTTGACCGCGGGCGACCACATGGCTGAGGTCATGTAACCGATAGCCTTCGAGCAGCGCTTGTTGTTGTACAGGATGGCCTCCACGGCGGGTTTGTTGCCCTCAATATCCAGCCGGGTCAGCGTCCATTTCGGGCCGCGCTCTTTTTCCTTCAAAAGGGCGCTGCGGCCGTTGAAGTGCGGCTTGTCGAAATCTACCAGCCAGCCGAGGTTCAGCTCGAATGGCGACTGGTCATGTTCGAAATGAGTGGTTTTGAGCGCTTCGTGTAACTCCATGTCCGGCATGATGAAGCCGGCTTCCAGGCGCGCCATGTTGGTCGCTTCTTCGCCAAACGGCTGAATACCATAATCGGCGCCCGCTGCATACAAATCATCCCACAACTGGAGCGCCAAACCAGGGGAGATCCAGAGCTCGTAGCCGAGGTCACCGGTGAATCCGGTGCGTGAAACCATCAGGGTATCGCCGTGGAATGGAAAATGCAGAATGTCGAAGGGTTTTGCGGCTTCGATGCCCTCCAGGCCCATTTTCTTCAGCACGGCGCAGGAGGTTGGCCCCTGCAGGGACAATGCGGCAATTTCATCGGACAGGTCGGTAACGGTGATGTCGCTGAAACCAAATGCGGCCATTCTTAACCAGGCGTTGCAGGGGCTGCCGCAGGTCAGCATAAACTCGTCATCCGCCAGCCTGAACACGGTGCCGTCATCAACAACCCGTCCCTCGTCGGTGCACCAGACCACGTAGGTCACGCGGTTGATCGGCAGTTTCGAGACATCCCGGGTCACCATGCGATTCAGCATGGCCTCGGCATCGCGGCCCTTCACATAATATTTTTGCATCGGGCAGATGTCGTAAGTGGCGCATGTGTTGCGGATACAGAAGTACTCGTACTCAGCATCGTAGTAGCATTCGGCGAACTTGTAGCCGTTCCAGGCGGACCAGGCGTTGCGGATATTCAGCTCCGCTTCCCGTGGATGGAAAGGAGATTCTTTCAGCCGTTCGCCGGCGTAAGGGTCTGCTATATTCATAACTTATTCGTCGTAGAAATCGTCTTCCGGAACCGTGTTGGGCCGTTTCAGGTCCATCAGGATCTCGCGCGCTGCATTGGCGCCGCAGGCGGATGACACGCCACCACCCGGATGGGTGGACGAGCCGCACATGTACAGGTTCTTCACCGGCATCCGGTACTGCGCATAACCCGGGAATGGCCGGTTGAACAGCAACTGGTCGATGGTCAGCTCACCCTGGAAAATATTGCCCTCGGTCAAGCCAGTTTCCTGCTCCATTTCGTGCGGCGTGCGCACCTCCAAATGCACGATCAGGTCACTGAAACCAGGGCTGTAACGCTCGATCTTGTCGATCACTGCCTGGCCGAACTGATCGCGCTCTTCCGGCGTCCACGGGCCATCCGCCAGGGTGGGCGGACAATACTGGATAAAGTTCGACATCCAGTGTTTTCCAGGCGGTGCGACCGTCGGATCCCAGGCCGAAGGAATCACCGACTCAACGAAGGGACTGTCCGACCAGCGGCCGTGCTTCCAGCAATCGTAGGCCCGTTCCATGGTTTCCATCGAACCGGTAAATCCCTGGCCGCCCTGGTTGATGTAGCGATTGTCGGGTACACCGGAGAATTTCGGCATGCCGGATAATGCGATATTTACCTTGCCGGAAGAACCACGGATCTTGAACTTTTCGGCTTTTTCGTAGATGCCAGGAGGAAGATCGTTGCGGTCCATGATCTTCGTGAAGGTTCGTTTCGCATCCAGGTTCGTTACCACGATACCGGCGTACAACTCTTCACCATTCTCCAGTACAACCCCAGCCGCTTTGCCTTCCTTCACCAGGATCTGCTGCACGCCCGCCTCGGTGCGAATTTCACCTCCGTGCTCCTGAGCGGCACCTGCGATGGCTTCGGATATGGCGCCCATGCCGCCCCTGGCCAGGCCCCAGGCGCCGATATTGCCGTCGACATCGCCCATCACGTGATGGAGCAGAATATAGGCCGAACCCGGAGAGCAAACACCCAGCGCTGTGCCGATGATGCCCGGGCTGGCCATGGCCGCCTTGATCAGGTCGTTCTCGAAGTAGTCCTCCAGAAAATCAGCTGCGCTCATCGTGAAGAAGCGCACATACTCGTACATTTGCTTTTCACCCAGGGCCCACATCTGTTTACCCAGAAACAGCAGTTCCCGTATGTCCCGCGGCCGGAACGAGGTCGGATCGGGCGGCGTGCGCAGCAGGGTTTTGCGGATGAACTGCGCGTAACGGCCCAGGTCAGACTGAAAACGGAACATGGAGTCCGCGTCGTGCGGTGAATGCCGCTTCAGTTCCAGGTAGGCTGCCTCTTCATTCGGGTAATCAATCAGGGTGCTGCCATCGTCGCCAAAATTGACGGTGCCCAGATAAGGCACCAGCAGCAGACCGTGGCGGGTGAGGTTCAGATCCCGGTGTATGGCCTGGCGCAACATGCTGCACACATAGGAACTGCTCGAATAGATCCAGCCTTCATGCATCTCACGCGAGGCCGAGGCACCGCCGATGTAGTCGTTCTTCTCGAGCACCACGACGTCCAGCCCGGCCTTGGCCAGGTAGGCGGCGTTGGTCAGGCCGTTGTGGCCACCGCCGATGACGATTGCGTCGTAGCTTTTCATCGCAGAATTTCCTGTGCTGCGTTGTGGCCCGGCGAGCCCGTGAGGTCTCCTCCCGGGTGACAGCCTGCTCCGCACAGATACAAACCCGCTAAGGGCGTACTGTACTGCGCCGCTTCATAGGTCGGGCGCATCATCAGCGCCTGATCCAGTGCGAATTCAGTGTGATGCCAGTGACCGCCCGTAACGTTGAAATTCTGTTCCAGGTCGGGCGGCGTGAGCAACTCCTGGCCAAGGATCAGTTCGCGCAGACCCGGTGCATAGCGGGCAATCGTATCGATTACCCGTTCGCGGAAAGAATCACGGGCCTGCTGATCCCAGCCGCCCTTGAGCCGGTAAGGTGCATACATGACATGGGCTGAAAGAACGTGCTGGCTGGCCGGAGCCATAGTGGCATCGTGCAGGCTGGGCAGCACGATTTCCATGACCGGTACCCGCGAGCAATCCCCATACTTCGCATCGTCAAACGCAAACTCGATGGTATCCATGTCCGGGGCGACGATCATTCGGCCACGGGCCTGATCCAACCCGGTGAATTTGGGTAAAGCACTGAGTGCCAGGTGCAGTTTTGCGACGAAGCCATCGCAGCGCAGCCGCCGGATGCGGTTGCTGAATTCAATTTCGAGGTTCTGCGTGCCGACCAGGTCAAGAAAGGTTCTTTGTGGATCGACGGCTGAGATCACGCGGTCCGCCTGGATGCGATCGCCATTGGCCAATTGAACACCGGCTGCTGCCAGCCCCTGCTTATCTGAAGCAACCAGTACCCGCGCAACGTGGGCGGCCGTTTGAATCTCAACACCGGAAGCCCCGGCCGAAGAAAGCAGTGCTGCAATCAATCCGCTAACGCCGCCCTCTGGCAGGTAATGCATGCCCTTGTGTTCACCAGCCATCCGGTAAAGCATCGGCAGCACGGCGCTGTTCGGTGAGCGCGGAGCCATTTTCGAACCGATCAAGCCGTCCCAACACAGGATTGCCTTGAGGAGGTCGTTTTCGAAGTACTCGTCTACCAGGTCGCGGGCCGGAAGTGCTGCGATGCGCATGAATTCCCGCATGTCCGTTTTGCCAAGAAGCCGCAGCTTCAGCCCGATATGACCGAAAGTCATCAGATCGCTCAGCTTGGTGAAAGCAGCACGTGGAATGGTTTTAAGCCAGAACGGCTCCAGCGTTTCGGCAAAACGCTGCATCAGGTGGGAATAGTCCGCGTATGATTTCACGTCCTGTTCACTGGCGCCGGCAACGTTGCCTTTTTGCAGGACAACGTGATGTCCGTCAGAACTCAAACCGATGGTTGGAAGTGGCTCTGTGCGCAGCTTGAAGCCATGTGATTCGAGCTTGAGGTCCTTGATAATTTTCTGCGGGAAATGGCTGATGGAGTGCGCCACCGAAGCCTTGAACCCCGGATGGAATTCTCGACTTGCGGCCAGCCCGCCCGGTTCAGCGGATGATTCCAGAACCAGAACTTTCTGCCCGTTTTGCGCCAGATATGCCGCGCAAACCAGTCCGTTATGTCCTGCACCGATGATGATCGAATCGTAATTTTTCAATTTCAGTCCGCCGACTTTTCGAGTGCCGTCTCAGGTTTTTAGGGCCCGCGTGCAGACCATCTGCCACTTGAGTCCAAGACTACATTGTCTGCTTTCCGGATGCCACCGGCTAAAGCATCAAACGCGGAGCAAAGCAGAGCAAAGCAGGGGTCGGACCAATCTATCTATATGTTGTTAAAGAAAAGACTAGTGTAAATCCAAGTGTTTTGAGCGTTAGAAGTCACTTTTGCTAAAGAAAAAGCAACTTCTAAGCATTTGCATCTTTGAGCATATACGTTCCATGGGAATGTCTTTCTTCACCTCGGTGGTACGCCTTGCTGCACAGTCTTGTTTTAATACCAGACACAAAGCTCTCAGGCCCAACTGCGATTGGACTAGTCCATATGGCATCGCGCTGAATTTCGTTGTTTTCCAGACACGACTTCACCCACCTCTCGTGCTGGATGGTGAAATCGTTCCAACTGGAGTAGTTGAATAGCTGGCAAAGTGCGGCCTGGTCAATGATTCGATAACGCTGGGGTGGATTCTGAATTTCGTTATATCCACTGACCTCCCACCGTGATGGATGGGCGACCGCGCCAGCTCGCACCATGTTGAGGTCGATATACACCAGACAACGAGCCAGATGTTCATCAGTGCAAATGGCGGTTGCGAAAAAACGATCTTCCCAGAAAGCACCTTTCCGGCGTTTTCGCTGGTTGTATTCCTGTGCTGTGCGACCCGCGATCAATTGCAAGCCTCTGGAAACGGAATAGCAATTCGTTGCCAGCACTAGCAAATGGACGTGATTGCTGGTTGCGATGTAATTGAGAAAGGTCAAGCCATAACGTTTTTTAGCCTGAAATAGCCAGTATTTCCATCGTTGGCGATCCTTTTCAAACTTGAGGAGGAACGCTCGATTGTGACACCGATGGGTGATGTGCCAGACCGTGTCTGCAAGGAAAAAGCGGTTTGCTCGAGGCAATGAAGAACCCTCTTTTGTTAACCCCTTTGATTTTGGGGCTAAATGGTCCTTCTAACGAGAGGAATAGGGCTGGTATTTCTGTCAGATGTTTACTTTTCAGAGGGTTGCGTAGGTCCGACCCCTTATTTC
>Ga0055584_100004039_pt1 | contig 14384 bp, 16 predicted proteins | sample OSDHelmetaG_FD_58716 | JGI IMG/M metagenome (GOLD analysis project Ga0055584, IMG submission 58716) | Pelagic marine sediment microbial communities from the LTER site Helgoland, North Sea, for post-phytoplankton bloom and carbon turnover... | ecosystem: Environmental > Aquatic > Marine >... | reverse complement strand
GAGGAATCTCCGATGTAAAGTCCTTTTAATGGCCAAACAGAATCTAGAAATTTTTTAATTTCTTCTTCAGGATTATTGTATTCAAGACAATCTTCGTTTTTATTTGAACCACAGGTTGAATAAAAAGTAAAGTGTTTATATCTAAAGTTTCCGATGTCGTATAATGATCCCATGATTTATTATTCCGTAATTAGTTCCCAATTTCCATAGTTTATACTTCCACCTGCAGTAACGTTATATTCAGTTTTAATATAACGTTTTAATTCTATCATCTGTGTTGAGAAGTCTATTAAACTTATATTTGCAACATCACCTTTTCCAGCATCAGGCCATTTTGGATTGATGAAATCATCAGCTGCGAAATTGTCTCCAATTTTTTTTGCGGTAAAATCTTTTTCGTTGGTATGTTGCATACAAGGTTCGTTTAAATTTGGATTTACTGCATTACACGCATCATATGGTGTGGGGTACACAGGTTGATTTAATAAAAGTATTTGGTTTTCCGTTACTGCATAAAAAACTGGTTTAGCATAACTTACAACTTTCTTTGTTTGTGGGTCACGTTTAAATGGATTATTAATTGTAGTATTTCTAAACGGAGTTGCACCACTTGAAGCAGACTCTATGTTAGAGTCACCTGTTTTATTGTTAAACCAATCATCTAGTTCATCAACACTATAATCATAAATTGTTCTTCTTAGTTTTTTTGTTTGCTCCGAGTAGGAGTTTGTGTCGGAATTAATATCAAATGCATCAAGATAGTATGTGTATCCTCTTTTAAATAAAGCATTGGGTTTTGAATTAACATCCGTTTCTGTTATTTTTAATCCAGTCGGAATGTCAAATGTTATCATCCCTGATGTTTGTATTTGAAAGAAGTCAGATGTTGCAATAGTTACGATTCCTATTACATCACACCCATACGCATCATCTATCATTAAGTCACCTTCTCTTTTTTGGGAAGAAGCATTTGCTAATACATAAGGTGAATCACCACTTTCAAAGTCAAGGTATGTAGGTAAAATAGTTTCTGCAACTCCCTCAAACTCTGTGATATTCTCTAGGTTGTCACCAAATTTTCCAGAAGCAGTTCTTTGTATTTTCCTTCTTACTCTTACAACATCCCCAACTTTTATTTTGGAACAACTTGTTGAGTATTCAATTACAAATTTATTTGGTTGATCTGTTTTTTCACATATTAAACCACGATAATTTACAAATACACCAGACTGAGGACCTGTTGCTATTAATAATGGTTTTGAAACATGGGGATCGTTTTCTATTAGTTGTTCAGCAGGATCAAAATCTGCTAATTTACCATCTCTTCCCAAGAAATAAGTTTTACCTCCAATCAAAACAGATTCCGTGGATGCAATTTCAGATGTATCTAATTGGAACTTTTCAACAAATACTGCCTCGTTAAAACTAATATGCCCACCAAATGCAATGTTAATACTTAATATCTCACCATCAAAATCACGTTTTATTTTTCGTATAATTCCCACAACTTCTGCGTTATCAGGATTGTCAGAGGAAGCATGACGATATTTGTTAGTTCCAAGATCACGTGATAATACATCACCCACTCTGTAAACGATTGTTTGTGTAGATTCAATGTTTTGATAAAAGTCATCAAAACTTACCGACACTTCTGAGTGTCCTGGTGATTCGGTAAATTCAATTCCGTCACCAGTATCTTTTACTTTTACGAATGATCCAGGTGCAACATTATATTCATTTGGTACATCCGAGAGTTCACTGAATCTAATACCTACATCATTATGTTTAAGCAAAGATAGTTGTTCTGCTAACACTTGAGCGGTTATAGATTTAGTTTCTCCCGTGGGTGATGTAGCAAATTCGTCTTTGTCTACGACTATGAATAAGTCTTCGTTTGAGAGTTTGTCACTCTTGTTTAAGTCTGTGATTTTTTGGTTAGCCATTGTAATTCCTATACATATAAATAATAAATATACATATATTTTATTACAATAAATATTTCTATCTTAAACTTTTTATCTTCTTAACGATAAATTTAACCAATTCACTTCTAACAATATCATCTTCTGTGAATTCGAAACTATGAATTCCGTGTGATTTTGAGTCGGTGTCACCGAATAATTCACGGATGTTATTAAATCCACTTTTGTTACCAATATCACTTTGCATCGTGTCTCCACATATGAATAATTTTGAATTTTGACCTACACGAGTCATTATCGTAATAAGTTCTTTTTCTGTCATATTCTGTGCTTCATCTACTACAATAAACTTATTTTCCCAAGATGCTCCACGAAGAAAACCTACCGGTATTCCATAGATTCGTTCTTCCTGTTGCAGGTATCTGATGTCTACGATACTTAAAAATTCTTCAAGTTTATCTTTTAGTGGTTCTAGGTATGGAGCCATTTTATCATCTTGTGCTCCTGGTAAAAATCCCAATTTGTGGTCTGAACTTTCTACTGCATTTCTTATATATACAAGTTCTTCAACTGCTTGATCTGTTAAATACCGTAACCCGCAATATATGCTTACATAGGTTTTTGATGATCCTGCTGGTCCATTTACAAACATTAAGTTTGTTTTTGGATCTAGTGCATTTTCTAAAAATTGTTTTTGTTTGTCAGTAAAGGGTTTGTGTTGTATCCTTAACTTTCTTACTTCCTGATTGTTATTGATTGTGTCCTGCAACTCTGAATCAGTAAGTGTACTTTTTGTAATGTCATCGTGCTTTTTTCTTGACATGGTTGTTTTCCTTTGTTTTATTATAAGCTATAGTTGTTATTAACTAGTTAGTATTTATATTACTATTTTTTTCTATATATTCTATTAAAGCTTTTAAGATTTTACATTTTTCATATTCCTCCATTTTTATATATTGTTCAAGTATATTTTTTAAATTGGGTAAAAAGTGAATGGATTTCACTACTACTTGTAACTCTGTGTTCTCAAAAGAAAAAACTCTTATAGTATCAGGAAGTGGACTATTCAGCACAATTTTATTTTTAAAGCACTCAAAAACGTGGTCAAGGTACTTTTTTTGATTGTTTTTTAGTTCTTTTTCCAATAAATTGTTATTATTAGAAAGTTGTAGTATATTTTTTTTCATCTCTAATATAAGTATTTAGTGTAAGATAAATTAAAAATGTTATGAGTAATTTTTTTCAAAGATACAAAAGAAACGGAGTACCTCGCACAGGGTTTGTGAAGAAGGAGACAGATTATTCGAAGGTTAATAACGAATTAAATAATAATAAAGATTCTGAGAATAAAATAGAAGAACGTGTTGAATCAACGGATATCAATGTTGATACAAACTCAGTAAGTGTAAAACCAAAGAGAACTACTGAATCTGAACCACCACCTACAGTTAAAGAGCATCTTATGCATTTATTAGAACAGAGTAGAAAAGATGCTTTAAATAAAGCAGAGGATATAAAGTCTAAACCGTTATCAACAAATTTAAATGATGTAAAAAAAGAATCTGTTAAAAAAACTAAACATCCGAAAAAAGAATTTTACGAAACCGAAGCAGAACAACTTGGTTTTACAGATTTACCTAGTAATCTAGCGAATTCACTGGTTGCTTGGAAACGTAGTAATCGTCCAGTTGTAACCGCAGATCAATGGAATACTCGTCTAAGTATATGTCGTGGTTGTAGTTATTGGATGGAAAATAAAGAATCTAATGTTGCTAAGTGCATGAAGTGTGGATGTAGTAGTGGTAAGTTATTATTAGCAAGTAACTCATGTCCACTCTCCCCACCAAAATGGAAAGCACTTTAATACTTTTTATAATATTTTTATAATAATTTTGAACTAAAACTTTTTTTGAGATATATTTATGTACAAATGAATGATGCAAACTACAAATTAACAACGGTAAAAGTATTATCTGACAAATACTCAGAATTCAAAATGAATACCCTAACTTCTGATATGACCTTACAGAAATTGGTAAATCGTGCGATTCATTTGTATTTGACAGAAAACAAATTTAAAGAACAAGTCGATAAGACTAACCCTATCACCGATAATAAGAAATACTAATTGACTTTTATTTCTTTTTGTTCCATAATAAATGGAATGAAACCTAATATACTGCTCATTGGAGATGATATACGATACCCAACTGGTGTGGGTAATATATGTAAAGAACTTATCACAAGGACTTTAGACAAATATAATTGGATACAAATTGCCAATAAACAGAATCATCCTGAGTCAGGTAAGATAATTGATGTAAGTAAATCCATATCAGAACGATATAAAGTAGATGATTGCTATGTTCGTTTATATTGTTCAAATGGATACGGTGACGAGCAAACCTTATTTGGTATATGTGAGAATGAAAAAATTGATGCGGTAATTCACATTACCGATCCTAGATTTTACAAATGGTTATATTCAGTTGAAAATAAGTTAAGAAAAACAACACCTTTGTGTTATTATCATGTATGGGATAATTATCCAATTCCCACCTACAATCGTGGAGTTTATTTAAGTTGTGACTGGATAGGTTGTATTAGTCAACTTACTTACGATGTTGTAACACAAGTTACAGACGGAGAGGTATTTTGTGAATATGTACCACATGGAGTTGATACAAGTATTTTTACAAAGATAGATAATGCTTCCATTAAAAATGCACGTGAAAGTTTACTTGAAGAAAAATGTAAGTTTGCGGTTTTATGTAATAACGTAAACATGAGACGAAAACAGTTACCTACATCCATTGAGGGTTTTTCAAAGTTCTATAACACAATTTCAGAATCAGATAGAAAGCATACACTATTAATGCTACATACAAACTCTGTTGGTGAAGGTGGGCATGATTTAATTAAGTTAGTTAACGATTTATATCCCGAGGTAAATGTTTTATTTAGTACAAGCAAAGTCACTCCTGAAATACTAAATCAGATGTACAATACTTTTAGTGTTACATTGAATACTGCTAGTAATGAAGGTTTCGGTTTATCTACACTAGAATCATTGTCAGCAGGAACTCCTATTATTTGTAACAAAACGGGTGGACTTAAAGATCAAATTGATAAAGACAATACATGGGGATTGGGTCTTGAACCAAGTATTTCAAAATTATCAGGTGATGGAAGTAGTCCTTATTTATACGAAGACTATGTTTCCGCAGACTCTGTTGCGTCTGCTATTCTAACTATGTATAATAAAACTGAAGATGAACTTGATAGCATGGGAAAACTCGGTCGTAGTTTCGTTGAAGAGAATTTTAAGATAGACCGAATGATAAATGGTTTAACGAATGGTATTGATTATGCAATAGCAAATTTTAAACCTTCCCCAAAATATAGATTTAATAAAGTATCATGAAAAAGAAACTATTATATGTATCACCTATAATGTCAAGAAGTGGATATGGTGACCACGCACGTGAATTTGCACAATATCTTACTACAAAGAACAATGAATATGACATAAGAATGGTTGCTACACCCTGGGGTTCAAATCCACAAACAGGACTAATTGATAATCCACCATTGAACAAAAAATTATCGGAATATTTTATTAAAAACGATGATGCCTTTGAGGGATGTGATGTATATATTCAACTTGGACTTCCACCCGAATTTAAAGCAATTGGTCAATTCAATATAGGTATAACTGCAGGTGTAGAAACCGATACCGTTGGTTCTTCGTTTATAGATGGTGTAAATAAAATGGACCTGCTTATAGTTCCGTCTCAGTTTACAAAAGAAACATTTCTTAATTCATCGTATTCAAACAAACAAGGCAGAGTAATAAAAATAGAAACTCCCATTGAGGTAATACATGAATATGCCGATGACACGTTCTACAAAGATGAAGCAATTAATTTAGGAACTATATCAGAGTTAAATCAAATAAAAGAAGACTTTTGTTTTTTATTTGTTGGTCAGTGGGTATCAAGTCACACAGATGATGGTGGACGTAAAAATGTTAATTCACTCATTGAATCGTTTTTAAATGCATTCTCCGATGAAAAAGATAAACCTGCACTGGTACTTAAAACTTCAGGTACGAATTTCAGTATAAGTGATTATATAGATACCGAAAATAGAATCAAAGAAATATTAACAGAACATACATCCAAAGATTTGCCGAGCATTTATTTATTACACGGAAACTTTTCTTCAACTGAATTATATCAGTTATACAACAATCCTAAAATTAAAGCATTTGTAACACATACACGGGGTGAGGGATTCGGAAGACCAATACTAGAAGCATCATTATCAGGAATTCCAGTTCTTGCAACTAAATGGTCAGGACACTTGGATATTATTGATAAAAAGAATTCTATATTACTACCTGGTCAACTACATGAGGTTGGAATTGATAATAGTATTTTTACAAAAGAATCAAAATGGATGACAGTTGATGGTGAATATTCTTCTAGTAAAATGAAAGAAGTTTTCCGTGAATATGAAAAATATTCAAATAAAGCAGTCAAATTAAAAGAAATCAATTTAGAAAAATTTAGTCCGTCAAAAATTCACGATGATTGTGATAAAGTTTTTGAAAAATACTTATCAGAGTTACCTGCGTTTGAAGATATAGAGTTACCTGAGTTGGATATATAATAACTAACTTGTTTCATATATATTATATGTTATGAGTTATTACAGAGATTATCTTCGAAGAATGGTTGGTGGTGTTCGTGCAGGTAACAAACGACTACTAAAACCAGGTCAAATATGTACCTTTATGTACAATAACTCAACAATTGATGAGTCTATATCAAGACGAAAGTTTTACAGAATCATATTTGTATTAAATACATGGAAAGATACTAGAGGATTAAAACTTCACGCATTAAGTCTTGAGAATATTCCTTGGACACGTTTTCGTGAATTTATTAAACGAATACTCGTTACGGATACACTTTCACTATTAAAAAGACGATATGAAATAAAAAGTCCAATCAATGAATTAATCAACCGACCTCGTCCATTCTATGAATCTCATGTCAAGAAATTATTAAGTTTTGATTGTTATAGGACATACACATTAACAGAGATTAAAAATTGCAGAGTTGGATACCTTAATTTCTCATCTATGTTTTCTGATTATCAAAAAAAGGACACAATTATACGAAAAACCGATAATATATCCGATATAAAAATGGAACGTTCGGTTGTTGAGAGAAATTTAAATTTAAATTTATCAAAAATAAATGACAAGACATTTCGTTCAGCCATTATAGACAGATTTGGTAGTGTTGATAATTTCCTACAAGTATATAAAGATCTTGAAGAATTCATAAATGGAGTTGAAAATAAAGAGCAAACTGATAAGTTTAGATTATGAAAATTAGTTACGCAATCTGCACTCACAACGAAGACGAAACACTATTAAATCTATTATATAGGATTAATGAATATTTAGATGCAGAAGATGAAATAGTTGTATTAGATGATTATTCTAACAACTTAGAAACTCTAAAAATATTGGAATCACTCGGTAATGTTCATAAAAATAAATTAAACAAGGATTTTTCAAATCATAAAAATATATTGAATAGTAAGTGTAAAGGTGATTTTATATTTCAGTTAGATTCAGACGAACTTCCATCTAAACACCTAATGAAAAATATAAAAAAAATTATAGAGTTAAATGCAAAAAAAGATTTATTTTATATACCAAGAACAAATAAAGTAAATGGAATAACACAAAAACATTTAAAAATGTATAAGTGGAAACTTGATAAATTTGGTAGAATAAACTATCCAGATTACCAAGGAAGACTTTTCAAAAACACTAAAACTATAAAGTGGACTCGTGCTTTACATGAACATATCATTGGACATACAAACTATACAAAGTTACCAACTGACTCTAACTTAGAAATACATCATATAAAAGATATAAAAACACAGGAAAGAGCAAATCAGTTTTATAATGACAATTATACTGACGACTTTGAGATTAAATGAACACAACTGATATAGCATTAGTATGTTGTTACTTTAATCCATGCAATTATGTATCAAAGTATTTTAACTTTCTTAACTTTTACAGAGAAATAATTGATACAAAAAATTTACATCTTCATGTTGTAGAGTGTATACACACCAAATCAAAATTTAAAATAAGTGACAATTTAAATGTACATACAAAAGTGTATTGTAATGAAATTTATTGGCAAAAAGAACAATTATTAAATCTAGGAATAAATAAACTTAAAAATGATTTTAAATATGTAGGGTGGGTAGATGGAGACATTCACATCACCAACCCGTTTTGGATTAACAGAATAATCGAGTCACTTGAAGATAATAAAATAACTCAAATTTGTAAAAAAATTCTAAAAGAAACAAACTTTAAACAAGACTATGAAGAAACGCACTCGGTTGCAAACTTTTTACAGACAACGGATGATGTTCAAAAACTTTTACACAACAGAATTGGAGAACCTGGATATGGATATGCTTATCACTCAGAATTATTCCACGACAAAAGTATGCCACTTTACGATAAGGCAATATGTGGCTCTGGTGACTTTTTAAATTTAGTAGGTTATCTTGATATTAAAGATATAGACAACTTCATTAATCACGATAGATTTTTTAACGGACTTGAATATGTAAAGCAGGACTTTATAGATTGGAGACGTAGAAATAAATTGGTAAAAAAAATTGGTTGTAGCAATAATCAAATAAAAATTACATACCACGGATCGGTAAAAAACAGAAAGTATATAACCCGAGAATCTATTTTAAAAAAAGCAAAATATAATCCAATTATTGATGTTACTTACAATGAAAAGACGCAAATGTATAATATTACTAAAGATACACTTCGCAAATCAATATCTGGATATTTTCGTTCAAGACGTGAAGACGATTTTTTTGCATCAAGTATGAATTTATCACACTTTAAAAAACGAGTATATTCTTTAATCAAACATTATGACCAAAATTTTAATACAAACGAAGATCCATTCTCTTTTTTAAAAAAAATAAAAACAGGACTCAAACCAAGTACGCAAAAAAAACTAAAAAACCAAACAGACTACATTTGCATTAAAAACTACAAAGATGTAAAATTTACGGAAATCAATAAAGATGTAATTGTCGTTAATAATCTAGAAGAAGATACTAAAAAGAGTTATATAGAACAATATCTTAGATATATAATAAACAATTATGATAATCTACCAACTACATTATGTTTAATTAATGAAGAATTTCCAAAGTCCTGGAAATTTCTAAATAAACAAATATCATTTCATAATAAACAAAAACAACCAAAGTGCACCGTTGCATCTGAATATGAAATAGATATTGAGTTATCTAAAAACCTTCATGTAAAAATAGATGAAGAAATTGAAAGATCAAGATATAATTTTAAACAATGGCACTCAATATTTCTCGGGACATTTCCATATAGAATTCAACCAGTAAATGAATATGTAAAGTTAATTGACATAAATAAAAATTTATATGTAACCAAGAGTTGTGATAATAATTTTATAGTTTCAGGTGAAAGTATATTAAAAAACAAAAAAGAGTTTTATGAAAAAATATATTACACAATTACAAAAAGAAATAACGAAGAAGAGTTCCTATATTTTAGAATGATATTTCCAAGAATATTTAAATGAACATAATATCAATACATTGCTTTCCACATGAATTAGAACAATATAATCGTATTCTAAGTCAACTTAATTTATGCTTCGAGTATATTAAAAATAAAGATAATTTTAAAATAATTTCTTGTCTAAATTTAAACAAGACAATACTAGACATAGATAGTGAAGAGCAAGAAAAATATATATACATATATAAGAATACATCTAAGCAAAGTAAACTGCAAATTGAAACAATAATACAAAAGAATGACAATTTTCTAGGAGTAAATGAACATAGACGACATACAATTAAAGAATCCAATGAAAATGATAATATTATTTTCCTTGATTGTGATTTACACTTTAATAAAAAAATACTCGGTCATCTTGAAAACTCAATTGATAAAATAAAAAATATACTAGATTGGTATATAATCAGTCCAAGTCTTGTAAAAATGTGGGACAACACATGGGATTGTTTGGTTAACGAAAACTACCTAAACAAACCACTCGGAATATGCAATTCGATCAAAAACCACGATGAGATTACAAACAGAGATTACGGAAAAATTTATTTATCACCCATAAGAACCTTCAAGTGGGGTGGTGGTTGGTTTAATTCAATATCCGCATCACTATTAAAACAAATAGGAATCCCAACTACATTTAAAGGTTATGGACCAGATGATACTTTTGCGATGGAATGTTGTAAACTTCTTAAAAAAGAAAAACATAAAATACAACAATTTAAAATAAATAACTTGATTGTGTGCGAGAATAGAAATTTAATGTACACCGAGAAACAATTTCGTAAAAATATACCGAACTTTCGTGCAGAATCGGAAAAGAACTTTCACTCAGAACTAAATAAATTTTATATAAAAATAAAAACTTAATATATATTATTATGAAATGTGCTAAAAAAATAGCAATATCCATTGTTTTATTTAGTTTATTATTTACACAGGGTTGCATATCAGTTTCTAATTGGGGTCTAAAACAAGATAGAACGGAAATTGCAGGACAATTAAACAGACATGAATCAGAACTTGAACGTCATGTTCGTTCATATGTAACCGGAACGGTAGATGCACTTGCATTGTCGGATGATAAATCAAGTGAAGATATAGTTGCACTTAATTTAGCAAAAAAGGCACAAGAAATAGTGGGGTTACCGAAACCTGGTGACAAAATTCATGTTATAGACTTAATAAACAAAAATGAGTCGGCACTGGAAAATATAGATGACCGAGAACTTGATGTAATAAAATTACACAGAAGAAAAGAAGTGCTTGGTTATGATCTAAAAGACACAGAAGAAAAACTTATTAGTTTAGGTGAATTAAAAGCAAAAGAACAAAAAGAAGGATTCTTTGACAGAATTTGGGCATGGTTAACAGGAACTTTTGGATTTATCGGAGCAATTGTTGCCATAGTGTTATTAGGACCTGCAATGCTTCCTATACTTACACAATTCATTGGATATTTTGTAGCAAAAATTCCTGGACTTATAGCATGGTTTGGAATCACAAGCAGTCAGTTAACTACTAACATAATTCGTGGAGTAAACGATGCAAAGCAAAAAATAAGATCTGCGGACGAGGAAAAGAAATTTACAAAAAACGAAGTATTAAATATATTCGGAAACTCACTTGGTAATAGCACCAATGTTTCTGATAAAAACGCAATTGACAGAATAAAAAGAAAATTCAAATAATTCATATCCATCTTATATTTATAAAAAAAGGTTATACGCAAATATAATTTAAAAGATGGAGAGTGCGTTTAATGAGAGTAGGAGTAGTTGGTAATGGATTTGTAGGTCACGCAATGACCTTATTAAGACCATATGTAGATGTATTGGTATGGGATATAGAAGAAGAAAAAAGAGAACCAAAGAATTTAACATTTGATAGTTTCGTAAGTGATTCCGAGATAATTTTCGTAGCAGTACCCACTCCTATGAATTCAGACGGGAGTTGTAATCTTGATATTGTAAGAAGTGTATGCGAAGAAATACAAGAACACGCTGATACAAAACATATCGTACTTCGTTCAACTGTTTTACCTGGTACAAGTGAAGAACTAGATGTTGCATTTATGCCGGAGTTTCTTACTGAAAAAAATTGGAAAACTGATTTTAAAAACTGCGATCAATGGATACTTGGTTCTGATGATTTATTTTTATATGAAAAAATGAAAAGAATGTTTGAACTTGCATATAACAATGGAAACGGAAGTATAATAAATAAAGAAGTGATTCAATGTAAGTCATCTGAAGCGGAAATGATAAAATATGTAAAAAATGTTTTTCTAAGTGTTAAGGTAGGTTTCTTTAACGAAATGGAAAATATATGCGATGAACTTGATATTAACTACGAAAATGTAAGATGTATAGCAACTGACGATAAACGGATTGGTTCTGGTCACACGAAAGTTCCAGGGCACGATGGAAAGAGAGGATTCGGAGGAACTTGTTTTCCAAAAGATACAAACGCACTTGCAAAATTTGCTAAAGATGAAGCAATACCAACTCCTATATTAAACTCGGTAATAAAAAGAAACGAAGAACTTGATCGTCCCGAGAAAGATTGGAAAACAAACAAAGGAAGGGCAGTTACATGAGCATAGAATATGATTTATTCAACGGAGATGCCGATGGCATTATAAGTGTACATCAGTATAGAATGTTTAAACCCAAGAAAACCAATTTAATTTCAGGAATAAAACGAGATGTTACTTTGTTAAGACATTGTGATTCTATAAAAAACACTAAAATTAATGTATTTGATATATCGGTGCTATCAAACGAAGAATATATTGATTCCATTTTAAAGAAAAATAATAAAATCATTTGGTATGACCACCATGAAACAGGTGGCAGAGTCAGTGCAGATAATATTAAAATTAGTGTAGATACTGACCCAAATACGTGTACAAATATTATTGTAGATAAAACACTCGGTGGAATTTATCGTCCTTGGACAATATGCGGAGCATACGGAGATAATTTACACGATAAAGCAAACGAGTTAAATCTTAGTTTTAGTAAAGAGCAAATGAAAATTTTTCAAGAAGTTGGTGAAACTTTAAACTATAATGGATATGGACTAAAAATTGAAGACTTAAATGCTAATCCAAAAGATGTATTATTAGACTTAATGAATTACGAATCACCATTTGAGTATCATGCTAAGTCGAAGTTATTTAATAAAATAAAAAATCAAATGAAACTTGATAGAGAAAAACTTGAAAGTAGTGAAATGTTACATAAATCCCACGCAGGTGAAGTTTTATTATTACCAAATGGACAAGAAGCAACAAGATACTCAGGCATATTTAGCAATAAAAAATCCACCGATAATCCAGACCAAGCATTTGCGATTATTACGCACGGAAATAATGATACATATCGTGTAAGCATTCGTTCACCACAAAATAATCCAACTGGAGCAAGTAAACTTGCACTTCGTTTTCCAAGTGGAGGGGGTCGTGAAAAGGCCGCAGGAATAAACGAACTTCCGAAAAATAAATTAAAAAGTTTTATAGATAATTTTTGCCAAGTATATGCCAATCATGATGTAGGTAAAATTAATAAATTCAAAAAATGATAATTTCACACAAACATAAGTTTATATTTTTTAAACCTTGGAAAGTTGGTGGTGCGAGTGTTGAGCATAATTTAATTAATTTATGCGATGAAAACGACATTATAGATAACACACACAGAAATCCATTAGACACAAAAGATATAATTGGAGAAAAACTATTTAACGAATATTTTAAATTCTCAATTGTAAGAAATCCGTGGGATAGAATGGTTTCTTATTTTTGGTGGCAAGATGGTGGTTTGGTCGGAGACAATCACCGTGATAATATTGACAAATTACTAAAATTAAAATTCAATGGATACGAATTTAAAGAGCAATTTGCAAAGTGGGTTGGTAATTATTCACACTTCAATCAACCATTTTATTTTGATGAAAATGGAAAACCAATAATGGATTTTTATATGAAATTTGAAAGTCTTGATACACACTATAAGACTATTTGTAAAAAACTAAAACTAGAGTATAAAAGTCTAAAAAAAATAGGAGCATTTCCTTTCAAAAAGAAAAATGAAAAATATTGGAAATACTACAATTATGAATCAGGTGCAACAATAGCACACAGACACAGAAAAACAATTAAAATGTTTAATTACTATTGTGGACCTAGAAAACGAATTTGAATTGATATTTATACATAAATTATTTAAACTATTTTAAGGATATAAAAATGAACGAACAAGACGAAAGTATAAGACCTTGGGGAAACTATGAGATTCTCCTAGACGAAGAGTATTGTAAAGTAAAACGAATCTTTGTAAAACCTGGGCAAAGACTAAGTTATCAGTATCACTATAAAAGACAAGAAGCATGGACGGTAGTAGCAGGTACCGCAAGAATTACTCTTGATGGTGAAACACGAGATTTTGAAGCAGGAGACACGGTTTTTATAGCACAAGGATCACATCACAGAATGGCAAATCCAAGTGACGATGAGATGATGATTTTGATTGAAGTTCAAACAGGATCTTATTTCGGTGAAGATGATATTGTTCGTGTTCAAGACGACTATGATCGTCCAGAAAAACACGAATCGGAGTAATTTTATGAAAACAGTTGCGGTTAGTGGATACTTTGACCCAATTCATGTAGGGCATCTTGAATATCTTGAGTTGGCAAAGAAACTCGGTGATCGTCTTGTCGTTATCGTAAACAACAATCATCAATGTGTTCTTAAAAAAGGCAAA
>Ga0055584_100004038_pt1 | contig 14389 bp, 16 predicted proteins | sample OSDHelmetaG_FD_58716 | JGI IMG/M metagenome (GOLD analysis project Ga0055584, IMG submission 58716) | Pelagic marine sediment microbial communities from the LTER site Helgoland, North Sea, for post-phytoplankton bloom and carbon turnover... | ecosystem: Environmental > Aquatic > Marine >... | reverse complement strand
AAACCGCCGCACCACAACGCCACGGATGACGGCATGGCGTGTTGCATGTGCGTGTATCCGGGCAGTTCAATATCACCCTGGCGTTTGCTGAGTGCGCCGATCGCCTGCCGTAGCTCTGCAACACGACCGGCAAGATCATCGGCCACGTCGCGCAGATACATGCGCAATGCGGTGAGTACCTGATCGTTTCTCGATCGGCCGAGATGCAGTCGCCCGCCCGCCGGACCGATCGCTTCGGTGAGGCGGGTTTCGATGGCCGTATGTGCATCCTCGTCTGCGAGAGCGATCTGCCATTCTCCCGCGGCGAAGCTGTCGTTCAGGGTGTTCAGACCATCGCGAATCAGGGCGCAGTCTTCTGCACTGATCAGATTCTGCTCAGCGAGCATTTCAGCGTGTGCGATTGAGCCGCGCACATCGTAAGCCACGAGGCGGGCATCCAGCAGATGATCTTCGCCCGCGGTGTAACGGAGTACGCGTTCATCCAGAGGCAAGCCCTTTTCCCAGAGCCTGCTCATGATCCTGTGCTTTGTTCGGCTGGCGTCAGACCGCCGATGTCATTGACAACAAGTGTCCCGGTACCTTCGTTCGTAAACACCTCAAGAAGAATGCTGTCCGGCAATCTGCTCGAAATGATGTGAACCCGTTGCACCCCGTTTGAGATTGCCGCATCAATCGCCGCTGCCTTGGGCAGCATGCCATCCGCCAGCGATCCGGAATCGCGCAGTTTTTGCAGAGCAGCCCGATCGATATAGCTGATCAGCGAGTTCGGGTCATTAACGTCCTCCAAAATCCCTGCAGCACCGGTTGCCAGAATGAGCTTTTCAGCGTCAAGTTCGGCCGCAATGGCCGCCGCGACGGTGTCCGCGTTGATGTTCAGTATCGTGCCGGATTCGTCACAGGATAATGGACTTACGACGGGCATCAGACCGTTGTCGAGCTGCTTTCGTAGAATGTCGGCATCAACAGAATCGATGTCGCCGACAAAGCCGTAGTCGACAGTGGATTGACCGTCCCGTTCGACGGGTGGCCGCCTGTGCGCGCGAATTAATCCGGCGTCTACGCCACTGATTCCTACAGCCGGTATTTGCAGATCCCGGCAGGTGGCGAGAATGCGCGTGTTGATCTGGCCATTCAGGACCATGGTTGCAACGTCGAGAGACTCACCATCGGTAACCCGGCGTCCATCAATAAACGTCGTGTCGAGGCCAAGCGCTGCGGCCAGTTTGGTCGACTGGGGGCCACCACCGTGAATGAGGACAACACGGATACCCACTTGATGCAGGATGCCGACTTGCTCAATCAACGCGCGGGATTTTTCAATGTCTGCAAAGATTTCTCCGCCTGCTTTAATGACAAAGACCTTGCCTTTATAGAGGCGAATATACGGCGCCGCATGCTTGAGTGCGGAAACCACAATCGCGCGATCTTGCTTGCTGCTCATGACTGGCCTCCCAGCATTTGATGTAAGACGGCCATTTGCGCGAGCATGCGATTTCGCGCTTCAGGGATCACAACGCTTCTTGGACCATCGAGAATCTCGTCGGCGACAACAACACCCCGGCGTACCGGGAGGCAGTGCATAAAGCGGCAGTCGTCTTTCGCGTTTTCGAACCAGGGCTCATCAACGCACCAGTCGAGATGTTGTTCCCGCAGCTTCTGGTCATTGAGCCTGTCACCGTAGTGGCGGGTTGATGACCAGGATTTGGCGTAAATAACATGGGCACCCTCCATCGCTTCACTGCGTTGATCCGTTGCGGTGATCGAACCGCCGGATACATCCGCGGCTGCGGCGGCTTTTTGCATTAGCGCGTCAGGTAGTTCGAACCCTTCCGGACGAAGAACAGTAACGTCCATGCCGCGTTTGGCGGCCATGTGCAAGGTTGCGGCGGGGACAGCCAGTGGCAGTGCTTTCGGATGATACGCCCAGCTCAAAACGAATTTTCCACCGTTGGCCGGGAGATTCAAATCATCCATGGTTTTCCAGTCGGCCAGACTTTGGCAGGGGTGATTCATGGCGGATTCCATGTTGATGTACGGCGTATCGATGAGATTTGTCATCGCCGTAAATTCATTTTCCTGCATGTCCGTTTCGATACTCTTTCGTTCTGCGAAAGCGCGGATGCCGATCGCGTCTCCGTAGGAGGCAATGACGGGGACGGCCTCTCGAATGTGTTCCGCTGCGACTCCGTCCATCACAATTCCGGGTCGGGATTCGAGGCCGTGAATCGACATGTCCGGCGAGATGACAAACGATCCGCCTCCGAGTCGTATCATGGCCGCCTGAAATGAGGCGAGCGTTCTAAGAGAGGGGCTCAGGAACAAGAGCGATAGCACTTTTCCTTTAAGGGCTTCCGGCTCCGGATTTGAGTCGAGCCGACCCGCCAGCGCGACCAGTGCCTTTATCTCTTCATTGGAAAAATCGGCCAAGTCGTTAAAAGCTTTCATCAAGAGTTCCTTCGGTTGGTTGCGGGCACAATTAACGTTAATGCCTCGATAAGATGATCAATGTGGCTGGGTTCCAGTACCAGCGGCGCAAGAATGCGAAGAACATTCGGGTCGCCACTGGTTCCGGTCAGAATATTGTGCTCCAGGAGGGCGTCCCGTACCTCAAGCGCCGGGCGGTCGCAAACCAGGCCCAGTAGCAAACCCATACCCTGGATTCTCCTTACGGGGCCGACAACGCACTTTTCGCGAATCAGCGCCTCGCAGCGGCGCACGTTCGCCAGCAGGTTTTCGCTTTCAATGGCATCGATCGTTGCGGCGATAGCCGCTGCAGCAATCGGCCCGCCACCGAACGTCGATCCGAGATCGCCGGGACCGAAGTTCGCAGCAATCGCATGACTGCATAAAACCGCGCCACAGGGTATGCCGCCGCCTAATGCCTTTGCACTGGTCAGAATATCGGGTACAAGCTGATGCCCCTGAACCGCAAAGAACTGACCGCTTCGCCCCATTCCGGACTGGACCTCATCGGCGATCAGGAGTGCGCCATGTTTTGCCGTTGCGGATCGCAGGGCGTGGAGGAATTCAGTCGACAGATCAAAGGCGCCGGCGACGCCTTGCACGGGTTCGAAAATGACCGCAGCTACGTCACTGTCGATCATCTCTTTTGCCGCAGCGATGTCGTCACGAGGAATGAAGTCGACCTCGAACGGTTTCGCTGGAAATCCGTACCAGCGATCCGAGTTCCAGGTCACGGCTGCGGCCGCGGCTGTTCTGCCGTGAAAGCCCTCTGTGATTGCGAGGACCTTGTTACGACGCGTCGCCATACAGGCCATTCGAAGAGCGTTCTCGTTCGCTTCTGCACCCGAGTTTACAAAGAACACGCGATCTAATCCGTCCGGAGCAACCCGCGTCAACTTTTCGGCCGCGTCTGCGCGTATGTCGAGAGCAACCGCATTGCTCTGAAACAGCAGCGCGTTGCTTTGCTCTGTGATCGCCTTGACCAGTTGCGGGTGGCCATAACCCAGTGCGGCGACGGCATGTCCACCGTACAGGTCGAGGATTCTGCGGCCGTCCCGAGTGAATATGTCACAGCCGCTGGCGCGCTCCGGCACGAACGGCAATTGACCGTATACCGGGATCATGACATTCGCTTCGCGCGTTCGCGGGTCGGACAATACGTTTTGATCGGTGATCGTCGTCATCATGTCCACCCGGGTGCGGCGGCTGTCAGGCCCGCAGTTTCCGGCAGGCTCCAAAGGCGATTCATCCACTGAACAGCACCCCCGGCAGCGCCTTTGACGAGGTTGTCGATAACACTCATCACGACGACTGAATCCCCGTCAGTTGCTACGCCGATATGGCACATGTTGCTCGCGACAACGTTTTTGAGTCTGGGTGTCGCCGCGACGATTTCGACGAACGGTGAGTCTGCGTACGCATGCTTGTAAACATCTCTTAGCTGTTGCTCGCTGATTTCTGATATCGCCCTGGCTTGCACGGTGACGTGTATTCCTCTTGCGAAAGGCCCTGAGTGCGGCACAAACCGCACCGTCGTATTGCGACCGCTCGCCGCTGTTGTGAGTCCCGCCATTTCCGGGGCATGACGATGCCCAAGCGGTTTGTAGGCATACATATTGCTGTTGCGTTCCGGGTGATGCGTGCCTGCTTGCGGACTGCGCCCGGAGCCTGTGCTACCGGTCACGCCGGACACGAAGACCTCCGCTTCGGTTAACCCCGAACGTATGAGAGGCACCGTCGCAAGCAAGGTCGCTGTCGCAAAACAGCCGGGGTGGCCGACGTGCGGTGTCGAAACAGCGTCTCTGTGTTCGGGTACCGCGCAGGTGAATTCGGACAACAGTGCCGGTGCTCCGTGAGCGGCACCGTAAACGGCCTCCCAGGCCGATTGTTCTGCATAGCGGAAATCAGCCGATGAGTCGACAACATGGATCGTCCATTGTCTTTGCGCTGCTGTGAGCAGCGCTGCTTCGATGACCTCCGCCGAGGCACCGTGAGGTGCAGCCGAGAACAACGCAACGTTGCTGCCGTTTTTGATCTCGTCGTGCCAACTGTCTCGGGCGACGAAGTGTACGCCCGACAGTGCCTGTGACAGATGGCCAAATGTCCCTGCGACTTCGGTACCCGCCCGACTGTCGGACACGGCGGCCGCCAGGCTGAAATCCGGGTGGGCTGCGATGAGGCGCAGCAACTCCCCGCCAACGTAGCCGCTGGCACCCAGCACCACCGCTTGAATGGATGTGCTCATGCGGATTCCTCGCGAAGTATTGCCGCCACCATGTCGCCGAGTTCAACGCCACTGGAGAGCGCATTAATAGCCGGCAGCGACAAGCGTTCAGCAATTTGTTGGATGCCAACGTCATTGTCTGTGGCGGGTCCGGTGACAACGGCTGGCTCAATACCAAATTCGTCGCGCAGTATTTTTGCACCTCCCCAGGCAGAAACAGGATCGTTCGCACACAACACCACCGCTGTCATTGCCTGCCGAATGTGTTCGTCTTCGAGGATAGCCGCTACGCCGTATGCGCCCAGTAAACCGTCACCCAGTTCAAGCACAATGACGTCGGGCTTTTTGACGCCGAGACCGGTCAGTAATGAGCGCGTAAGTGCGGGGCCATTTTCAGCGGTCGTCGTAACAATGCCCAGATCGGAAAAAATCATCGTGTCCATGGCGCCTGCATCCTCCATTGCGAGAATGTCGCGCCGCAATGAAACACCGGTTGCTTTGCAGGCGGCGACTTTGAATCCCAGGTGGCGAAGTCGACCGACAATGGCGCAGGCTGCCGCGGTCTTTCCAGAGTCCATACAGGTGCCCGCCAATGCGACCACCGGAACACCATTGGTTTTCAACGGGGCGTTAATATCAAGTTGCGAGGACCCGGCGCGAGCCGGTACGCCGATACGCTCACCCAGGAAAGGGAACTCAAGCACAGTACCCAGCACCTCGCATTCGAACGGTGGACCGACATCGGGATTTGCTGAATCGCAGATTCCGATCACACCGCCGATATTCAGAATCTGGAGATTGTCGCCTGGCTGCAGTTCGCTCGGGAGATGTCCGGAGTAACCGCGCAGAGCCTTTCGATGACCGAGCGCGCCGACGATGATATCGCCCATCGTGACGGTGGCCATACGACCGGACGTCAATTCAAGCTGGTTATATCGCGACTTGTTATTGAGCACTCTGACGGCAATGAGGATGCCTTCTTCACACGGAATGTCCGGCGACAGGCGCAGCTCCGGCGCCAGCTCATTGTGCTGCGCAACGGAAGCGACTTTATCGACAACGATATTTTTCATTTCAATTTCCTGCCGCGCGCGTCTGCAACGATCCGGGCAGCGACAGAATGCGGGCATAGCCGAGTGCATCACTGGCTGTCCATTCACCCGCAGACTCTCCGTAGACGCCCTTGGTGGCGGCGAGCAAAGAGTGTGGCGATGACGTGCCCTCGATGAACAGCTGCCCGGGCCGCAGGCTGAATGAGACCGTTCCGGTGACGCGTTTCTGCGAAGAGATGAGCATCGCCTCGATATCGTCACACGCCAGATCAAGTTGTTTGCCTTCATGGACCAGGTCGCCGTAAACGGCAGATACGCTGTCTTTGATCCGCATCTGCTGTCCGCTTAGAACGAGCTTCTCAAGTTCGCGATGAGCAGTGATGAGCGTTATCGCAGCGGGCGCCTCAAAGGCGACGCGACCCTTGGTACCCAGCACGGTATCGCCGAGGTGGATGCCACGCCCGATGCCGTAGCTTCCCGCGAGATCTTCGAGTTGCTCGATCAGTTCGACCGTGGGGAGGGAGTTGCCATCCAGCGCAACCGGTATCCCGGCAGCGAATTCCAGTGTGTGATTTGAGGGTGCCTGCGGTGCTGAAAATGCACTCGCTGACAACACCCAGGCCGATTCGGGGATCGACCCAACTGATGTCAGTGTTTCCTGACCGCCGATGGTGATGCCCCAGAGACCGCGATTTATCGAGTAGGCGGATCCCTGCGAAGGCAGTGGCAATTTGTGTTTTTCAAGATAGGCCAGCTGCTCGTCACGCACCCAGTTGTTGTCGCGAACCGGCGCAAGAACCTCAAGGCCGGGGTTGAGTGTCCTGAGGGCGACTTCAAACCGCACCTGATCATTGCCGGCCGCTGTGCATCCGTGAGCGACGGTCGTCGCGCCACGCTCTGTGGCAATTTGTGCCAGTCGCGCCGCCTGCAGGCCACGTTCAGCGCCGACACACAGCGGATAGGCCTGGCCGCGTAACACATTGCCCGCGATTAGATATCGTATTACGGAATCGAAGAAATCCTGTTTGGCATCAATGAGTACGTGTTCGATTGCACCCAAAGCCATCGCGCGCTTTTCCAGAGCAACGGCCGCAGCGGCATCAATGCCGCCAGTATCCACGCACGCAGTAATGACATCGCGACCGTAATTCTCCTTTAGCCACGGCACGCAGAATGACGTGTCGAGACCGCCGGAAAACGCAAGAATGATGGGTGAATTGTCGTTACTCAAGGGGTTCTCCAGGCGAATATCAAGAGCGCGTTGAATGCTCTATTCGTGTGATGAGGTTCTTCTGTGTGGTGCCCGATTCGGTGGCCACAAATACGGTGTCGTCGCCGCCGATGTTGCCGATGACTTCAGGCCAGTTGCAGCGATCAAATGCCAGCGCAACGCGTTGCGCGGCGCCTATTGCTGTTCTGACAACCAGCAGATTGGGACCGGCGGGCTGGATCGTACGCAGCAGCTCGGCGACAGCGGCCAGCTGGTCGTCATCATCACGATGCCCGGACGGTAGCTCGTAGCCTTGCGCGGTCTTGATGGCGCCAATTTCTCGCAAGTCACGACTGACACTGGACTGCGTGGCGCTGTAGCCCGTTTTTGTCAAAGCGGCAACCAGTGAGTCCTGCGTTTTTGCAGGTCCTGCGAGCAGCAATTGCCGTATCGCGTCGCGCCTTTGTTCGTGATTTGTGTTTGGCATCGGTGTTCTCGCATGAATATGCGCATAATTGGAACATCATGCGCATATTCAGTCAAGCGCTGTCATGCGTTTTTCGTTCTTTTCTGCGGTACACTGCGCCGCTTCGAATCCCGGAGTAAACAGCATGCAATCTCCCGATACGGTCGAGGTCACTACCGGCGAGAACCCCGTGGGCAGTATCATCTGGCTGCACGGTCTCGGCGCGGATGGTCATGACTTCGAGCCTATTGTCCCGGAGCTGCGCTTGCCGGTGAGCCTGCCGCTTCGGTTTGTGTTTCCGCACGCACCGGTGCAAGCAGTCACGATCAACGGCGGCATGGCGATGCGTTCCTGGTACGACATTCTGAGTTTTGACTCCGAGGGCCGGGCTGACAGGGACGGCGTGCTGGAAAGCAGCGCGTTGCTCGAGGATTTGATCGCCAGAGAGATCCAAGGTGGGGTAGCAGCGGAGAAAATCGTACTTGCCGGTTTTTCACAGGGCGGTGCCGTTGCGCTTCATACGGCGCTGCAAACGGAACACGACATTGCAGGTCTTATGGCGTTGTCGACCTATATGGTACTCCCGGAAGACGCCGAACAGGCCGTTTGCCGAAAGGACCTGCCGATTTTTATGGCGCACGGCAGCTTCGATCCGGTGTTGCAAATAGACTGGGGACGCGCTTCTGCCGATAAACTCAAGGCGAACGGCTACTCCGTGGACTGGCATGAATACCCGATGGCACACGCGGTTTGCCCCGAGGAGATCGCCGATATCAGTCGTTGGCTAACGGGTATCTACCGCTAGACGCCGGTCTCAAAGCGGAAGGCAGTCTCACCGGTGGACTTGCCACTGGCATCAAACCTGCGTTCCTGCAATCGCCAGTTCCCACCGCGATCGCAAAAGGCGACGCTGGAACTGCGGGTACCGTAGTCTGGAAGAACGATGAACGGGGCACTGATCGCATGCGCGGTCGCGAAGGGCAGCCCATCTGTATCGATCTCACCCGTCGGAGCTTTGTGACGATCGTTTAATAGTCGCAACAACTCGCTTGCATTTATCTTGTCCTGCTGAATAAGCCGTTCGAGGGTGGCTTTGCTGCGAGTGACCTTGTCCCAGGGCGAATCCAAAAGAGCGTTGCTAAGACCATAGACGCCCGGTGGAAGAGCGCGGGCACTGGCGCCTCGATTCGACAGCCAGGCGAGTGTTTCACCATCACTGACCAGCAAATTGAATCCGGCATAGGCGCCGTTGTCGATGTTGGCCAAAAAATCGATTGGCGCGTCCGCAGATTCTAAAAAGTCTGTGACAAGATGGCCCCGTGAACGCAATTTTGCGACAGGGGCCTGGGCATCGCGAAAATTCGTAACCGTTGCGAATCGACCGGTCCGCTGCAGGGCGAGCCAGGTGCCAGCAGCCTGCAGGTCGCGGCCACCGACAATGTCAGGCTTGTCCGGCCACCAATGCATCTCTTTCGTTGGTCGCGCGTGAAACTCATCGCGATTCCCGGCGATGATCAGGGGGTACTCTGGATGCTGTTGCCAGGCAACGACGACGAGGCACATAGTCAGCCGTCCACGCTCGCCTCAATCCAGCCATCGACCAGGCGGCGCGCAATCGAGATTCTGAACGGCAGTTTCGGAAACCCGGAACGAAGCTCTTTACGCGTAAACCATTGTGCATCTTCAAGCTCAGCATCATTCAGGCGAATATCCTGTGGGACGGAAGCATCGGCTTCGGCGACAAATCCGAGCATCAGGGAAGAAGGAAATGGCCATGGTTGCGAGCTGTGATAGTGAACATCAGCCACTCGAATATTGGTCTCTTCAAACACTTCACGGCGAACCGCATCCTCCAGGCTTTCGCCGGGTTCAACAAATCCAGCTATGGTTGAGTAGCGGCCTTCCGGCCAACCGGTCTGCCGCCCAAGCAGGCATCGATCACCGTCCGCGACCAGAACGATGATCGCCGGATCGACTCGTGGAAAGATCTCGCGGCCACAGTCAACATTTACACAGCGGCGCGAGTTTCCGCCCGCGTCGGGTCGTGCTGACGAGCCACAGTTTCCGCAGAATTGTTGCGAGGCGTGCCACAGAACGAGCCCACGGGCATGTGCCGCGAGATTCGCCTCATCGGCCGGCAACACCGACCCGAGATAACGCAACTCCTGGAACTCGCCCAGCTCCGGATAGGGCGGTGAGCCGCCCGCGGCAATCGCTACTGCGAACGCCGGCTTGCCTCTAAAGAGACCAAGAAAGATGTGATTGTGGGCATCGAGGTAGTTCTCAATCTGATCCCGGCGCAGTAACACGAGCTGTAACGGATCGCCGCCAACCAGACAATGATCGCCCCAGACGGGAACGAAGCGCGTCTCCGGATGGATCAGCGCTTCGTTCAGCCAGTCTGCGTCCTTGCGCATTTCGCCACTGCGATCGACGAATGCTCCTGCAAACACATTGTGGTTTTCCATGGTCTGAAGGTTGCTGCTCAGTCCTTGGCAAGCAGGTCGCGAATCTCCGTGAGCAGTGTTTCCTCGGCAGACGGCTTCGCTGGTGCAGCGGGCTTCGCCTCTTCCTTCTTCTTCATCGAGTTAATGCCTTTGATGAGTAAGAAAACCGCGAAAGCGACGATCACAAAATTGATTACGGTGTTTATGAATAAGCCGTAATTCAAGGTCGCTGCGCCTTCTCCTTCACCGAGAGCCAGGGCCAGATCACTAAAGTCGACCGCGCCCATTATCATGCCGATGGGCGGCATGATGACATCGGCCACCAGCGACGAAATGATTTTGCCGAAAGCGGCACCGATGATGATGCCGACTGCCATATCGACAACATTGCCCCGCATAGCAAAGTCTTTGAATTCCTGAAGCATTATATCCCTCTCCTGTATCGTTTTTATAGGTTGTAACGAGCAAGTTATTGTACCCTAAATTGGTTTTGGCCGAGGATTTCGCAGGCCGGACAGGTACCCTGATCCAGCGCATAAGCATCCTGTACGTAGCGGGCTGCACAGTTTTTGCACGTAGCCAGATACAGTTCGTCGTTTTGGGATATGCAGTTGAGGAGATTCCACGCCCATTCAAAACTCAGCTGCGGTTCTCGATGGAGAAGCAGGTAACTTTCATACGCGCGGCAGAGGCGATGGCCGAATTCCACGTCGGGTCGCGGCCAGCAGGGATGCACCCGGGAGTCTTCATCAATCCGTATCAGCAGCCCGACAGAAAATAGTGCGACCAATGTGGTGGACTGAATCTGGTTCTGAGGATTCTTGACGAAGCGGGTGATCTGACGCGGCGATTTACCGCGACGGCGCTTGATGTCGGACAGGCCGCTGTTTTGGAAGTAGGTCGTGTAGGTTTTTCGAATGCGGTCGTCGGACAGTCCCGTACATTCGCGAATGGTTCGGGTTCTCGCCTCGTGGCGAATCATGCGAAGGGCCAGTTCGAACTGGCTGCGCTCCCCTGAGTAGCGATCATCAGTTAGTCGCATTTCTTACTCCTTATGTGATAAATAGAACATATATAGTATATGAACTCCCTATATTATCCATAAATGGTCTTTAAAGACGATATATAGTTAATGGGAAAATCGGTCAAATTTGGCCGCAGGACGGGCATTGTCGCCCGGAGGCGAGAGATTATGGAGCAGATCAACGAATACCCGGGGCCCAGTCCAGATGACTACGCCAACGTTCTGGCACTGAATACAGCTTTCATCAAAGCTGCATTCGACCTGAAAGGTCCGCAGCGAGGGCGGCTCGCCGCCACACCCTTCCTGTTGTTTTCATTTCGCGAATTCGACTCGCAGTGGTGGGATACGGCGCTGGTTGACCAGCCCCAGGCGGATCTTTTGCCCGTTGCCGAACTGGACGACCCCCAGTTGAGTCGTATTCAGACTGCAGCGCTGAGTTTTCTCTGGCAACTTGCCCATCGCAACCCCTATGCGGTGCGCATAATAAGCTGTGCGAGCGTGTCATGGTGCGAAAAGATCACTGAATTGCCGCTGGTCACCTTGCTCGACCGTATGGGCTCACGCGGTGACCTGATGGAGTCACGATTAGACAGTCCCGACAAATTTTGCGAACGCCTGCTTTCTGCTGGCACGAGTTCAAGACCAAAAGTTCGCAGGTCATCCCAGTTAACTGCACTGCAGTCATTGCTGACGCGACCAGGGTACGACAATTACGCGAGACTTCCGGCCGCCGCCTGCGCCATGCCCAAGCCGATGCGAGTGCAGGACAAGAAGAAGTAACGGTCAGGATGCAGCGCGGTTACAATACGCGGCGTCATGAATGCCCTAACAATCAAGAATCTGAAGAAAACCTACGATAACGGTAATCAAGCACTGAAAGGTATCGACCTCAGTGTTAAAGCTGGCGATTTCTATGCCTTGCTTGGGCCCAACGGCGCAGGCAAAACCACAGCGATCGGTATCGTTAGTTCCCTGGTTAACAAGAGCGATGGTGTGGTCGAAATTTTCGGTCACGACATCAATACCGATTTCGAAGCGGCGAAAGCCTGTCTTGGTTTGGTGCCACAGGAAGTCAATCTCAATCTATGGGACACGGTTGGTAACATCGTCTCCAATCAGGCGGGTTACTACGGCATCGGCCGCAAGCTGGCTCGTCAACGCGTAGAGAAGTATTTGCGCGAACTGCGGCTATGGGATCGTCGCAACGATATTGCTCGCAGTCTGTCCGGTGGTATGAAGCGGCGCTTGATGATCGCGCGCGCGCTGGTGCATGAACCACGATTGCTGATTCTCGATGAGCCAACAGCGGGCGTCGACATTGAGATACGACGTTCAATGTGGGAGTACCTGCAGAAAATTAACGCTGCCGGTACGACCATCATACTAACGACGCACTACCTGGAAGAAGCTGAGTCCCTGTGTCGCCACATTGGCATTATTGATGGTGGGAAAATAATAGAAGACGCGAAAATGAGCACTGTGCTTGGCAAGCTGCAAGGTCAGGTATTGATTCTGAGTCTGGCCGATGATCTGCAGGTGGCCCCTCTGCTGAATGGCTTTGTAACGCGATTGCGCGATGATAATGAGCTTGAGGTGGAAAAAGGTCCTGAGCACGATATCAATGACCTGTTCGAACAACTGAGTGTTCACGGGATCAGGGTAGTGAGTATGCGCAACAAAGCGAATCGCCTCGAAGAGTTGTTTCTGCGACTTGTCGACAGCAAATCCAGTGCGGCAGACAACGTATGAATATTGCTCTGAACCTGGTGGCTGTGCGCACAGTTATTCGCAAAGAAATGTCTCGAGTCTTGCGAATCTGGGTGCAAACCATTGTTCCGCCCGCCATCACGATGACACTGTACTTCATTATATTCGGCAATCTGATCGGACGACGAATCGGCACCATGGACGGGTTCGACTACATGCAGTACATCGCGCCCGGACTGATCATGATGTCGGTAATTACCAACTCCTACGGAAACGTTGTCTCGTCATTCTTCGGCGCCAAGTTCAGTGGCCATATTGAAGAGATGCTCATCTCACCGATGTCGAACGCCTCTATCATCATCGGTCACGTGGCCGGTGGTGTGCTGCGGGGTTTGCTGGTTGGCTTGCTGGTGACGATGATCGCTCTTTTCTTTACGCGTCTCGATGTTGCTCATCCGTTCATCATGGTCTCGGTCGTGCTGTTGTCGTCCATCGTCTTTTCGCTGGCCGGGTTCATCAATGCCGTGTTCGCGAGGAAATTCGACGATATTTCAATCGTGCCGACGTTCGTGCTGACGCCGTTGACCTATCTGGGTGGCGTGTTCTATTCGATATCGATGTTGCCGGAGTTTTGGCAGGGCGTATCGAAAGCGAACCCCATTCTGTACATGGTCAACGCGTTTCGTTTCGGCATTCTCGGCACATCCGATATTAGTATCACGCACGCTTACACGATCCTCATCGGATTTGTTGTGCTGCTTTTTTCTGCCGCGTTCTTTCTTATGAAGAACGGTGTGGGGATACGCGAATAACATGTGCGGTCGCTTCGCCTTTTACTCACCCAGTGAAGCGACGGCGGCGTTATTCGGTGTTGACGGGGCGCTGGCGGTGGAACCCCGGTATAACATTGCGCCAACACAATTCGTGGCAGCGATTCGAGAGAACCAGGGCAAGCAACGTGAACTCACTATGCTGCGATGGGGGCTGGTTCCGTCCTGGGCCAAGGATCCCGCGATTGGGAATCGCATGATCAACGCTCGCGCGGAAACCGTTGCCGAAAAACCATCCTATCGTGCAGCCTTCAAGCATCGCCGTTGTGTCGTTCTTGCCGACGGATTTTTTGAATGGCATCGACAGGGCGATGTCAAAATACCGCACTATATTTCCTTATCAAGCGGTGAGCCGTTTGGTTTGGCCGCATTGTGGGAGAGTTGGACTGATAAGGTAAGCGGTGAGTCGCTCAATACGACGACATTGATCACGACGGCCGCCAATGACTTCATGCAGCCCCTGCATCATCGTATGCCGGTAATTCTGCTAGCGGAAACGGCGGACGAATGGATGTCAGGCTCGAACGAATTTCTGCAAAACGTGGCTGAACGGACGCCAGCGTTGCAGGCATGGCCCGTTGATCGGCGCGTTAACAACGCTCGTAATCAGGGTGAAGACTTAATCGTCGCCGACGGTGATGTCATTCGCTGAAATCGCCGGTCTTGTGGACACGATCAAGGTACCCGGCCCACCGTGAACCCCCAGTGCGGTTCCCAGCGCACAGGTTTTGAGTTTCTTTATTGACGGGATTCTTTGTCGAAGCTCGCGCTCCAGTTCTGCCGCGTCTTCCGGACAGATCGCCTGGCCGATGCCGACCTCGATGATCTCACCGTCTTCGACGTGCGAAGCTATGAACTTCGCAAATTTTACATTGCGATTGCGACTGCCCAGCAAGCAGCCACCAAGTCCAACTCTTCCGTCAGGCTTGACGCGAATAATCGGTATGATGCGGAACAGGTCGGCAA
>Ga0055584_100004036_pt1 | contig 14394 bp, 10 predicted proteins | sample OSDHelmetaG_FD_58716 | JGI IMG/M metagenome (GOLD analysis project Ga0055584, IMG submission 58716) | Pelagic marine sediment microbial communities from the LTER site Helgoland, North Sea, for post-phytoplankton bloom and carbon turnover... | ecosystem: Environmental > Aquatic > Marine >... | reverse complement strand
CGTCATCAGTTTCAAATGGTATGCGGAGGTCCACTACTTCCCGTCCTGGCAGGAAATCGTCGTGACGCTGATGATCATTTTCACTGAGATCTGGATTCTGCGCTGGGTTGTCACGCGCATGCCGGTGTTCAAACCAGCCCATTAGAACAGGAGTTCAAAGAACCGAAATGGATTCATTTACCTATGTGAATATTTTTGAAACGAAAGGCCTGGAGTACCTGCTTTTGTTGTGCTTCTGGGTGCTGTTTGTTTATCTGATCCGATACCTTTCGCCGCCGTCGAAAAATCGCAAGGACTGGCACTGAAGAGCCCTCGGGCGAAGGCTCGTGGTTTTTCCGTAACAGGTGGATGATGCTCAACAGCAAAATTGGCTTCAAACTGACTTTCGGCGTCGTGCTGACGGTTCTTTTCGCGATCGGGATTTTCGCTTACTTCAACATTCAGTCCGAAAGAAAAAGCCTGCTGGGCGAAATTGAACGGCACGCGAATCAACTCAGCGAAGCGGTCAAGTCGGATACCGAATACGATATGATGCGAAACGATCGGGACCGAATCCATGAAAGCATCCGTCGTATTGGCCAGCAGAAAAGCATCGACCGCGTCCGTGTATTCAACAAGTCGGGAGAAATCATCTACTCCTCGGACAGCGCCGAAATCGGCAAGATGGTCGACAAAAAAGCGGAAAGTTGCTATCGCTGCCATTTAGCAGGAGAGCCCCTGGAACACCTGGAGACGCCTGATCGCACACGGGTCTTTAGCCCCGGCGAAGAGGCGCCGCGGCTCCTGGGCATCATCAATCCCATTTATAATGCGCCAAACTGCTGGACTGCAAGCTGCCATGCGCACCCCAGGTCGCAAACGGTGCTGGGCGTGCTGGATGTCACCATTCCCCTGACCGAACTTGACCGGACCATCCGCCGCAGCCAGGCGGCGGTCGTGGCGCTGGCCGTCGGCGTCATCCTGATTTTGAGCCTGATCGTCGGTTTCATGGTCCGGTGGTTGATCGACAGACCGGTGCAGGAACTCCTGACAGCAACCAGGCATGTTGCCGGCGGCGACCTGGGGTACCGGGTCGATGCCGATAGCGACGATGAACTCGGCATGCTGGCCAGGTCCTTTAACAATATGAGCGATAAGCTGGCGGAAGCCCGGTTACAGCTTTTCCAGTCCGACAAACTTGCCTCACTGGGACGGTTGGCCGCCGGGGTTGCGCACGAAATAAACAACCCGCTGACAGCAGTGCTTACCAACAGCAGTTACCTGCTGAAGCGGGCGGAGGGGCAGGATGACACACGTGAGGATCTGAAGGTCATCGTGTCTGAAACCATCCGTTGCCGCGAGATCGTCAAGAGCCTGCTGGATTTTGCCCGGCAGACCGTCCCGAAAAAACGCCAGGCCGCCATCAATGAGATTATCCAACGCGCCGTGGTGGTGATCGAAAATCAACTCTCGCTGGGAAGAGTAGAACTGGTAATGGACCTGGATGACGCGCTGCCCAGAGTGACGGTCGACGCGAACCAGATTCAGCAGGTTTTTATCAACCTGCTGGTCAACTCGCTGGACGCCATTGGCGAACAAAGCGGCTCCATAAAAGTGACCAGCAGGGCGGTCAGCGTTCACCCTGCCGGGATGCTCCAGATCAAGCGAGCCCAGTGTCCGAAACGGCATGACCTGATTGACAGAAAAGTTCAGATCGACGGTAAACCGGCCATTGGGATACGTTACCGAAAGCAGGATGAAACCGGCCTCATTTACCTCGACTCCATCTACGGATCGCAGCAGCATCGCCTGGACGACATGCCAGATCTCAGGGATGGTGTCGAACTCCTGTGCCCGGAATGTTCAAGGTCGCTCATCGCCGAGGGCGAGGCCTGCCCGAAGTGCGGCGCACCGATCTATGCGTTTGAAGTTCCGCTGAAAGGCATGGTCCAGGGTTGTTTGCAGGATGGATGCGGATGGCATCGCTGGGAGCAGGTTGATTCCTCCTGGAACGACAAATTTGTGGAAGTCCGGGTGGCAGATGACGGTTGTGGCATTCCCAAAAGTCAGATCCCGAAACTGTTCGAGCCGTTTGCAACGACCAAGGGCCAGAAGGGCACAGGATTGGGGCTGGCCGTTACCTGGGGGATTGTAGACAATCATAATGGCACCATTTCGGTGGAAAGCGAGGTCGGCGTTGGCACGACCTTTATCATCCGGATTCCGGTGGAATCATGAATACGGCGCGGGACATTCTGGTAATCGACGATGAACTGACGGTCACTCAGGCTGTGGTCAAAGTGTGCAGCGCAGAAGGAATGACGGTCGCTGCAGCGGACAGCGCGAGCGACGCGCTCCGCTACCTGGAGGATGGCGAGTTTTGCCTGGTCCTTTGCGACATCATGATGAGCGGTCTCGACGGTTTTCAATTCCTCGAAGAACTCGACCGCAGAGGCATCCAGACCCCCGTGGTGATGATGACAGGCTACTCCACTGTTGAAAATGCAGTCAGGAGCCTGACTTCGACCGGCGCCGTTGACTATATTCCCAAGCCGTTCACGGCCGATGAATTGCTCGCAGTTGTCCGGCGCAGCCTGCGATGCGCCCAGCTGCTTGAAGAAGCTGAGTCGGCCAGTCTCGAGCACCCCGGTTGCATGAGTTACGTGCCTTGCCCGGCCAACTATTACCGGCTCGGATATGTCAGCTGGGCTGTGCTGGAGGACGAAGGGACAGCCAGAATTGGGGTCAGTGACCTGTTCCTGAAGGCGGCGGAAGGTATCGCCGAGCTGGAATTGTCATTAACCGGCGAAGACTTACTGCAGGGTATTCCCTGTGCGGTCGCAATTTCGCAGGACGGATCCCGGCATGAAATCATCTGCCCTATGGACGGGACCATACTCGAGGTCAATTCGGAAACGCAATCGAATCCCTCCCTGGTCGAGAAAGACCCTTATTTCAGAGGGTGGCTTTACCGGATACTGCCACCTAACCCGGAGAACAACCTGCAGTGGCTGAGTTTATGAACATTCGAACCGGGCGCTGCCGCATAAAAGAAAGGAGATTCCAATGAAGGCCATTCTGCTAACAGTCGTATTGCCGACCCTGATTCTGTTCTTTTTTTTGAACCTGGCTGCAAGGGAGTGGTTTTCGAGAATCCAGGAGAAAAGACGGCGGGCTGAACGCGAAGAGGCGCTGACTGAAAGTCTCAGGCTTGATTTCACGCGTGAATCCAAAACTCTGAAACGGGTCGAAGTTGAAGACCCGAAGGCCCGTATTCTTTGTGTTGATGATGAAGAGGTGATTCTTGATAGCCTGCGTAAAATCCTGGTTTTGGACGGCTATAACGTGGATACCGTCGAGACAGGACAGGAGGCTCTGGGACTGGTCCAGATCAACAGCTACGATTTCGTTTTCACCGACCTTAAAATGCCGGCCATGTCGGGAACCGATGTGGCCAAATCCGTCAAGCACCTGCGACCGGATATCGATGTTGTCATCATCACGGGCTACGCAAGCGTGGAATCTGCCGTGGAGTGCATGAAACACGGAGTGCTGGATTATATTGAGAAGCCATTTACTGAAGACGAGTTGAGACTGTTCGTCAAACGGGCCATGTTCAAACGGCAGGACCGGATCGAAAAGCAGCTGAAACCAAGGGTTCACGTGATGGGTCCGGCAGAATCGGAACAGGTCTTCGGCAACGAGTTCACGGTGCCGGGCGGTGTGTTGGTTTCACCTGGCCATTGTTGGGTCAGGCTGGCGCAAGATGGCACTGCAAAGGTCGGACTCGATGACTTCGCCAGGAAGCTGCTGGGTTCCATCGACTCGATTAATTTCCCCAATATCGGCATGAACGTAAAGGCAGGGGAAGCCCTGTTCAGCGTCAACCAGGGCCATCGCACGGCAAGTTTTCATGCGCCACTGAGCGGTAAAGTTGTGCAGATCAATGACCGTCTCGGAACAGACAGCTCACTGCTCTCAGAGATGCCGTACGGTGAGAACTGGGTTTGCATCATCGACGGTGAGGATTTGGATACCGAGTTACCCGATTTGAAAATTGGAAAGTCGGCCGTGGTTCTGTTCCAGGAGGACATAGACCGGTTCCAGGATGCCGTTCAAAAAGCGACAGATGATGACTCACCTGAAACGGCGCTCTTCATAGGTGTCATTGAAAAGATGGACGATGCTCGCTGGCAGCACATGGTTGATCTGTTTTTCAAGGCTTGAGGAGTTAAGTGCGCATGCCGGATCTCAAGGGTCTGATTTTTGATGTAGACGGCACCCTGGCCGAGAACGAGCAAAATGGCCACCGGGTGGCATTCAACCGGGCTTTTGCCGATGCCGGGCTGGATTGGTACTGGGACGAAGAAACCTATGATCGCCTGCTGCGGGTTTTCGGCGGTAAGGAGCGGATGCGTTACTACATCGACGACTTCCTGGGTGGCCTCGAGGGCGTCGACGATCTCGATGGTTTCATTCGCGAGGTGCATGCGAGCAAGACGGAGCATTACGGCAGATTGCTGAGAACCGGCGCAATTCCGCTGCGGCCCGGGATTGGGCGATTGATCCGGGAGGCGCACGAGGCAGGTCTGAAGCTGGCGATCGCAAGCACCACGACATTGACGAATGCGACCACTTTGCTGGCCCAATCGCTCGGTGATGAGAGTGTTACCTGGTTCGATGTATTTGCCTGCGGCGACGTGGTGGCGAACAAAAAGCCGGCACCGGATATTTTTCTTCATGCCCTGGTGGAACTGGGCCTGGAAGCTTCGGAATGCCTCGCCGTGGAGGACTCGCACAGCGGCCTCGCATCGGCCAGGGCGGCCGGGCTGCGAACCCTGGTCACGGTCAGCACCTCGACGCTCGGCCAGGATTTCACCGGCGCCGCGCTGGTATTGGACGGTCTTGGCGAGCCGGGGGCGCCCTTCATGGTGCTCGGCGGCGACGCCGAAGGTGCGCGATGGGTCGATGTCGACTTTTTGCGTCGCCTGCATGCCCGTAATAAGCCTGGCGCCTGACCGCGGCTAATGGTTTATCATTCCCATCTCTGAACCAGATGGAATCCACCACCATGCCAAGAATTTTCACGTTTTTTCTGACGCTTGCTGTTTATTTCTTTCTCGATGTCGCGCTGGCCGCAGAAACAGCTGATGACAAAAAGTGGGATGTGAGCAACATTCCTGGCGAAGCGAAAACGATCAAAATCGATACCCGCAGCGGTACCTGGATGAGCCTGGATGTCAGCCCTGATGGCAAGACCATCGCGTTTGATCTGCTGGGGGACATCTACCTGCTGCCGATGAGCGGCGGCAAAGCGAAGGCCATCAACAGTGGGCTGGCCTGGTCCATGCAGCCGCGCTTTTCGCCCGATGGCTCGGAAATCGCTTTTATCAGCGATGCAGGTGGCGGCGATAATATCTGGATCATGCAGGCCGACGGCGGTGACGCGAAGCAGTTAACCAAAGAAGAGTTTCGTCTTTTGAACAATCCGTACTGGTCACCCGACGGACAGTACCTGGCCGCACGCAAGCACTACACCACGACACGTTCCCTCGGCACCGGAGAAATCTGGCTGTATCACCGTGGTGGAGGTGAAGGAATTCCGGTGGTGGAAAAGCCCAGCGAAAAACACCAGAAAGAACTGGGTGAGCCGGCCTTCTCACCGGATGGCCGTTACATCTACTTCAGCCTGGACAAAACACCTGGCGGCACGTTTATCTATGCGCAGGACTCCAACGGAGAGGTGTTCGAGATCCGCCGACACGATCTGGAGACCGGGAAAACCAGGAGTTTCGTCAGCGGGGCGGGCGGTTCAGTGCGGCCGACCCCGTCGCCTGATGGCAAGTCACTGGCGTTCGTGCGGCGGATCCGGGGCGAAAGCGCTTTATTTGTGAAAGACCTGGTCAGTGGAGTTGAAACCCCTGTTTTCGCCGAACTTGACCAGGACCTGCAGGAAGTCTGGGCAGTGCACGGCACTTATCCCAACATGGACTGGACGCCCGATTCGAAAAGCATCGTGTTTTGGGCCGGTGGCAAGATCAAACGCGTCGAGATTGCCTCAGGGCAGGTCGCCGACATCGAGTTTCACGTCAAGGACAGCCGCACGGTTTATGCTCCACCACGTCCGGCAGTTGATGTCGCTCCCGCAAGCTTTGACACGCGGATGGCCCGCAACGCTGCTGTTGCCCCGGACGGGTCAGCCATCGTTTTCGAATCGGCCGGCCGTTTGTACACGCGGGATCTTCCGGACGGACGTCCGGTCAGGCTGACCGGCGACGAAGGCACGCACTTTGAATACGACCCTGCATGGTCGCGCGATGGCAAGAACATCGTTTTCGTCACCTGGAGCGACGACAGGCTGGGGCAGGTGCACAGCGTTCGCGCGCGCGGCGGCGTCAGCAAGCAGTTGACCCGGAATCCCGGCCATTACCATGGGCCACGCTACTCGCCAGACGGCCGGTCAATCGTGTTTGAAGTGACCGACGGTGGATGGCTGACTGCGCCGGACTGGTCCATCGACACCGGGGTGTTCCTGATTCCGTCCGGGGGGTTGGGCAGCGGTGAGCGGGCGCAACAGGTCACCGACAACGGCAGTAACCCGCATTATGGTGCGGCAAAAGACCGTCTGTTCGTGACTCGCAAAGCTGAGTCCGGGGATGGCCGGGCTCTGGTCAGCATCAATCTCGATGGTGAGGCGGCCAGAACTCATGCCAACGGCGAATACGTCAGGCTGTTCGAAGTGTCACCTGATGGCCGGTACCTGGCATTCCGGGAAAACTACAACGTGTATGCCCTGCCGCTACCGCCGGGCGGGAATCCGTTGAAATTGTCGACCAGCGTGAAAAGCATGCCGATGGTCAAGGCCAGTGGCGATGGTGGGAATTTTCCTGGCTGGTCGGAAAATGGTCGTCGATTGAACTGGACGCTCGGATCGAATGCTTTCAGCGCCGGCGTGGACGAACTGTTTGTCAACGCCGATGACGACCACAACGGCGGTTACACGCCACCCAAAGAGGGTCACTCGTTATCGCTTCGACTGAGGTCGGACCAACCGGCAGGAAAAGTCGCGCTGACCGGTGCACGCCTGGTCACGATGGCCAGCGAGGATGGTGGCGTCATTGAGAATGGCGTGGTGGTAGTTGAGGGCAATCGCATCACTGCAGTGGGCGATGAAAACACCAACATCCCTGCCGACGCCAAAGTAGTGGACGTCAGCGGCAAGACGATTATTCCCGGAATCATCGACGCTCATGCCCATGGTTCAGCCGGCGTTGGGTTCATCCCGCAACAGAACTGGATGGCCTACGCCACGCTGGCAATGGGTGTGACCACGGTTCACGATCCGTCCAATGATGCGCGGGAGATTTTCGCAGCGGCCGAAATGCAGCGCACCGGTCAGATTCTTGCCCCGCGTATATTTTCCACGGGGGATATCGTGTACGGCGCCAGGTCCTCTTACTTTGCCGAGATCAATTCACTGGACGATGCCCGCCGTCATGTACGGCGCCTGAAAGCGCAGGGTGCCGGCAGTATCAAGAACTACAACCAGCCACGCCGGGAGCAGCGCCAGATGGTCACCACTGCCGCCCGGGAAGAAAGCATGCTGGTAGTTTCCGAGGGAGGCTCGTTGTTTCACATGGACCTGTCAATGGTGGCCGACGGCAACAGTACGATCGAACACAATCTGCCGCAGTCCATGTTGTACGATGACGTACTTCAATTTTGGGCTCAGACAAAGGTCGCCTACACGCCCACCCTGGTCGTGACTTATGGCGGCTTGAGCGCCGAAACCTACTGGTACCAGGAATCCAATGTGTGGGAACACGAGATATTGAGCCGCTTCGTGCCGCCGCACATCCTGCAGCCTCGATCCGTCCGCCGGATCACGGCGCCTTTCAGCGAGTTTTATCATGTGACCAGTGCGCGAACCTCGAAATTGCTGTCCGATCAGGGCGTCATGGTCAGTATCGGAGCACATGGTCAGCGTGAAGGCCTGGCCAGTCACTGGGAAATCTGGAGTTTTGCCCAGGGTGGCATGTCACCGATCGAAGCCCTGAAGACGGCGACGATTACGCCTGCCCGTGCACTGGGCTATGCAGCCGATCTCGGCAGCCTGGAACCTGGTAAGCTGGCGGATATGGTAGTGATCGATGCTGACATACTCGAGGATATCTACCAGAGCGACCACGTTTCGAAGGTCATGCTGAACGGCCGCCTTTACGACGCCAAAACGTTGAATGAAACCGTGACCGGGAACCGCAAGACCCAGCCGTTTTATTGGCAGTAAACAGTGGGAAAGCGACAGATGAAAAACCTTTTCATACTTTTGTTCGTTCTGCTGACAAGTCTGACTACCCTGGCCAGTGCTACTCCGGGTGAAGTGTCCGAGGGCAGCGTTTTGCCTAATGCGCCAATGCAGGGTCTGACCGGGAGATCAGAGTTTCTTTCCCGTTACCTCGGTAAACCATTGATCATCAATGTATGGGCCAGTTACTGTGGCCCTTGCCTGGCTGAAATGGGTTCGCTGGAACGGCTGTGGCAGCGCTATGACGATCGATTAAACGTGATAGGCATCTCTATCGATGACTACCCTGAGCGGGCCGAGGTTTTTCTCGCCAAGGCCGGCACGACTTTCCCGCACTACATCGACAAGCAACTGATGCTGGAGAGTATGCTGGGGGCCAAAACCATTCCACTGACGCTGTTGATCGATGCCGAAGGCCGGGTATTGCGGAAGGTTCGCGGCGCCCAGCAATGGGACAGCCCCGAGGTCATCGAAACCATCGCCCAGGTCTATAAATTCGACCTCTGACCGTGGCAGAGAGTGCGAGAACCGTTCAGTCAGCCCATTCAATCAGGATTGCTTTGTCGATGGCCGCTTCGTGTGCCAGTGCGCCGGCCCGCTCGCCAAAAAGGGATTCAATCATATCCCGCTTGAGTTTCAGCGTTGGCGTAAGCGTCCCGTTTTCGATGGTCCAGGGCTGGCTGCTAATGAGCACGGCGCCTATCCGCGCGTGCGATTCAATCGAGTCATTGACCGCCTCAGCCTGCGCTCGTAGCGAGGCCCCGATCTTTTCGCGATTTTCCTGCAGCGCGATTTCAGTCGGAACACAGACCATGACGGTCTTCGAATAACCCCGGCCCAGCAAACAGAGCTGTTCAACCCACTGGTTGCGGGCAAAAACATTCTCGATCGGCGCCGGCGCCACGTATTTTCCATGGATGGTCTTGAAGTAATCCTTTACACGGCCGGTCAGGAAACAGAAGCCATCCTCGTCAATTCGTGCTTTGTCGCCGGTGTGTACCCAGCCGTCGACGAAAGTTTCCGCCGTTTTTTCCGGTTGCCTGTAATAGCCCGGTGAAAGCCCGTCGGCTTTGCAGAGCAGTTCGCCCGAATCGGAAATTTTGATCTCAGTACCTTCGATCGGTCGCCCGATCGAGCCAATCCGCCGTTGGCCCTCCATGTTGCAGATCAGCCCCATGGCCTCCGTCTGGCCGTAGCCTTCCATCAGGATAATTCCCAGCTTTTCGTACCAGCGGATCAGCGCCGCAGGAATTGGGGCTGCGGCCGTCAACAGGCAATCCGTGTCTGTCAGGCCCAGCAAAGTCCGGATTTTGAGACCCACGCCTGCGGCATCCTGGGCCAGCGCCTGGTCAAGCACAGACTGTGATCCAAACCGGGCCAGGATGCCCTGTTGCAACTGCTCCCAGACGCGCGGCGCGCCGAAGAAATAGGTCGGTCTGGTCTCGCCCATATCGCGCACCAAAGTGGTCAACGATTCGTTGAACGTAACCGTGCCGCAATGAATCAGGCTTTGAATCCACACCAGCTGCCGTTCAGCAACATGCGCCAACGGCAGATAGGACAAAAATCTCGGGTGCTTGCGCATCTGGAATGCCCGTGCGGCGCGTTCCATTGGGATCAGCATTGAATCATGAGTTTGCATCACCCCCTTGGGTGCACCGGTGGTGCCGGAAGTGAAAACCAGCGACATCAGGTCGTCATGTCGGCAGGTATAATGAGTGCGCCCACCTGCATGCGCTGCCACGATGTCGTCCCATTGCACATGTTGCTGTGAAAGCTCTGTCCCCGGAAGCGCCACCAGCTGCACATGGTCCGGGACAACTTCTCGAACCTGGTCCCAGTTTTCCGAGCTCCCGATGAATAAGACACTGACCTCACTGAATTCCAGTATATAGTGCGCGGATTCTGCTGACTGAGTAGTAAATATCGGGACGGAAACATTGCCGGAGGCCGTGATGGCAAGGTCCGCCAGCATCCAGTGGGCACAATTCCTGGAGATTATCGCAATTCGGGTCCCATCACTGCCGAACTGCGACTCCAGCCACGCGGCGACGGCCTGCATGTCATGATTCGCTTCCCGCCAGTTCCATTCTGTAAAGTCATCGCCTTGCCGGTCACGTAACCAGGTTCTATCGGGCTGCTCTCGCACCCAACGCGCCAAATATCCAGTGATGGTGTTTTTGCCTGTGGAAATACCGGGTTCTCCAAAACACGAGGAATGCCCGGCATTTTGTCCGATGGTTATGCAGATGGCAATAAGGGTGACCCGATTGAACCGTGTTTAAAACCCGTTCGCCATGGCGGGACCACTGGCTTACGGATGCAGGAACTGTCAGGGGCAGGCCTGTAATACCGCCGGGATGCCGGGAAACACGTTATTGACTCAACGTGATCGAAGTGGGTGGAATCCTGCGTTGAATGAAGCCAATTTGAGGGATATCGGAAACCATGCCATAGTTGACCCGCAAACCGGTGCTTTAACCATGATAACAAAGGCAAGCGAACGACATTTATGACGCTATCGGTTCTATTACTGGATGACTCTTCCGTCAAACTCTGGGAACTGAGTTCGAAAGAACGGTTTAACCGGCAGATTCGGGAAATGGGGGGGTTTGAATGGTTCGAGAACCTCGCAGACCTTCCCGAGGGCAAGCAGGTCCTTCTTCTGAACGGCAATTACCTGCTTGAAATTCGAACCTTCAAAAAGCTGATGGAACGACCGGGTTCAGTTCTCCACTGTGGGGCCAATGGCCAACCCGCAGCCGCCTTCATTAACAGCGACATCGCGTCAGACGCGGCTGCTTACATGCTCTCACCGGACACCGAGCCATTACCCGCAGCTGCAAAACGGCTTGAAATTGCAGACCTTCCTGCTTTTGACCAGAAGCTGCGTTTTGCCCGCCTGCCCCTGCTTGAGTACATCACCAGTGAACGGCAGCAAGAACTGGAAAACATTCTCTACGGTAACTCATACAGGGGTATTACCGACCTGGTGACCAAGTTTGTCTGGCCTAAGCCAGCCCGGCGAGTGGTGCATTATTGCGCCAAAGCCGGAGCTTCACCGAACATGGTTACGACCATTGGCTTTGTCCTGATGCTGGCCGCCTGCTACCTGTTTTACGAAGGCTGGTATCTTACCGGCCTGCTGGCCGGCTGGATCATGACTTTTCTGGATACGGTGGATGGGAAGCTGGCGAGAGTGACCATTCAGTCCAGTAAGTTCGGTGACCTGTACGACCATGGTATCGACCTGTTTCATCCGCCTTTTTGGTATGTTTTCTGGGGTTTATCGCTGACTGGAATGCAGCCGGTGCTGGGGTTCGATGTGCACCAGCTGTGCTGGATGGTTGTGATTGCCTATGTGGCTGGACGGGCGATCGAGGGTGTCTTTCCGTTCCTGGGAGGCCCGAATGTCTGGACCTGGAAGCCGTTTGATGCCTGGTTCAGGCTGATCGTTTCGCGTCGAAATCCTTGTCTCATCATCCTCACAGTCTGTACCTTGATCGGTCGCCCTGACTGGGGTTTCATCGGCGTGGTCGGGTGGTCGGTGATCTGTACCGTCATCCTGTTCATACGCTTGTTGCAAGGCATTTTTTCGCGGATAACACGGGGGCCAATCACTTCCTGGTTGAGTGCAGATAACATTGCCACCGGGCCGAACGCATTGACGTTCAGGGTATTTGGCGGAACCCGGGGCGCTTACCGGGGGTGACGGCCTGGCATTGAACCCACACAAAATTTCCTGATGTCCAGGCGAATCGCAATCAATTTTGGCAAGGTTCTGCGGGGCCGGGGTATCGCGGCCCTGCTGTCTGTTGCCTCGATTGCCCTGGCCGCGCATGCCTTGCCGGTCGAGCAATTCGGTCTGATCATCCTGCTGCATACGTACATTAAGGTGGTCAAGGGCTTTCTCAATTTCAGAACCTTTGAAGCCATCGTGCGGTTTGGTGTTCCGATGCAGGAAAGCGGTGACGAGCCGGCCCTGAAAAGCCTGTTGCGGACTTCGATGATGATCGATTTCAGTTCCAGCCTGCTGGCCGCTCTGATCGGCATTTCGGCAGTTCCGCTGGCCTCGCAGTTCCTGCACTGGGATGCGCAATTGACGAACTGGGCCTGGTTTTATGGGCTCATTCTGCTGAGTACCTGTGTCAACACCAGCAATGGCATCCTGCGACTCTATGACCGCTTTGACGCGCTTGGAATCCAGTTCACGGTTCAGCCGCTGGTCCGTTTGATCCTGGTTTGCCTGGCATGGCTGCTGGAAGGCGATATGTTCGTTTTCCTGCTGGCGTGGGGCTTCGCCTATAGCGCCGGCAATATCTACATGTTTCTGCGGGGTATGTTCGAGCTTAGAAATCACCTGGCAACACCGCTTTTCAAGGGATTCCGGTGGCGAGAAATTTTCGAACACGGACGGGAGTTCTGGAGCTTCATCGGGGTTATCTATTGGCAAACCAACCTTGACCTGATACCCAAGCAGGTCTCGACATTGCTGGCCGGTAACCTGCTGGGTCCCGCCGCAGCCGGACAGTTCCGCCTGGCGCGAGAGATTTCGACCGTTCTCACGCGGCCGGCAGGCCTGCTGAGGGATGTGCTGTTTCCTGATCTGACCCGCGCCTGGCATTCGAAGGATCCCGCTTTCAGGAAGCTTCAGTTCCGGACTTCGGCGATTGCCGGGAGCGCAGGACTTCTCATCGTGGTCTTCGCCTGGTTTGCCGGGGAATCCCTGCTGGCGCTGGTGGGTGAGGACTATGTGCCGGCTAAACCCCTGATGGTCCTGTTGTTGTTCGCAGCTTCGTTTGAAATGGCCAGCGCCCCCTTCAGGGCCGCCGCTTATGCGATGGGCAAAGCGGCGATGCTGCTGCGCATTCACGCATTGGGAGTGGGTTTCTACATCATGATCTTCTACCTGGTCACCGGCTTTGTCGGCTTGATTGGCCCCGGACTGGCTTCAGTGGCAACATCGATGCTTACCTTCACGCTGACTGCCTGGTTGATTATCCGGATGCAGAAATAGCCTCGCCCAAAGTTCAGCAAGGTTCAATATGTGCTGCGGCACGGTCCGACAATATTGTATTTTTAGGTTTTTGCTACGTATGATGCGTCCATGAGCCGTCTAACCAGACTAGTTGCCGAACTTCGCCGCCGCAATGTGATTCGGGCTGGCGTTGCGTACACGGTTCTGGCCTGGCTGCTGGTGCAGGTCGCCGATATCCTGCTAGAAACCTTTGGTGCGCCTCCCTGGGTCATGCGCTCGCTGGTAATGGCCCTGGCGCTGGGATTACCGGTGACACTGGTTTTGGCCTGGGTGTTTGAACTGACCACCCGGGGAATCCAACGCACCGAGGACGTTATCCCGGAAGAGTCCATTACTTACGTCACCGGCAGAAAGCTAAACTATGTCATCATCGGCATACTTTCGGTGGCAGTGGTCATGTTCGCCCTCGACCGGTTCGTGTTTCAGCAGCCGGGCAGTGCGGACACTGGCACAGACTCCGTGGTATCCGTGGGCGTACTGCCATTCAGCATCGAATCCAGACAGATCGCTCCATTTTTCGGCCAATTGTCCAGTGACGTAGCGCGATTGTTGCAGCGCAGCAGCATGATCCGGACCGCATCGGAGGATGCGATCAGTGCCCTGCCGGTTGATACTTCTTTTATCGATGCGGCAACCCGGCTAGGCGTTCGATACCTCATTTACGGGGTAATTGGAAAAGCAGCGGGCGCCATTCAATTGAAAGTATCCCTGTTCGATCGAAAGGCAGGAGAGGTGGTTTGGGAGCGTAACTACGAGGACGCCCACTTGCAGCAGACCACCAACGCGGTCGCCAGCGAAATTCTGCTGGAAATTCATGGCGGACCAGTAGCGCCGGCTGCCGCAAGCAGTGATCCGGAAGCTTATGCGATTTACCTGCGTGCAAAGCAACAGTTCGCTCTGGACCCAACCAGCGAGGAAGTCGAGGGACTTTACCGCGAAGCCATTGACATCGACCCCAGATTCGCACCGGCTCTGGCCAGTCTTTGCGAATTTCTTTCACGCCGTTTCGGCACCAAGCGAACCACGGCGGATTTTGAAGAAGCCGAACGCGTCTGTCATCGCGCCTGGACCA
>Ga0055584_100004033_pt1 | contig 14397 bp, 13 predicted proteins | sample OSDHelmetaG_FD_58716 | JGI IMG/M metagenome (GOLD analysis project Ga0055584, IMG submission 58716) | Pelagic marine sediment microbial communities from the LTER site Helgoland, North Sea, for post-phytoplankton bloom and carbon turnover... | ecosystem: Environmental > Aquatic > Marine >... | reverse complement strand
TATTCTAGCTCCACCCCTTCCTTTATCATGTTGATTACTTCTTCTTGAAAGCTCTGTGTCCATAACTCAGGGTTTTCTATCTTAATCTGGTTTATCACATCTATACCAAAATTTAAATGCATCGATTCATCGCGCAATATATATTGAAACTGCTCAGATGTCCCTACCATCTTGTTTCTACGTCCCATTGATAGAATTTGAGTAAAGCCAACATAGAAAAATATTCCTTCAAATACTACGTAGAATGCAATTAGGTCGCGCAAGAGTCTCTGATTATCAGCTGTTGAGCCAGTGCTGAAATCTGGATCGGCCAAGCTTTGTGAAAAAGGCATGGCCCACATGGCTTTATTAGCAACACAAGGAAGCTCATGATACATGTTGAATACTTCAGCATGGTCTAATTCAAGACTTTCTATTATATATGAATAAGCGTGCGTATGTATGGCTTCTTCAAATGCTTGTCTCAAAAGGTATTGTCTGCATTCAGGGTTTGTAATATGCCTGTAAACAGCTAGCACTAAATTATTTGCAACTAGAGAATCGGCTGTTGAGAAAAACCCAAGGTTACGCTTAACTATAGTTCTTTCATCCTCAGTTAAACCATTTGGATCTTTCCATAGATCTATATCAGACGCCATGCTTATTTCTTGTGGCATCCAGTGATTTGCGCAGCCATCTAGATACTTCTTCCATGCCCAGTCATATCTCATTGGGAAAAGCTGATTTACGTCTGATCGACAGTTAATCATACTTTTTTTATCTACTGTGATTCTCTCCTGCCCCATAACGGCACTTTCAAGACCTGTTTTTGTCGTTTCTGTTGTCATAATATTCTCCTCAGTTTATTTTATTGACAGGCCTCGCAGCCTTCATCTGGTGTTAAAGAGCATGTGGCAGGTTGAACTGCATTTAATGCTCCAGTCGATAGTGTTGATTTTTCTGCTGATGTTGCTCCCAATGACCTTAAATAATATGTTGTTTTAAGACCTTTCTTCCAAGCAAGCTTATACAAGCTATCTAGCTTCTTACCAGAAGGCTGAGCCATATATAAGTTTAATGACTGGGCTTGATCAATCCATTTCTGTCTTCTAGAAGCAGCCTCTATTAACCATTTAGGATCAACTTCAAAGGCAGTTGCAAATAATTCCTTTATTTCAGCAGGTATTCTCTCTATTTTAGCAATAGATCCATCATAATATTTAAGATCCGTTACCATTACATCATCCCAAAGATCTAGTTTTTTCAGTTCATCAACAAGATAAGTATTTATAACAGTAAAATCCCCTGACATATTAGATTTAACGAATAAATTTTGATATATAGGCTCTATTGATTGGTAAACTCCACATATATTGGAAATGGTAGCCGTTGGTGCGATTGCTAGCACATTTGAATTACGCATGCCTTTTTTAACTTTTTCCCTGATTTTATCCCAATCCATGCTAGAGCTGGTATCTTGGTCAAACAAACCTTTATTTAACTCTGCCACAGGAGCAATTGTGTCTATTGGAACTAAGCCTTTTGACCATGATGATCCTTCAAATGATTGATATGAACCTTTTTCAATAGCAAGCTCTGCTGAAGAGTCAATTGCGTAATAAGATATGTTTTCCATTATTTTGTCAGCGAAATCTACAGCCTCATCTGAGCTGTAGCATATTTTCTGCTTAATTAATGCATCTTGGAAGCCCATAAGCCCTAGTCCTATTGGACGATGCTTCATATTTGAATTTCGCGCTTCATCTATAGTATAAAAGTTTATGTCGATTACATTATCAAGCATTCTTACCGCTGTTTTAGTCGTTTTACTCAATAGCTTCTGGTCAACTCCATTTTCACCTACAAACTTGGCTAAGTTTAAACTTAGTAAATTACAAACAGCAACTTCATCATTACTGGTATTTAACGTTATCTCCGTGCAGAGGTTTGATGAATGTATAACCCCACAATGCTGCTGCGGACTTCTCATATTGCATCTGTCTTTGAATGTTAACCAAGGGTGGCCTGTTTCAAACACCATCGATAACATTTTTCGCCAAAGTTTTACAGCTGGCATCGACTTAGAACGTACTTTGCCTTCAGCGGCATCCTTCTCATAGGCTTCATAAGCAGTTTTGAATTCTTCGCCGTATATCTCATGTAAATCTGGCACTTCATCAGGTGAAAATAGTGTCCATTCACCATTTTCCATTACCCTTTGCATAAATAGGTCAGGTATCCAGTTAGCAGTGTTCATATCATGTGTTCTGCGCCTATCATCCCCAGTATTTTTTCTTAAATCTAGGAATTCTAAAATATCTAAATGCCATGTTTCGAGGTAAGCACAAACTGCACCTTTTCTCTTGCCTCCCTGATTAACTGCAACTGCTGTAGTGTCAGCAACTTTCATAAACGGTACCACACCTGAGGATGTTCCATTGGTTCCTTTTATGTGTGCACCATTAGCCCGCACTCTGGTCCAGTCATTTCCAAGTCCACCTGAGTATTTCGAAAGCTTGGCATTAAATTCAATACCACTTCTAAATATTTTTTCTATATCATCATCAATCGTGGTTAAAAAACAGCTAGATAGCTGAGGTCTATTTGTCCCTGAGTTAAACAAGGTTGGGGATGAAGACATACAAAGCATTGATGATAGCACGTTGTAAAATTCAATTGCTTTATCTTCTTTGTTCTCTTCATTAATGCTGAGGCCCATTGCGATTCTCATCCAGAATATTTGAGGCAATTCAAAGCGTTTTTTCTTGTGATGAATAAAATATCTATCATATAAAGTCTGGATACTAAGGTAATTAAATAGGTTGTCTTTTTCAGAATCAATTGCTTCAGATAGTTTATTCAGGTCAAACTTTAATAGGTCTGGGTGTAGTAATTCTAGCTCAACTGCTTTTTCTATGTATGCACTGAAATATTCTTTGTAATCTATGATATTATTCGAATTAAGATCTTCTGCCTTTTTATTTGGTGAAATAACGCTATTTGCCTCTACCAAAAGTTGCTCAGCTGTAAATCTGGCTGCAGCAAAGCTATATTGAGGGTCTTTTTCAACAAGAGCTTTTGTTGTTATAGTTATAGCTTTTCTAAAGTCAGCAATATTTATGCCTTTAAATACACTTTTAATGGTTTCCTTTACTATGATGGCAGGGTCTACTTCAGTTAAGTTTGCAGTCTTCTTTTTTACATATGCCAAAATTTGATTTTCAGAAAAGCTTTTTTCTGTGCCATCTTCAAGCGTAACAAAGACAGCCGGTTTCAGCATTTTTTCCTTGCTTGCAAACCTTTCCTCTGCGTGTTTTTCACGATATACGATATATGATCGGTGTACTTGTGCGAAATTATGCTTAATTAAAGCTAACTCGACCTTATCTTGTATTGACTCAATACTTATAGGAGTATTGCTTGGCCAGTTTTTACTTATATCTTGTGTTATAAAATTAGTTAACTCATTAGCTATTTCGTTTAACCTGTTAGAGAGCGCGCTATCATTGCCTTCAACGTCTATAAATGCTTTTGATATTGCCACGCGTATTTTGCTAGAGTCATACTCTGATAAAATACCATCTCTTTTAATGACCTTTATATCTACCTTGTTAAGCTCTGAATCAAAAGGCCTATTGCTTTTAATATAATCTGGGTCTGTAGGCCTGTCTAAAACCGTATCGTTACTCATTTTATCTCCTATATGTTGTTTTGCAGTGCTAGATATAGTGGCTAAAAACCCTATATCTTGAATTAAAATATCTTACATACACAAGATAATGGGTTTTTATGTTTAAATCAAGAGTTTGATTGAAAGTTTTTTTACAGTTTCCATTGAACTTATTATAACCTTAGGAATTATAAAGAAATATATATTTACATAATATTTTAAATATAAATCTTGCTTCTTTTTTCATGCAATGCTAACATTAGCTTTTTTTGAGACTCAGTGTTTTAGAGTTCTGTAATATTTAAAAGATAAACAGGTTATTTTATGCCAGATATAGATGTAAATAAATGTAAAGGCCACCTAGATACAGCCTTGAGACGTTTAAAAAGAATGTGTGATAAGCTTGGTGTTGCCAGAAGATGGCGTGAAATTGAACACCATGAAAAAAGAACTGCGAAAAAAAGACGCCAAATGGCAGCAGCTGTAAAGCGTCAGCAAAAGAAAAACAGCATGGAACAAATTCCAAGAAAAAAGAGAAGATAATAAAATGTCTTCATCAATTTACGAGATAGTTCTAGCTGACATAAAAACAGCAATGAAAAGCAGAGAGAAAGATAAGCTTGAATGTCTGCGCCTAATTGCTAATGAAGTCAAAATGCATGCGATCAATAATAAGCTTGCTCTACCTGCATCAGACAGCATATCGATCACCATCTTGACAAAGATGGTGAAACAAAGAAACGACTCTATTTCTCAATTTGAAAAAGCTGCTAGAGAAGACCTGGCTCAAAAGGAACAAGCACAGCTGGCCCTTATAAAAGAATATCTTCCTGCGCAGTTAACTGAGACTGAAACAAAACAACTTGTTTCTAAGATAATAAATTCAAGTGGAATTGAAAGCGGCAAGCAAATAGGGATACTTATGGCAGAAGTTAAAAAACTACCTGCAGGGACCATAGATATGTCCCTTGTAAGCAAAATAGCAAAAGAGCTTCTCCAATAAAAAAACATTTTTTTATTCCAAAATCATTTCTATCTGTATAATATATAGAATAATATTTACGGATTTTTTATGGCAAATATAATACCAAAAGAATTTATTGATGAAGTTTTGAGCAAATGCTCTATTGTCGATATTTTATCTAAATTTATAAAATTAAAGCCATTTGGCCATAATTATAAAAGTACCTGCCCTTTTCATAATGAAAAAACCCCCTCGTTTTCAGTAAATACCAACAATCAATTTTATCACTGCTTTGGCTGTGGCTCTAGTGGCAATGCAATTACTTTTTTGATGAAATTTAGTAATTTAGAGTTTCGTGCAGCTATAGAATATCTAGCTAATGAAGCTGGCCTTAGAGTTCCTGAGCTTGATAATGAAACCCAAGTTGATAAAGATAGGTATGATAAAGCTTACTCTCTATATGATGCCATAAAAAACTCATATAGATATGAGCTAGAGAATAACAATGAAGCTTTAAAATATATAAAAGGTCGAGGGATTTCTTCAGACGTTGCCGCAATGTTTGAAATAGGTTTTTCTAGTGCTGATTGGGATAAAATCACAAATAAACATAAAAACAATCATGCTCTTATGGCCGAACTTGGGATTATTGCAAAGGGACGCAGCGATAAACTATATGATAGGTTTCGTGGTAGAATTATGTTCCCTATCATAAATGAAAAAGGTGCGTGTATTGGTTTTGGAGCGCGCACATTATCGGATGAAATGCCCAAGTATCTAAATTCATCAGACTCTTTTGTTTTTAAAAAAGGGAATGAGCTCTATGGGCTTTATCAAATATTAAAACAAAAAAAGAAACCTGAAAACATAATTGTTGTGGAAGGATATATGGATGTTATTGCCTTGGCAAGCTTCAATGTTAATAACTCTGTTGCATCTCTTGGGACTGCTATTACTAAAAATCAAGTTCAAAAGATTCTACGCCATTCTAACAAAATAACTTTTTGTTTTGATGGTGATGCAGCTGGTAAAAAAGCAGCATGGAAAGCTCTTTTGAATGTTATAACGTTTATGCACAAAGGAATATATGTTAAGTTCGTTTTTTTACCAGAAGGAGAGGACCCAGATAGTTTTATAACTAAACATGGTAAGCTAAAGCTGGCTGAATATTTTAGAGGCGCTAAAAACTTGCCTGACTACTTCTTTCATTACATGCAAAACCTGCATAAGGGAGATGATATAACGACTAAAGCAAACTTAATAAATGCATGCCAAGAAGTAATTGAAACCATTCCAAAATCAACATTTAGAAGCTTAATGGAAGACCGGTTAAACAAAATTGCTGGGATAAATATAGCAAAAGTAGACTCTAATCAATTCCAACGTCTAAATACTTTCAAGAGCAAGTCAAATACTCCAAACAAGCTTTTAGCAATGATTGTGCAGCAGCCAGACCTCATAAAAGATTTATCTGATGAAAAAGAAGACTTAATATCTTTACAACAAAACGATGTTCTACTCCTTGAAATATGCAGTTTTATTCAAAGTATGGATTATAAACTCACAACTGCACATATAATTGAAAAATACAGGGATAATGATAATAGTGATTTTGTTTGTAATTTGGCATCAACTGAAATTTTAATCCCAAGTAAAAATAGGTTGGCAGAGTGTAAAGCCTTGCTTGCAAGAGAAAAGAGCCTGCTTACGCAAGAGAGCATTAACGCACTGCTAAAGAAAAGTAAAGCTCAGAAACTTAATGATGAAGAAAGGAATAAATTAAGAATATTAATTGAGCTGCAAAAAAGAACAAAAAACACCTCTTGATATTGTAGCTTTATATATTTGATGCGCGGATATTTTATGTTGTTTTCCACTTAGATAATGTGTATAATCCTTGCTTTGGTAATTATAAAGTTGGAGTTCCTTAATGGGCGATTTAAAAACATTAGAACAACAAGTAAAAGCATTGTTAGACACGTATAAAGTGCAAAGATTTATAACTACAACTCAGTTTAATGACTTTATCTCTCAGGACTTATTTGAGCAGGAGGTTATTGAAAAAACTAAATTAAAACTTGAAGAAAAAAACATTGATATCTTAGATACAGTGCCTAATGAGGTAAGTGTGCTAGAGAAAGCTGATGAAATAATTGAGAATATTGACAATGTTTTAGCGCACATTTTAAATACAGTTGAAAGTGATATTGGTAAAACTGCAGATATAATTCGTATTTATATGCGTAATATGGGTGAGAAAGAACTATTAAGTAAAGATCAGGAAAAAGAAAAGGCAATAGCCATTGAAAAAGGCTATAAAGAGGTTTTAAGCTCTTTGGCTAGATGGACTGGGATTGTTCCTGATATAATTCAAAGATACAAAGAAGTTAACCCACAGAAGCTATATGAAATAGTTTCTGGATTCACTGATATAGTTGAAGATTTAGATAATACTGAGGAACTTATCATTGTAGAAGACACTGATGAAGAATTATTCATCAGCAAAACAAATATGGATTTAGAAATTAAGACTCCAAATGAGGACGTAGATAAGGATGCAAAAGAAAGCAAGGAGCCAACTTTAGATAAGGAGGCAGACGAAGCTAGCTTAGAGAGTGCTGAAGGACAAGATACAAAAGATGTCCCTAGTGAAGAAACCAAATCAGAATTCAGTGATGACAGTGATGATGACGATGAAGTTAGTAACGGGCCAGATCCTGTTCTTGTTGAAAAGCGTATGCAAATACTTGAAAAATCATACGCAAAATACGCCAATAAATTAGAAAAGAATGGACGGCATGGTGAAAAAACACTAAAAGCCCAACAAGAACTTATTGATGTATTTACTAATTTCAAGGTCCCTACAAAGCTTATTAATAAATATAAAAGCCAAATAAAATCAATAACTACTTCTATAAAGAAAAATGAAAGGTCTATATATAACATTTGTGTTAATAAAATAGGTATTGAAAGGCATTTGTTTATAAGTTTTTTTCCAGGGAATGAAACAGACCTGTCTTTTGTAACAAGACTAATGGAGTTGTGTCCAAATTACAAAGATGATATACAGCATCAAAAAATTCAAATACAAAGATTACAAAAAGAACTTGGACATATAGAAAACAAGTTGCTTATGAATATTATCGAGATAAAAGAAATAAGTAGAAGGATGACAATCGGTGAGGTAAAAACTGAAAGGGCTAAAAAAGAAATGACAGAGGCAAATTTGCGTTTAGTTATTTCTATTGCTAAAAAATATACGAATAGAGGCCTACAGTTTCTTGATTTAATTCAAGAGGGAAACATAGGTCTGATGAAAGCTGTTGATAAGTTTGAGTATAGGCGTGGGTATAAATTTTCTACATATGCGACATGGTGGATTAGGCAAGCTATAACTAGATCTATTGCAGATCAAGCTAGAACAATAAGAATCCCAGTACATATGATAGAGACTATTAACAAACTAAACAGGTTATCACGTCAAATTATTCAAGAGACAGGCATAGAACCATCTCCTGAAGAGCTTAGTAAGCTTATGGATATTTCTGCTGATAAAATAAGAAAAGTTCAAAAAATTTCAAAAGAACCAGTTTCAACAGAAGCTAAAATTGGTGATAGTGAAGATGGGTCCGTGCTTGGTGACTTTATACCATCAGATGGCAAAGAACCTGATGATAATGCATCTATATCTGGATTAAAAGAAGCAGTTGGTGGCATGTTAGAAAGCCTAACACCAAGAGAAGCTAAAGTACTACGCATGAGATTCGGCATTGAAATGAATACAGACCACACATTAGAAGAGGTTGGTAAGCAATTTGATGTTACCAGAGAACGAATTAGGCAGATTGAAGCTAAGGCTCTTAGAAAACTTAGACATCCCAGTAGATCTGACAAATTAAGTAGTTTTTTAGATGATGAAGATGAAATCTAAAAAAAAAGTACTACTGTGTATTACAGGTAGTATCGCCGCTTATAAAAGTCCTGAAATAATTAGGATTTTAAAATCTAAAGGCTTTGAAGTTAAGGCATTAATGTCAAAAAATGCTTGTAATTTTATAACTCCCCTCACCATTCAAACCTTAACTGGCCAAGATTTACCACCTTATTACGACAGTAATAATACAGAGTACTCAATGCATCACATAAATCTTGCCAAATGGGCTGATGTAATTCTAGTAGCTCCTGCTACAGCGGATATAATTTCAAAATTAACTTGTGGAGATGCTGGGAATTTAATTACCTCTACAATATTAGCTAGCAAAGCTAAGACATTAATTGCTCCTGCTATGAATAAAAATATGTGGGACAGTCAATCTGTACAAGGAAATTTGCGAGTTCTCAATGAACGAGATATAAAATGCATAGCACCAGGGATAGGCAGCCAAGCCTGCGGCGACTATGGTAGTGGAAACATGGCAAGCCCTAATTCAGTTATAAATAGTATTATTAATGATAATTCAAAAGAATATAGTTTTTTCCTAAATAAGAAAGTACTAATAACAGCTGGGCCTACCCAAGAAAAAATTGATCCTGTCAGGTATATTAGCAATTATAGTTCGGGGAAAATGGGGTATGCCTTAGCAGAAGTTATGTATGATTATGGTGCGCAAGTTACGGTCATTACTGGCCCATCCCATGAAAGACGGCAATCTGGGATTAATTATATTGATGTTGTATCTGCTAAAGAGATGCACGATATAACTGTAGAGCAAAGTATTGATTATGATGTTTTCATAGCTGCCGCCGCTGTAGCAGACTATAGCCCTATAGATACATATCATAAAAAAATTAAAAAGGATGGTGACTTAATAACGTTAAAGCTGAAACAGAATATAGATATATTGGCAAGTATAACCACGAAATATCCAAATAGGATTAATGTTGGTTTTGCAGCAGAGACAAACATAATTGATGATGAAATTATGGCTAAGCTAAAAAAGAAAAAGTGCGATATTTTAATTGCCAATGAAGTTGGCGGCGCAAAAGGATTTAATTCAAACTACAATAAAGTCACAATCTATACAAAAAATGAAAAGACAGCTATTGGTTTTGACTCTAAAATGAATATAGCTAAAAAAATAATTAGTTTTATATCTAAATATTATTCTTGTTAATTACTTGTATATTAGTTTTTATACTAGCAATTAATTTTTTTAACTGCATGTATTCATAAGATTTATTATTTAAAAGTTTTATTAACTTGTTTGCATGCTTTAGAGATTTGCTATAATTTTCAGAGTTGTATAGCGACATAGTCAGTATTGATAGAATCTTTTTATTATGTGGGTGTTGCTTTAGTATTTTATTTGCTAGATTTATATTTTTTAATTTTAATTTTCCATCAATCCTAAATGCAGCTTCTAGTAATGATTCTGCTATAGCTTCATTTTTTGGCTCATTTTTAGCTGCTATTTGCAAAATTTTATATGAATCCTCAGCATTATTTTCTGATAAGTATATTTTACCAAGCATATGTTTTGCATGATTATCATGTGGATTAGTTTGCACTTTATCTTCAAATAAGCTCAATAGTTTTTTATTGCTTTTTACATCGTCAATAAGGCCTGCTATTTGCGATTTATTTTCTTTAAATGAATAGTAATCATCAATTTTATCAAAGCTGCCTAAAGTGCAGTATATTGGCACTGTAACCGCATAAATAAATAATATTGATGATGATTTTATTTTTTGCGCAGGAAGTAAATAATCCTTACCGGCAATGCTGATAGTAATTGATGTTATATTTGTTGTGTATATAACATAGCTTGCGGTAAATAAAATAAGTACAATTATAACTGCTAGTACAATCATAGCTCTAAAAATTTTACATATTGGTAGTTACTTTGCTTAAGTTCTGAAGGCAGCGCATAGCTCCCATATGAGACCCTTATTAATTTGTTAACACTCAAGTTTTGACTTGCCAGCATGCGCCTTATTATTCTGTTTTTTCCTGAAGTTATGCTTATATCATACCAGCTATTATTTCCAAGTTTACGTACTAACTTTATTTTATCAAATCTAGCCATGCCATCTTCAAGCATAACTCCTTCTGTTAATTTTTTAATTTGGGCCTGGCTAATCTCTCCATAAGCCCTCACTTTGTAGCGCCTTGCTATTTTATGAGATGGGTGCATTAGTTTATTTGCATAATCACCATTAGTGGTAAAAAGTAATAAACCCTGGCTATTGATATCTAGCCTTCCAACCATAACCCAACGCTTTCTAGATGTCAGAGATGGTAAGTTTTCAAAAACATTAGTGCGCCCTTCTGGATCATACCTTGTACAAATTTCTCCAAGAGGCTTATTATAAATAAGAATTCTATCAGTTTCTGGCTTATGGCTTATATCCACAATATTGCCATCGAGCTTAACCTGGCATGAGGGTGTTATTCTGTCCCCTATTGCAGCAACTTTGTTATTAACAATAATACGCTTATTAAGTATCCACTGCTCAATTTGACGTCTTGATCCTAGCCCTACTCGTGCCAAAACCTTTTGAATTTTTTCATCATTTAAATTTCCCATATTTATATTTTAACCCATATACACCTTTAAATGAATAAATAATTTGGGGTATAGTCATAATATATCTCATATGTTATAATAATTTTTATTTTCGTGAGAATTAAGATGCATTTCTTATTTGATTTTATCCCTATCGCTCTATTTTTTATTTTTTTTAAACTATATGATATATATGTTGCTACAGCTGTAGCCATGCTCGCATCTACCTTACAAATTGCGTATATGTGGTATCTTACTAAGAAAATAGATAAAACCCCATGTATAACCCTAGTGACAATGCTGGTACTCGGTGGTGCCACTTTATTTTTTCACAATGAACTTTTCATAAAATGGAAACCAACTGTTATATATTGGGTTATAAGCTTATTTATATTAGGAAACAGGATTCTCACAAATACTTCTAGCTCACATAAACTTTTTAAAGATAAGGTGTTACTAGATAATAGGCATTGGAATACAATTGATAAATTTACAGCTGTCTTTTTTGCCTTCATGGGATTTTTGAATATAACAATAGCTTATAATTACGATACCAACACCTGGGTACATTTCAAATTGTTCGGTGCATTAGGGCTAATGCTGCTTTTTTGCCTTGCTGTTTCTTGTTACATCACAAAATATGCTGAAGAAATCGAATCAAATGAACAATAATAATTATTTAAGTAACGCGGCTCCTATTTGTATGGAAATTACAACCATATTGAATAATAACATTAATATAGAGGCTCTTGAGGTTGTAAACGAAACTAAATTGCATGTAACCCATAATTCTTTTGTTCCAGGAAAATACCATATACGGCTAATAATAAAGTCGCAAGAACTAAATGATATAGCTCCAGTGAGCGCGCACAGACTTATATATAAAGCTCTTGATGAATTAATAAAAACTAAAATTCATGCGCTTGCAATAGAATTAAAAAAATAAACTAAATCTCTTAAGCTTTCCTTAAGCTTTTATTGTTATACTGGCACAAGCTTATTTAAGAGGAGAGAAGATATGCGTTCTAATGCACAAATAGCACAACCTGTAAGTTATACCCAGGCACAACATCTAATACCCAAAGCTATTCTATATACAATGGCTGACCTTGCTTTTATGGCATTAGGAACGTTTTTAAGCATTTACTTTGCATGGCCGATTATGACGTTATTACCAGCTCTACTATTGACTTTCCTTCTGGTAGGAATACTTTATATAACCGAGAGTGCTGCTTTGGATAAGCCAACAGATGAAAACTTGGGTTTCCTTAGAATGACTGGGTTTGCACTTTTTGTGTGGCTTGGTTATACAGTATCACCATTTATCGCGCATTTTATATTTTTCATCCCAAATGGGCCATTGCTACTTGCGATGGCTGGGGGTGTAACTTTGTTGCTTAGCCTATCAGTTGCCCTATTTGCACATATAGAGATTGGGTATGGTAATGCAGACAAATATATGATGATGCGCCCGCTACTAGGAAATTTTATACTTGCAATTATATTGATAGGTTTATTAAATAGTTTTTTTCAGATGCCGCTATTATTATTAATCCAAGGGGTTGGAGGCGTATTTCTGTTTAGCTTGTATTTGCTTGGAGATATTGTCAATTATATAGAATCGACTAAAAGTTGTATTTTTTCTTCTGAAAATGTGAAAGAAGTGCTATGTATAGCAAGTGGTGTATCTATAGCGCTTGATATAGCAAATATATTTGTGTCTGTATTAAAGATAATTGACGCATGCTCAGAGGAAGGGAATAAAGGATCAATTGGTAGTGATCTTTACAATATAGGTCGTGCATTAATAGGTCCAATTATTGCACTCGGAGCAATTTTAGGCGTCAATTATTTATTTAGCTCTGAAAGAGAGAATAAAAATAAAGTTGATATACCAACAGCTATACCTGCAAATGGGTTAACAGGTATACAAGAAGTGCGTGCTAGTTACCGGGATGGTAGCAGTAATAATTCAGAACTTCTAGTTGCAGAAGATGTTTCTTATTATGGTGGCAGTTAAACATAGCAAAAAGATCTATATAAAAGCTATTTATATGGGTCTTTTTCTATTTTATTTATTGCTTAGCAGGTCAGGTTTAGTATAGCTCTCTAGCTTAGTTGTCGTTGCGCTATACAAAACTTTATGCTTGCTACTTTGTGTTAAGTCCATATCTGCACTTGTTTTTAACACCTTGTTATTATTACATTGCTCTTCATAGCTATCGCCATGATAGACATGTTCATAACCTGAGCATGCGCCTAGAGATAACACGACTAAATTTATAATTAATATTTTATTATAACTGTTTTTCATAAGTTAACTCCTCGCCTATATTGTACTTGTATAAATCTAAAAGAATTTTATCAATTTCTGTACTTTGCCATGCATTTAATTGCCTAAGTGGCATTCTTAAGTATGGTTGGGTTATTTTTAATGAATGCAGTACATACTTTATAATAGCTGGGTATTGATCTAATGTGAAGGCGTAATTTATTTTTTGGTATTTATCTAAAATATTATTTGCAGCGCTTATATTTGTTGCGGCAATTCCAGTTGCCTTTGCAATTGCCGCAGGTATTATTGTCGCAAGATTAGAAATTAAACTTATACTATTATCTACATTAAGCAGTGTTATCTTGCTATCATTATTATTTATAATATTATCAATTTTCACTAGTTTTCTTTTGTAAAAAGAAAGTTTGTTAATATCGGTAAGGTCATCTGCTAGGCCTATTACATTCTTTATTTTACTTATTTTTCTTAGCACCTCTATTTGCGGTGATATTTTAGAGTCATTTATGTTAACTATAATATTGCCTTGATATAAATTTGCTAACTGCTCAATTACTACATATAGCTCATATTGATTTTCCGATATGAAAGGTGTAATTGTTACTAGTATATTTTTAATGTTTTTATCATTTGCAATGCTGATTAATTTTTTAGTTATATTTAATGAATCAGAGCTCACATCCATAATTATGCTAGTCTTATCGCTACAAATCGCAGTAAGGTAACCTAGTATTTTGGCTATTTCTTCATCAGTTAAAGTTGATATTTCACTAGCATCGCCGCCAAACACTATCCCAGCAACTCCCTGACTTATGTAGGCATTTGTTAATTGATCCAATGAACGGTAGTCAATTGCTAGTGTCGATAACATTGGAGTTATAAGTGGTACATATATCCCGCTCTGCATTTAAATTCCTTAACAGTACTCTCAAAATAATTATAAACATTTTATTTGCAACTTCAAGAGGAATATATATTAGATAAA
>Ga0055584_100004032_pt1 | contig 14397 bp, 12 predicted proteins | sample OSDHelmetaG_FD_58716 | JGI IMG/M metagenome (GOLD analysis project Ga0055584, IMG submission 58716) | Pelagic marine sediment microbial communities from the LTER site Helgoland, North Sea, for post-phytoplankton bloom and carbon turnover... | ecosystem: Environmental > Aquatic > Marine >... | reverse complement strand
GACCGCACAGAGCAGACCCGGGATAAATAATCTCCGGTATCTCCAATAATAGAAATTGAGCCGCCTCAGAGGGTGCATTCGCAGATGGGTTGCTCTTGCGGCGCTATCCGGGGCTTACGGAATGGCGCCCGTCGATATCAAAACCTAGAGTCGACAGACTAGGTGGGGTGAGCAGGCTCAACGCACAGTGGCCTTCTCTGATCCGAAGCCCGCAACTTTCAATTGGCTTCTACAAGGGGTTGTATTCGAGCTGTACAATCAAAAATTCCCCCTAATACTACACCCACGTTGAATGTCAGATCAGGTTCAAATACGGCTTGACGCCCTAGAACGAGAAAACCAACAGCTTCGCCGAGCTGTTGAAGAGCTCTCTGTTCTGAATGAGCTCTCTCTTGCCATCAGTTCCTCAAGGGGAACAGATGAAGTTATTAAGACCATTATCCGCCGTTCGATCAAGGCTATTTCCGCTGAACAAGGCGTCATTACACTTGTTGGCGAGGATGCGTCAGATCCCACCAAAACACTAGTCAGGACTATGGCTAGTTCTGGTGACAGGGAAGCTTATTCCCCAGATCAGAACCTGTTGGGATGGATGTACATCAACAGAAAACCTTTGGTCATCAATCAGCCTCGAACCGATTCTCGTTTTCAAGGAGTTAGTTGGAGTGATTCTGTTCGATCGCTCGTTTCGGTCCCTATGCAGGTTCACAGCCGGCTGATAGGCATTTTGACCCTCTACAACAAAAAGCGAGGCGGAGAATTCTCCATTGAAGATCAACGTCTTCTCTCCATTCTCGCTGGGCAGTCTGCTCAAGTCATCGAGACAGCCCGTCTGTATGAGGAAGAGAAAAAGTTGGCGACGGTCAACCAAGAATTGAACCTAGCGTACGAAATCCAAACCAATCTGCTGCCTTCGAAGCCGCCAACAATTACTGGATATGACCTAGCGGGAGTTTCCATCCCGGCTCAAAGCGTTGGTGGTGATTATTTCGACTATATCCAGATTGATGACTACCACTGGGGCATGTGTGTAGGCGACGTATCCGGGAAGGGCATGCCAGCCGCCTTGCTTATGTCAAACGCCCAGGCAACGATTCGCGGGCAGTGTGCTTTTGGACTGTCAGTTCATGAAACCGTTGAGCGCTCAAACAAGCTTCTTTCTAGCAGTATTCGGAGAGGCTCTTTCTTGACGCTATTCTTCGGCGTTTTGGATGTGATTTCTGGCACGTTCAAGTTCACGAATGCCGGGCATAACCGCCCGTATATACGCCGAGCTGATGGAACCCTAGAAACGCTCACACTTGGTGGCCTGGTAGTTGGGTTTGTAGGTACACAGACCTATAAGGAGGATCTTTTCAGTTTCGAGCCTGGCGATACTCTATTCGTCTTTTCGGATGGAGTAACGGAAGCCATGAATGAAAACCACGATCAGTTCGAAGAAGATAATCTCGAACAAATTCTGCGTGATATTGGCGATGTACCGGCCGATGAGTATATAAAGGTTGTGCACGAAGCCGTTAAAAAACATGCCGGCACAGCTCCTCAGAACGATGACATCACTATCTTGGTTGTAAAGAGGGAAAAATGAGCACTCCCCTCTTTTTTGACTAATTAATCCGCTAAATCTTTTGTCGGGTCTTGATTATTGTTCTCGGGCGGGGTAGCGTCCGTCTGCTATAGCTGAACGCTCCATTAATTAACTATTATCATGCCTTTCTCGACTAGCGAACAGTACCAGGTGGTTGTCATTTCCATCAAAGGTAAATTTCTTGGCAGCATTGAAGGTCCTGCCTTCAAAGACAAAATCGAAGAGTTGCGAGACGCTGGGAAAACCAAGATCGTTATCGATCTTGCCAAAGCTGATTTCATGGACTCCTCAGGCATCGGGGCGCTGATTGGTGCCTTCACTACCATCAAGAAGGTAGATGGCGATGTGAAACTGGCTGGCATGAAAGAGCGCATTAAAAACCTCTTCTTGCTAACCCGTCTGCTCGGCCCAGTGTTTGAAGATTTCGACACAGTCGAAGAAGCAGCCGCATCCATGCGCTAGTTGCTTTGATTATTGATCGTCGGAATTCATTTAACTTCCGGCTATTAGGGGCGCGAATCGCAGATTCGCGCCCCTTTTTTATAGTTAGACCCTTTGCAATGCGCTCATGCACCTGGCCACTTCGCTACTATGAACGATTATCTTTCGTTACAAACAGTAGCGATTTGCCATTGAGATTGCGGACGTAGACGTTTATCCTTTCTTCACGGGAGAATTCTTTCACGCCCCCACCAGAGCCCACGCATGACAGGACAGACCATCGGACAGTATGAAATCCACGAACAACTCGGTTCGGGTGGCATGGGTGTGGTCTACAAAGCGACAGATACCCGCTTGGACCGAACCGTTGCATTAAAATTCCTTCCTCCGCACATGAATGCGGATGAGGGGGCGAAAGCCCGGTTCGTGCAAGAGGCCAAAGCAGCATCGGCATAGGGACGCACTGTTGTCTTAGCGGGCTGAAAGCGGAGGAAAAGGTGACCATTGACCAGATTATTGTCGGTAGTTACATCCACAGTAACATCTGGAATAGTTGTCGAAAACGGTTCTGAGCGGCGCTCATGGCCATAAATCAAGTAGCCCACGTCAATTCCAACCTTGATAGGGGATCCTGCAAACCCAAGGGCTCCAAAGAGGTGCCCCCCGGCGCCAGTTGCATCCGTTTGATCAGCGAAATCACCTTGTGGAGCACCAATAGCAAACGTGATTCCACCTTCCGCTGTAGTCTGAGCAAAGGATGTTGTTGCCAGTGGAAGTATCAGAAAGGCTGCGAGCAGTGCGGTAGAGAGTCGTTTCATAACCAAGTGGGGTAAAAGCGCTGGGCTGTCTCTTTGGGATAGCCTTCGCTTTACCCATCAAAAGGTTTCAAATCACAAGCGAGTAATCTTCTGTTTCTAGGGATCCACACGCGAGAACATTCGACGGCAAGGTCAGCTGCCTTCTAGGATATTCGTGGTCTCGTTGAAAAGAAAGGATGATTTTGTGACCCGCCTGCTTACAATTGCCCGCTGGGCGACGACAGGAATCGACGTTTCAGACACCGGCGTTTCAGACACCGGCGCCGAGGGCACTATTTACTAGGCCGTCTTTGATCCATTCTGCTAGGGTCTGCCTGTTCGATGGTTTGACCAATCTATGTTGGTCCCCTTTATGGCGGATGTTACCCAGCTCAATTAGAATGGCCGTGGGTTTCGTTTCCCGGAGAATCATCAGATTCCGAGATGCGATTTCTCCCTTGTATCCGCGGTCTGGCTGGTACGTAGCGTACTTGGCTTCCACCGTAGACCGGATACTATTCGCCAATTCACGACCGCTGTTGCTGCCTACGATGAAGTGGACATCGACCTGTGGTTCGACTCGGTAACCGTATGAATCGACATGAAGCGAAATGACTTGCTGACTTTTGGCCGTCTTGCTATGTTTGTCATAGAGGTCATTGATGACCTTCGCGCGCGTCCGTAACCGATTTGCCTGGTTCAGAACGATTTTCTTATTCCCGATGTACGTTTCATCGTGATCAACGGGCAGATAAGTAGCATCACGAATACCATCGTTGGGATCCTGAACAATAAGATGCACAGTGGCACTTTCCTTCATCAGTTCGCGAGCCAACCGTAGCGCCGTGTCATATGCAATTTCGTCTTCGGCAATCTGTTTGCCGGCATACGTGCCCAACGTCCCAGGATCTGGGCCTCCATGTCCACCCACGATGTAGTAAACGTGGCCTTCAAGGCGATTACTTTCGATTTTTACTGTAGCTAGCTTGGCGCCAAACAGTGGCTCTGTAACCGAGCGAACCGGGATCCGATATTTTACATCCCGGCGGAGCTCATTATTGCGGCTCAGCAGGTCAGCATTCACTTCCTTGAATTCTTTGACCGTTCCAGTCGTGGGCTCCACGCCAGATCGTCTAAGTAGGCTCCAGATACCTTCGCCTTGACGCGGGACTACTTCAGCAAAATGCTGCGCATATGCCGTCATTGACGATAGCATCAACAACAGCAGAAGCGGTCCTGTACAACGTAAAAAACGGTTCATAGGATATAAAAAGGTCTTTCCTGTTCAGTATCTCCATTATCGGCGATAATAGGGTCTACTTAACAAGTCAATTTCATCTCCAGACGGACCTGGACTTGAACGCTAGCGTGGAAGCCGCTGATCCATGTCAGCCACGGAGAAAGCCATCACAGCCATGGTCGCAACGGCCCGAGCTACGTGGTCTGGGTCCAATTTATCAACGTAGTCTGCGTTGGTGTGGTGGTACCAGAAATAGCGTTCTCCTTCAACATTCAAACCCATGCCAGGAACGCCTTCCTGCATGATTGGCCCGATGTCCGCACCGCCGCCGCCGCGAGTCATCTTACCTGATCCGACACCATCTAGCAGCGTACCGATCTGCGTGATGATATCGAAGGCCGCGTCGCTTCCCGTAAAGCCGAATCCTACCGGCTTGAAGACACCTGCATCAGACTCCATCGCCAGAATGTGATTGTCAACTTCGTCGATGTGGGCGTCACGATAGGCATTACCACCGCGAAGGCCGTTCTCCTCGTTCGTCCACATCACTACACGAATAGTCCGTTTAGGCTGCAATCCCAGCTCCTTCATGAGCCGCAAAGCTTCCCATGCGACGACACATCCGCCGGCGTCATCCATCGCTCCCGTTCCAACATCCCAGGAGTCAATGTGGCCTCCCATCACAATGATTTCTTCCGGATACTCACTGCCGACCAGCTCGCCCACCACGTTATGCGAGTCCGCATCGGGCAACCAATAGTCCTGCATCTCTAGTCGAACTCTAATCGTGTGTCCCCGGTCCTGCATGCGCTGCATCATCATAGCGTCTTCGACAGTGACTGCTGCGTGCGGAATCTTGGGGACACTTTCGTCATACCGCGAATTGCCAGTGTGAGGTGTATACATCGAATAGGGACCAACGCTGCGAACAAGGCTCGCTATAGCGCCCGCTTCGGCCGCTCGTACTGCGCCATTCGAACGATACGTAACGGTCGCACCATACGAGGTGAAAGGCACGTTCCACAGAACGACCTTTCCCTTGGCCTCATCGCCGCGCGAAGCCAGATCATCAAATGAGTTGACGACGAGCACCTCCCCGGTCACGCCGCCGGGGCCCGTTCCAACACTTCCGCCCAGTCCGAGAATCTCCAATCTTCTTTCGTGGGGCTCCAACAGAACTAACGTTTCTTCCCCTCTCACCCAATGTGGGACTTTTACTGGCTCTCCCCTGACGTTTTGGAGGCCGTCATGGACCATCTCCTCCAGAATCCAATCGATGGCAAGCTCAAGATTCTTCGATCCCGAAAACCTAGGCCCAAATGTATCTGTCAAATAGGCCAGGCGGTCCCAAGCAGCCGAATCGGCCATTGCTGCCTCGATTAGGAGTTCGGCAGACGCTCGAAGCTCTGATATCTGATCTGAAATATCTGTTTGCTCGGATTCGGGCTCTGCTTGGCGTGCATTTGCTGACGGAACCAGCAGAAGGAGAGCTAGGATCAAGCTCGGAAGGCAGAATAGGCGGCTCATTGGGCATCGGGGAATTGTTGAACCAATCGCGAGTCAGGAATCTACGGGTTCGATGTTTTGCATACGACACCAAGGAACCGAAATCAGGCATCGTCCTTAAGACTGGACACGAGATCTCTCCCCTCTACTTCAAATGGCGCTTCATCGGGCTACTCCTGAGACGCCTCTAATTGCCGACGAAAAATCCACTTTAAGAGCCGAATGCAAAATTACCTGACCTCAATGGCCTGCCTAGCGTTTCTGGCCCTTCTTATGATTTCATCGGATCATGCCAACGCACAAGGAATCGAACTCCAGGTCTACCCTGCCGGAGTCGTTGGCGTGCTTTTTCATCAGTTCAGTACGGGCGATGGCATTGAAGGCAGGCTTCACGCTGGGGTCAACGTGACGAATCGCAGAGACTGGGGGGTGCAAGATGATGAATCAGGCCACGGTTTCGGAGGCGGCGTGGAGGTGGATTGGTTTCTGCGCCGTTTTTCTGACCGTCTCTTTGCAGGTGGGCGAATCGACATGTGGTCGATGAAAATCGATTGGCGAAATGACACCGTAGGAATTGAGGCAGATTCCAGAATCCTGGTCTTCCAGCCAACCATTCGCATGGGCTATCGAGTGGGATCAGTCAACCTGCCCATCGACCTGACTCTCGGGTTTGGCCTGGAAAAGAATATTGCCACACACGGTGAACCGGTAGGTGAAGGCGCAATCCTGCTGGCAGGATTGCGCCTTTCCCGATAACCGTCAATAGCATTGGGCTGGGTGTAAAACTAACTGAGCTGCGATCGCTGCTCGAGCAGGCCCGCCGATTTATCTCTTGCGCCAGCCGTAGGCGGGGCCGTTGTGGAAGAAATCGAGAGATGAAACGACACCGTCTTTTTTGAAAACCATCCCGTTTTTCATCACAAAACGAACATCGCGTAGTGCGTTGATGTCATCGAGTGGATTCTCAGCAGTCGCGATGATGTCGGCAGCAAAACCCACTTTTAGGGGTCCACGCTCATCTTCTAACTCGCTTATTTCATACCCATTTGTCGTCAAGACTTTCAGGATCTCTGCATCCGGAATATCGGCAGCCTTCCAGGTACGAAGAAATTCGATTGTGAGCTCTCCCCGATTAAAGCCTGGAATGAAATAGTCTGCATCCGTTGAAAAGGCGAGCTTTACCCCTTGGTCGTACGCATCGCGCAGCATGCGGACGCGGCGCTCCCAGCGTTCATCGCTCATTGGACGCATGAAGTCTGCCTTCGGTGTTTCAGTACCGACCCGCCAGATGCCTCGCTCAGCCATCATAGAATGCAGCTCCTCGTCCAACGCGCCATCATGATCTAATGACCAAAGACCTGCTTCAATTGCACGGCGAGCGCCTTCGCGCGTCTGAACGTGTCCTGACACTTTTTGACCTGCATTAGCTGCTTCGCTCACGAACAGCTTTAGTTGATCGATGGTGTATGGATAGGCCTGACAGTCTACGCACACTTTAATGACCTTGGCTCCGTAGTGAATATTGCGGCGGATAGCCTTGACGATTTCGTCGTTGGTGTCCGCATTCAGGTATTCCGGATAGACCGTGTCTTCCCTTTCCGGCGTCTCATAGAACTGACCTCCGAACGCACCGATGATAATCCCTGAGTTAATCATGGTTGGGCCAGGTACCCAGCCCATTTCGATAGCTTGTCTGAGAGCAGTGTCCGCGTACAAACCATTGTTGCCCAGATCGCGCACAATGGTAAAGCCTGAGGCCAACTTCTGAAAACCGGTACTCATGGACTGAATAGCTCGTAATGGCGTTGAATCCTGAATAACGGTATAGTAGTAATTCCAGTTTTCGGGCTCTTCCTTATAGGTGATGCCAAGATGGTCATGGGCATCGACCAGCCCGCCCATCACCCATTGATCGGACAAATCTATGACTGTTGCATCATCCGGAATGGTTACGTTTGAACCGATTTCGAGAATGGTACTTCGGCCATTTGCTGGATTATGCTCTACCAGAATGATTTGGTTGGCTGTTGCGGTACCCGTTGATGAATCAATAAGGTGTCCGGCGAGAATGGCTGATTTTTGAGCCTGTGCTGACTGAAGCAGCATGGCTAAAAAAACAAACGCCATGATAAATGTGACGATGCGTTTCATGATAGTGGGGTTTTATAGGGGGTTATGTCGACTCGACTAATCAAGCTGGGGAATCCGGGATTTCTCCCGGAATCAGGCATCCGGTAGCAGGCTACTTCCTGATGCAGTGTCTTCAAACAAGCGGGCCGCAAGCAGATTGAAATCCGTCTCCGTAATAATACCAACCAACTGCCCGTCAAGAACCACGGGTAGCGCGCCCACATTGTTTTCTCTCATCAACCGTACTGCGTCGATGGTGGCTGTTTCAGGGGTCACGGACAATGGATCCTTAACCATGATCTGGCCGACGGGCATATCCGAATCACCTTGCGCATCTTTGTGGTCTGTTAGATAGCGCAAAATGGAGCGGTGTGTGACCAAACCGACTAAACGATGACTCTCGTCTTCAACAAGAACGTGACGAATATGCCTCCAGCCCATCAGGACAGCGACAAATTCGATCAGTTCGTCTTCGCGAACGGTGAATAGATCCGTCGTCATGAAATGCTCAACACGCGTTCCATGGATCGTGTTCAGAGGACGCTGGTTGATTTCAGCTGGCGACCAGGTATGACCCGGATTCCCTTCTTTCTGCTGCTTGATCATACATGCGACCAAGGCATCAAGACGTTCCGCCCTAGAGGCATTAGAATTCTTTTTCATGGCGGCCACGGACGATAACTGCCACTGAGCACCCGTTTGTTTACTCTCAACTCGCTCATCGATGATGGATAGATATCGCTGGATGTCATCGTCATTGACGCCCCTCGACTGCAGACCTTTTCGGGCTACGTCCAAAAGCTGTCCTCTGATCAGTTCAGGGGCGCTATAGCGATTGCCGTCAATCCAGTCAATTTCTGAGGCTAGACCACGGCGCGCAGCACCGATGAAATTGCTTTTCGCGTCATCAAATGGAAGCAAGTCTCTAACATCTGAAATTTCGAGAGCCAGACCATGAATAAGACCTGTCCAAAAGGCTGCGTTTGCCACTTCGTCAACAACGGTAGGGCCCGAAGGAAATAACCTGTTCTCAATCCTCAGATGCGGTTGGCTCTTGCTGATCCCATAACAGGCACGATTCCATCGGTAAACAGTCCCATTATGTAATTGAAGCGCCCTCAGTTTGGGTACTTCGCCGCGTTCTAGTGCCTCAAAAGGATCCTCATACTCGCTTGTCATGATGACTCGGAATCGAGCAATGTCTTCTTGGAAGATTTCCAATACTGACTCATCAACCCACTCGGTTCCAAAATGAACGCGTGGACTCATATCCCTCAAGTAAAGATTGCTGCTTCGTGTATCTACAGCCTGTTGAAAAAGAGCGATCCGCGTTTCTCTCCAAAGCCGTTTCCCAAAGAGAATGGGGGAATTAGCGGAAGCTGCCAAAACAGGGCCAGAGACGAGCTGCGCGAGATTGTAGTAATGAGCAAAATTATCAGGCGTAACCTGAAGGTGCACCTGGAAACTGGTATTACATCCTTCCACCATAATATTGTCATGTTGGAAGAACAACTCATCCGTCCCACGAATGTGATACTGCGCCCGACCGCCCTTCAACGACATGATGGTATCATTGAGCGTGAAGTAGCGCGGTTTAGGCGCCATATTATCCAGCCGGAGATCCCAAGCATGGATCGTCGGCAGAATTCCCGCCATTACCACGTCAACATCCAGCTTCCCAGATAGGGAACGAACGTAATCCATGAGCCGGTCGAGATCGGCTTCCATCGCGGAGAAGCAGTTCCCTGCGAATTCCAGCGGATCGAGGTTGATCTCTAGATTGAACCGAGTCAGCTCATTGACCAACCGCTCATTGGTACTTAGCTCTAGAATTTCTTCAGCCAGAGGAGCCGGTTGGGAATTGCGATCGACCAGAAAAAGCTCCTGCTCAGCGCCAATGCGCTGAATATCAGTTTCAAACATGTCATTCTGGAGCATGTGCTCCAGTGCACGCATGTCTTGCATTATATGCCGGGTGAAACGCCTTATTTCAGCAGCATTTCCAGCTTTATTGACATCGTGTACGCCCATCTTGACGAATCGGGTTTACGCGATGCACCACAGGCAGATCGCGGTTTTCAAGTCGGTTCGAGTCAGTGTAAACAGGGGGGGCAAAAGATACAACCTTAATAGAGCTGTGAATCTTAATAGAGCTGTGAATCTTAATAGAGCTGTGAATCAACCGAAACCTGCATGCATTCATTCCGTTTTCGAGGAATGATGCATAAAGCTACCATCCTATCGAGGCTAGTACTTCTACTTTTGCTCTTCGGGAGTACTAGTGAAACAGCTGTATCCAGACAAAGTCAGGAGCAACTGCAAGTACACGCTGAGCGAGTCTTGATCAGGGGCCTGACATTTATGCAGACGGGATACCCTGATAAAGCAGTAGCAACTTTTGCAGAGGGACTAAAGGTTCATCCAGAGAATCCGGTTTTATTGGCATCTATGGCTTCGGCGCAAGAGGCGGTGGGCGATCCAGGAAGTGCGGTATTCTATATTGATCAGGCGATTCAGCACGATCCAGGAAACAGCGACCTCCTTTCGCAAGCGCTCGGACTGAGCCTTTCTACCGGTGACCAGAACCGTTCCCGTGAGCTGATTGATCTACTATTGAGTCTGGACTCTGCTGATGCGGACCTCCTGTTGCACCAAATTATTATGCTCTCTTCCGCTGGTGCATCCCAACTTTCTGTCGACGTAGCTTCAGAGGCTATTGTGCTTTTTCCAAACGACGTGAATCTGCTACACGTCAGTGCTCAAACATTCGAGAATGCAGGACATCTAGATCGCGCCATAAATACCGTCAGAATGATTGCAGCCCTTTCCAATGATCCCAATAATGACCATTGGTTAGCACGATTGTTAGTTCAAGTCGGCGAATTTGATGATGCCGCAGATTTATTTGTAGCCCTACTTGTACGAGATCCAGATGATGATGAGGCACTGGTCACACTGGGTTCTATTCAATCGGCGCTTCCAGAGCGCAATTTGGCTCATGAGGCAGGAATCAAAGCTGATAGCGGGTTTGTGCTAGGTGATGCCGATGTTCAACCGACTGGCAACACACCGCCTGATTCGCTGAATGTACTTAGGGCGCGTTGGAATGCGACGCCAGACGATGAGAGTGCAGCACGTACCCTCACCCGATTCTTACTTCGCAACAATGAAGCTGATGAAGCTGCGCGTTTTGCAAAGGAGCATGTTGAAGCAAATCCTCGTCATATCGATATGTGGATTCTTGCCGTCAAAGCTTTTCGAGAAGCGGGTAGCCCGACTCAATCTGTAGCGGTTGCCGAAGATGCCTTGCTACTCTACCCAGGATTCCAGCCGTTGACTATGGAATGGATTCTTTCGTTAGCTGCCGATAATCAGAGCGCAGAAGCGATGCAGGCCGGCCGGGAGCTTCTCGATAAGATGGATCCCACTGATGTACTTCGAGGCACTTTGGAGACCATCCTCTCGGATCTGAGTCCACCACAATAGCATGACCAAACGTCTCTTCAATCGAACAGTCGCGCCTCTTTTCCTCATAGGCATCTTGGCCTTGGCAGGGTGCACCGGCGGTCAGCGCCTCACGGTATCTGACACCGAGTTACCAGATGGATTCCCACATCATACAGTCGATGAGATAATCGCTGCCCTTCCTGCCTTTCCTGAGGCATTACACCGCGTAGACGTAGAGTCGCAGGTAGCCCTCTCGTCTCCGCAGGAAAGCGGTCGATTCTCAGCGCGTACCGAATATGTCCATCCGGACTCCATGTTCGTGCGCGTTACGTTTCCACTTGGTATTGAAGGGGCACGCGTGATGACCGTAGGAGATTCTGCTTGGGTCTATGACCGCCTAGAAAACGTGGTGTATGCAGGCACACAAGAGCGCATTGCTTCCTTTCTACCTGGAGCAATTGCCGGGACCCGTTTGATTGAAATGGCCACCGGGTTCCTCATTCCTGACTCCGATACGGCTTGGACATTGGACACTGATTCCACTCTGTACTTGCTTCATTCACCGGATGGTATGATCCGATTTACCATTGATCCTCTTCGGTGGCGAGTGGTGGGCATACGATGGAGTGATAGAGCAGGCGCCATACTTGAACAACGGTGGTACACGGATTTCATCACGGTGGAAAACGAAGTACTACCTCGACGCATGAGCCTTTCCCGGCCCATTGACGATGTACGTATCAGTATGGCCATTCGGAAAATTGACCTCCATCCAGGCCCGTTTTCTTTCGATTTGGATGTTAGGGACGATACCAGAGTGACTGTCCTTGAATAAACGCTAGAATGACTCTTTCGAACATCAGCCATACCATTTTATTTGCTCTGCTGTTATTGTGCCCCTTTGCGGCGCCAGTCATGGCACAGCAAGTCTCTGTAACCGAACAGAAACTGGATCAGCTTCGGCAAGAAATTGCAGAGGAAGAACGGCTGCTGACTATGGCTGAAAACGAGGAGCGAGTCTCTCTAACCCGTCTTTCCGATCTAAACAGACAGCTTTCTCTGCGTGAAGAACTGGTCCGAACGTATAATCACCGGATTGAGCAGCTGATCTTCGAGCGTGATTCCTTGCAAACGGCCATTTCGGGCTTGAACGGGCAACTAGACGATCTCAGGTCTGAATATCAAGATCGGGCGACACACGCGTACAAGTATGGGAGACAACACGATGCAGCCCTGATCCTTTCTGCCTCCTCGATCAATCAGATGCTGGTTCGGGTGGGCTATCTGAGGCGCTTTTCGAAGAAACGTCGGTCGCAATTGGATGGACTGAAGGTGACTACGGGACTGTTGACAGAAAAGCGGGCTGAGATGCAGCGCAAGCTTGTCGACACCGAAATAATGCTCAACTCGGTAGACCGCGAACAGACTAATCTTGCGGACTTGCTCAATGATGTACGAAGCGAAATCCGAACCATTCGAGAAGAAAAGGAGACACGAACTGAGGCACTGGACGAGAAGCGAACCATGGAACAGGAACTGGTTCAGCAGATCCAGAATCTGATCGCTTCAGATAATCGTCCAACGAGCTCAAGTGCGTTGGCACGACTTAGTGAATTAACCACCTCTTTCGAAGGAGCACGCTCTCTTCTCCCTTGGCCGGCTCAAGGTGGCGTTGTAGAACCATTCGGAGACATCGTTCATCCAGAATTTGGGACGCGAACGCCCAATCCCGGTATTTTGATTGAAACTGGCGCTTCAGAAGAAGTCATCTCCGTGTTCAAGGGACGAGTGTCGACCATAGACATCATTCCAGATATGGGCCGTTTTGCCGTCATTGAGCATGGTGGCTTCCACACAGTGTATGGCAATCTGTCTCTCTTTTACGTGAGTGAAGGAGATGTAGTAGAGACCGGACAATTAATTGGACGATCTGGCACAGATGCTGAACCCCGCGGTGAGACGGTGTTCTTTGCTGTTTTCAGGGATGGGCAGCCAGAAAATCCAGTCGGTTGGCTCGAGCCTCGTTAGTGACCTTCACAAAATGGATTGCAAACCCCTTGGTCGAACCGTAGCTTCGATTCATGGGTGGAAGAAAGGTCATAAGCGAACAAACAATCCGGGAAGCGGCCAGGGCAGGACAGTCCTCGTTTCACGCACCCCCGGGTGCCATCGTGACGCCGCTTGCCGCGGATTTCGCGCGCAGTGCCGGAATCAATATCCTGTTCTCTCCTGCGCCAGAAGCGAACCAAAGAGAGGGCGATTCTACCTCTAATCCTGTCATTTGTATTGGATCTGATCATGGAGGATACGCCCTCAAGTCGGATATCATTGAGTGGCTGAAAGCTGACGGTCATCAGGTTGTAGACCTCGGAACAGACACACCAAAAAGCTGTGATTACCCAGACTTTGCTTATGCAGTAGCGGCAATGGTCGCCGAGGGCAGGGCTGGTCGAGGTATCATGATTGATGGTGTCGGTGTTGGAAGTGCCATTGTCTGTAACAAGGTGCCTGGAATCAGGGCTGCTTGTGCCTACAACGAGTTTGCCGCTTGGAATGCCCGAGCCCATAACGACTGCAACGTTTTGACGTTGGGCAGCCGAAGTATGGGAATTGAGGTTGTCAGACGCATTGTAAATGTGTTTCTCGATTCAGAATTCGAAGGTGGCCGTCACGCTCGGCGTGTTGACAAGATGACGGATATCGAAGAGCGATTCTCACGCCGCTAGCCCACCGCCACTCCTGACTGATATTCACCCTGTCTCAATAGCAGGCAGGATCAGGTGATGTATTTTTCAGTTTCACAGATCTTTTCCAGCAATATTTTGTCATTCCGCAATGGCTGCAGCATCCTACGACGTCCTCATTATCGGTACCGGCCCTGGTGGCTATGAAACCGCTATCCGTGCCACACAGCTTGGCCTGAAAACGGCCGTCATCGAGAAGAACAAGCTCGGTGGAGTCTGTCTGAACATCGGTTGTATTCCGACGAAAGCACTCCTGAAGAGTGCAGAGATCATGGAATACACATCCCATTTGGACGCGTATGGTCTTTCCTCCGATGGAACGATCAAAGCAGAATTCGATAAAGTCATCGGGCGCAGCCGTGGTGTTGCTGACAAGATGAACAAGGGCGTAGCCTACCTGATGAACAAGAACAAGATTGATGTTCTTTTCGGGCATGCGCGTCTTGCAGGGAATGGCAAAGTTGACATCGAACCGTCAACGGATATGGACGGCAAGAAGGTCGG
>Ga0055584_100004031_pt1 | contig 14398 bp, 8 predicted proteins | sample OSDHelmetaG_FD_58716 | JGI IMG/M metagenome (GOLD analysis project Ga0055584, IMG submission 58716) | Pelagic marine sediment microbial communities from the LTER site Helgoland, North Sea, for post-phytoplankton bloom and carbon turnover... | ecosystem: Environmental > Aquatic > Marine >... | reverse complement strand
ACCTCGTCGACATCGACGCAGGCCACGCGCGCTCCCTCGCCGGCAAAGGCCCGCACGATACCGGCGCCAATGCCCTTGGCTCCCCCCGTGACAATCACATTCTTATCGGTAAATTCGCCCATGATAGTATCCTCTTTTGTGTACTGACGTCACCCTACGAATCTATTGCGTTCGCGATCGGCAACACATTAAATCGCCCGAAATTTAAAAAGAAATGCCTTCTGCCCCAACACCCACACAGGCAGCAGACGCTCGCTATAAAAAAAATCGCCAGACGCCATAGCCTGTTCCAGCCAGACGCGCTCGCTCGTCATCAGCACAGCCACGGCCCCCGGCACCATCACCCGCCGCAACTCCGGTACAAAGCGCGCATAGAGCTCCTTCAACTCGCTCTTTTCCCCAATTTTTTTACCAAAGGGCAAATTGCAGGCGGCCGCATTAACCGCTCCCGCATCCAACGGCAGCTGACAGGCGTCCCACGCGCGCAGCTCAATCGGCTTGTAGCGCGGACCGATATTGCTGTGCGCCGCTGCGAGGGCCTCTTCGCGAATATCACCGCCGAGTAACTGTCGGTAGCGACCGCTCTCGCCGCGCTCAATCAACAACGTGCCCGCCCCGCACATCGGGTCCATAAACACATCGTCTTCACTCGGTTCCGTCAGCATCACCATAGCGCGCGCGATCACCGGCCGCAGCGACGCGGAGATACTGCTCTTTTTGTAGGTGCGGTGGCGCATCGTGCGATCGGAGAGGCGCACGCCGCAGAGCGCCTCTCCATTTTCTTCCAGCATCCACACTTCTACCGCCGCATCCTCATCGACCCCTTTCCAAGAGGGGAAACGCCGCGCCACGGCCTCTCCCACCCGTCGATCAACTTCTTTGCGCACATAGCGCTGTCCGCCGCCGTGCCGCTGTGCCACCACGCGAAAACGCACGCGCTTGGAACGGCGCGGCTGCGCCCTGTGCAATGCGGCCAACGCCCCATCCCAAGCCCCTGCTCTTTCGACCAGTGCCTCGATTTGGTCCAGCCCATCTTTTTCCAACGATACCGGCGCGCGGGCTACGAGGGCAAAAACGTCCTCGGTAGTACCCAGGCGCAGTAAAACCGCCGGATCGTCGTCCCATTCAAAGAACACCAAGCCGCGCCGGCGCTCGCGACTGCGTCCACCCAGATCGGTAATTTCGCGTGCCGCAATCCCCTCTAAGCCCGGTATAGTAAAAGCGTAATACGACATGGCTCTCTATTTCTCGTATAAATCAGATAAATCAGCCGCCGCCAAATCGACCAAAAACGAAGAGATCTTCGCCGCTACCTGCTCTAGGCAGCGCTGGCCTTTTTCCGGCGTAGAGGCGCGCGGGTCGCCAACACCTGTATCGTCGGTCGCTTTTAACCAATCGCGCTGTGTCCATACCCAGCCCTCGCGCAGCGCCTGTATCTTAAAGGCGTGCTCGCGGCCGTCGCCAGCTTCCCCTAAGGGCAGCACCCAGTCGGGCCGCAGGTGCTGCATGAGACTCGTCTCCATCTCGTGAGCGTGGTCGCCGCCGTATTCGAAGATTCCCTCGTCTACGGCAGAAAACCAGTTCATGCAGCAGATAAACACTTCGTATTCGGGCAACAACTCGCGGATCATTTGGCGAAAATCGTTGCCGCCGTGGCCGTTCATCACCAGCAGCTTATCGATCCCCTGATGCTCTAGCGCCGCAACCACATCGCCGAGTACGGCCAACTGGGTAGAGGGATTCATATTGATATCTAGCTTCACATCTAATTGCCCCGTATTAACGCCGAAGGGCACCGTCGGCAGCACGATAACCTTCGCCCCTTCGCCCCAGGCCAGGCGCGCCGCCTCGGCGGCAATTTCATCGCACTGCACGACATCGGTCGAATAGGGCAGGTGATAGTTATGCGCTTCGGTCGCACCCCACGGCAACACGGCCACATCGTAGTCCGTCTCTTTTACGGCTCGCCAGTTTGTCTCCGCCAGGATATAAGGTCTACCCGCCATTATACGACTCCTTTATTGCCAGCGACTATTTGTTGCAGAATTGTCTGCCGCCGCAATATTTGTTTATATACAGAAAAAAGGAACACCTATGATTTGGGCTTCAGCCCTCTCGACCACCACGACGACCAGCGCCGCCCTCACCGAACTCAAACGCGAAATAGACCAACAGCTCGATGGTCGCCGCCCCGATTTGGTATGCGCCTTTGCCTCGTCCCACCACAGCGATAACTACCTGCAAGTTGCCCAGCGCATCAGCACGCACTTTTCGCCGCGTGTCAGCATCGGCTGCAGTGGGGCCGGATTAGTCGGCGGTGGCTACGAAAAAGAAAATGTGCCAGCCCTCGTCCTCTGTGCAGCGCATTTGCCCGACGTCGACATTCACCCTTTTCACGCCACCGACAACCAGTATCCCAGCGCCGATGCCAGTCCAGATGCATGGGCTGAACTAGTTGGAGCCGAACGCGACCAACATACGCACTTTGTGCTTTTGGCCAACCTCGCTGGTCCACCGGCCTTTGATCCACGCCCCTTATTAGCCGGACTCGACTTCGCCTATCCCAACTGCACGCAGATCGGCGGTCTAGCTTCTGCAGCGGAGAACAACGCCCTCTTCCTAAACGGCGTCCTACACAATAACGGGCTCGTCGGCATCGCCCTACAAGGCAACTTGCAAGTCGACACGCTCGTCGCCCACGGTTGCCGGCCCATCGGCGAACCGATGACGGCCAACACCTGCGAAGAGCACCTGCTATTCCAACTAAATGACCGCCCCGCCTCGCAGGTCCTGGCCGAGCTCTACCACAGCCTACCGCAAGCAGACCAATACCACATGCGCCACGGCCTGCTTATCGGCGTGGCCAGTACCGAGCTTAAAAACGAACTAGAGCCGGCAGACTTCCTCATGCGCAATATCGTGCATATGGATCATGAAAAAGGATATCTCGCCATCGGCGATATCTTGCGCCCCGGCCAAACGGTGCAATTTCACCTGCGCGATTCGGAGTCAGCTAACGAAGAGCTCGGGCTCTTATTAAACCGCTACTGCCGCGAAGAATGGCAGCCCGCCGGCGCTCTGCTCTTCACCTGCACCGACCGTGGCGAACAGCTTTTTGGCAAAGCCAACCACGAATCTAACGCCTTTTTTAATAGAGTGGGCGACGTGCCCCTAGCTGGTTTTTTCTGCAATGGAGAAATCGGCCCCATCGGCCAGGACACCCACTTACATGGCTATACGAGTTCCTTCGGCCTCTTCAGGCCGTTGGACTAAGCAGAGAGACCCGCCGAATTTCTCAAAGCAGTCAGCCCATTAACGCCGCCCGATACAGCGTATGATACTGAGGCCCTCGCTTGTGCAACCGGCTTTCGATCAACTCCACCTCAGCGACTGCAAAAGACAGGTCCGGCGGTGCATCTCCCCCAGCACTCATAGATAACTCCTGATGCGCCCGCACCCGCCCCAACGTCAGGTGCGGGCGAAAAGCACGCTGTTCTGCCTGCCAACCCAAGCCCTGAACCGCCTCTTCAATTTGCCGTTGCAAGAGCTGCAGTGCAGCCATGTCCCCATCGAGCCCGACCCAGAGCACGCGCGGCTTGCGCTCGTTCGGAAAGGCACCTAACCCAGCCAAACGCAGCGCAAAAGGAGCACAGCGCGTACCTAGTTCAGCCAACACACGCTCTAACGCAGCGAGCGCAGCCGCTTCGCTATCACCGAGAAAACGCAGCGTTAGATGCATGTGGCTCGCCGGCACCCAGCGCACTACACTGGCTGGCCAACGCGCGCGCAGTGCGGCGGCCCAAACATCTATCTCTTGTGCCACCGAGTCCGGCAAACGCAGGCCGACAAATGCGCGCAGCACCTACTTGTACTGATCTAACTCCGCGCGCATCTTTTCGCGCAGGCGCTCGTCGTGCTCAATTTCGGGTTTTGCCGTCTGCTCCGCTGCGACAACGCGACGCTGGCCCAACCAGCTATAGACAAACCACAGCCCAACGACCAGCACTAGGATCGGCAGGACCCACGCCGCTATACCGGCGCCTTCGAGAGGCGGCGAACCCAGTATTTGCTGACCATAATCGCCGATTAACTCGTCGACTATTTCCTGCGGATCGCGCCCGCGCTTCAGTTCGGCGCGGATCTTGTCGCGCAACACGGCCGCCTTCGAACTAGTGCAGTCCGCTAAGAGCGCCCCCGGACAATAGGGACTCATAATGGTGTTAAACAGCTTCAGCGCTTCGCGCGAAACCTCTTCTTGGCTGCGCGTCTGCGCGTCGCTCGCCGTCGCGGCGAATACGCAGAGCAACAATAACCAGAGAGCCCGTTTCATAGTAGACTCTTTCCTAGCGTGCCCCGCACGCTTTCAGACAGGCGTTTAAGTATCCGCGGCTCTCCGCCGCGATGGTGGCAACTTGCCCCAAATCGTATTCCTTGGCGCCGATAACTTCGAGGTTGGCCGCCACGTCTATTCCCGCCTCGTGCAGAACGCGCACGTAGCCGGCCAGGTCGATCTGCCCGCGCCCGCAGGCCTGCATTTCCGGCGCTCCCGGTCCGCCCTCGGCCACCGCGCAGTCGCGAATATGCACGTGCTTGACGCGCGCAATGACCGCGCCCAACGCATCCACTGGATTTTCGCCAGCGCGATGGATGTGACTCGGGTCCATGTCGATGCCAAACCCCGGCGAATCGATCGCCGCCATCGCCTCCAGTGTCGTCGGCGTATTGTAGATACACGCGCCAACATGGGCTTTTACACAGAGCGTAACACCGTGATCATGGGCTCGGTCCGCCATCTTCGCCAAGAGCGCAGTCTGCGTTTCCAAATCCCCCGCGGCGTCGCTCTTGCCACCCGGTCCCACGTTGATTACCGGGATGCCAATCTCGGCACCCGCGGCAAAGGCCCATTCCAAACGCTCTTCGTCGAGGGCTGTCTCTTCCATCGCCAGCAATTCCAAACTATACTGCTCACTCAGCTCTTTAATCTGGTTGGCCTGCTCTTGCCACTTGTCCAATTCGAGATGTTCACACATGCCCTTAATCGCCGAAAGCTCGATGCCGTCATAGCCGGCCCAGGCGATATACTTAAACGCCGTTTCCATATCGAAACCGGCGAAAAGCACAGAGTTAGCGCCCAATTTTATCATATTGCAGTTCCCTTTTCTAATATCATCGATAATTGATTGATTTTACTGGAATACACTCAATTTTCAGTATATGGTGGACACCGAGGGACGTCAAGCGCGCGCGCCGCATTGAATAACAACACAATGACCTAGCTGAGAATGGCGCGCGCCGGAGTAATACAGATATATTATAGCTGAGCGACCTCCTCTCCTCTCGTATCCGCGAAGAAACCATGCGACTTCTCGTCATTCTGTCTATAGTCCTGGGAACCACGCTTCACGCCGAGCCCGTTATGTCCAATGAAATAGCCTCAATCGCCCAGCGCCTGCGCGACCGCCTGCTCTCATCGACGTCCAAGGACATAGACGCGAAAGCAGCTGATTTGCTCGCGCAACAAAAAACCGACGGCAGTTGGCCGGACGTCGACTACGACGACCAAGCTCCGACCCATTGGCAGCCGTCTCAGCACCTCTGGCATTTAGAAGTGCTCGCCCGCGCCTATCGCTTTGCCGACGGCCAGTACAAGGGCGATGACAGAATGAGCGCTGCCTTCCGCGCCGGCCTGCAATACTGGGTCGACCGCCACCCCACGAGCGACAATTGGTGGTTCAACGTCATCTACGCCCCCCGGCGGCTGAGCGATGCGCTGCTGCTCATGGCCGACACCCTTCCTCCGGACTTAGTCGCTGCGACGGCAGTGCTTATTCGCGCAAGCGGCTTCACGCGCACTAGCGCCAATCTCGTCGACGAAGCGAGCAACTTGCTGACGCTGGCCTGCGCAACCGATGACGCCGAACTCCTGCGCGAGGCCGTGCACCACATCGCGAACGAAATCCGCGTCACCACGCAAGAGGGTATCCAGGCCGACGACAGCTTCCACCAGCACGGTCCACAGAACATGGTCATCAGTTATGGTTCCGTCTTCACCGGCATCCAAGTCGGTTTTGCCGAACTCTTCGCCGGCACTTCGTTCGCTTTCTCCAAAGAAAAAGTTCGCATTCTCTCGCGCTTCGTTCTCGATGGCCAGCAGTGGTTTATCCGCGGTCGGCAGATCGACTATCACGCGATGGGACGCGGAGCCTTTCGCGGCAACGAGGGCGCGCACGTCTGGAACGCGGCGGCTTTCGCGCGCACGGCTCGGCGCATGGCCAGCGTTGATCCCGATCGCGCCGACGAGTATCGCGCCTTTGCCAAGCGCGTTTTGGGGCAAGAGTCAGCGGGCTCGTCGGGCCCGCTCGGCAACAAGTATTTCTGGCGCTCCGACGCTATGGTGCAGCGCTCTGTCGACTGGTATGCCTCGGTGCGTTTCCATTCCACTCGCGTCTACGCCACGGAAACGCGCACCAACCACGAGAACCTCAAGGGCTACCACCTAGCCGACGGAACCTACTTCGTTTTGCGCCGCGGCGACGAGTATCACGAAGTGCAACCGGTCTGGAACTATCGCCGACTTCCCGGCCTCACCTATCTCGACACGTCGGCCCCGATCCCGTATGGTAACCAAACGCCCAAAGCCGGTACTACGACCTTTGTCGGTGGCGCGTCCGACGGCGGCTACGGCGTCGCGGTCATGGACTACGACAAAGGAGGAGTAAAGGCCAAGAAAGCCTACTTTTTCACGCCGGAAGAATTCACGTGTCTGGGTGCCGGCATCGAATCAAACGAAACCGAACGCGTGCTGACGACGCTGAACCAGTGCAGGCTGCGCGATGGCGTCACCGTCTTAGCAGCAGGCCAACTCGTCGAGTTCGACAAAGAAATGCAACAAATCCCCCATATCCAGGCGCTTCACCACGACGACATAGCCTACGTGCTGCTCGATGCGCAGCGGATCGGCATCAGCGCCCAAGAGCAGCGCGGTTCGTGGCGCGAAGTCGAAGCAAAAGCGTCCGCTACAACCGTAGCACAAGATATTTTTACGTGCTGGATAGACCACGGCGAAAAACCGCAAGGCGCTTCATACGCCTATCGAATCGTCCCCGGGACCGACGTAAATCAGTTGACAAACGTCGCCGCCGAGCAAACGGTGCACCCCCTAGCGAATACCCCCGACCTACAGGCCGTCTACTACCCCGCCCACACTATCAGCCAAGTCGTCTTCCACCGCCCCGGATCAATCGAATTGCCGCACGGTGAAACCATCGCCGCAGACCGGGCCTGCGCCCTGCTCTACCGCAAAGTAGGCGACCTCGTGCTGTTAACGGTTGCGGACCCCGCACAAGAACACCGACGGTTGATCTTGCACCTCAACAGACCCTATATCGGCAGGGGCACTTCCAACACTGCATCCGGCACGCGAATCGAAATCGACTTGCCAAGGGATGAATATGCCGGCCAATCTGTCGTGATTCCCCTCACAAAGCGAGAGTAATGTAAAACGCCTGACCTTCTCCGCCGCAAAATAATCCCAGCCAGCCCTTTCCATTGTGGCTTTTTCCGACCACATTACAGGGTTGGCCGAGCATCTTGCTACCTGCACATACGTATAGTATATTTAGCGCTACTCCCATTGCTAAATCTCCAAAGGACCGCATGGAAACCAACCATATCGTCGTGCGCGGCGCGCGCGTGCACAATCTCAAAAATGTCCACCTCGAGATACCCAAGAACCAACTCGTCTGTTTTACGGGGGTCTCCGGTTCCGGCAAGTCATCCATGGCCTTCGACACACTCTATGCCGAAGGCCAGCGCCGCTACGTCACTTCGCTCTCGGCGTATGCGCGGCAGTTCTTGGGGCAAATGGAAAAACCCGATGTCGACCAGATCACCGGCCTCGCCCCCACTATTTCCATCGCGCAAAAGACGGCCGGGCAGAACCCCCGCTCCACCGTCGGCACCATAACCGAGATCTACGACTACCTGCGCGTGCTCTTCGCCCGCGTCGGCATTCCGCACTGCACGGGCTGCAGCCAACCCATCGGCGCGCAGAGCCGCGAGCAAATGGTCTCGCGCATCTGCGCCCTGCCCGAGGGCACGCGCCTACACGTGTTGGCCCCCGTGGTGCAGGAGCGCAAAGGCGAGTACCACGAGCTCTTCGACGACTTACAGCGGAGCGGTTATATCCGCGTGCGCGTAGACGGGCAGATCTTCCATCTCGACGAAGCACCCGATCTAGACCGCTACAGCCGCCATAGCATCGACGTCGTCATCGATCGCATCGAGCTGCGCGCGAGCGAAAATGCGCGCCTCAACGAGGCCGTCAACTCGGCGCTGCGCCTGGGCGAGGGCAACTTTATCATCGCCCGCGACGACGAGCCCGACCAACTGTACAGCGCCCATTTTGACTGCCCGACCTGCGGCATTTCCTACCAGGAACCGACGCCGCAAATGTTTTCCTTTAACAACCCACAGGGCATGTGTTCCGGTTGCCACGGTCTCGGCACCCAAGTATTAATGAGCGAGAACCTACTCGTACCAGACCCCAAAAAAACGATTTTGAAAGGCGCCATCGAACCCTTGGGCGATGTGACGAGTAATCGCTGGCGTTTGCACCTCTACGAAGGCGCCGCCGAGCATCTGGGTTTCGACCTCGATACGCCTTGGAAAAAACTCAACAAAGAGCAAAAACACAGCTTTCTCTACGGCCTCGGCGACGAAAAGATCACCTTCACCTATACCAATAAGCGCAAGTATACCTGGTCGCACGACGACAAGTACGAAGGCATTGTCGCCATGCTCGAAGAGCGCTTTCGCGGCGGCAACGACCGCGTTAAACGCGAATTAGAGCAGTATATGGGCACGCAGGTCTGCGACAACTGCAACGGTGGGCGCCTGCGCCCCGAGTCGGCGGCCGTGCTTATCGCCGAGCGCAATATGCCCTCGCTGACCAGTATCGCCATCGAGGAATCGCGCGACTTTTTTAACGCGCTCGAATTCGACAGCGTGCGCGCGCTCATCGCCGAAGAAGCGCTCAAAGAAATCCGCGGCCGGCTCCAGCTCATGTGCGATATGGGCCTGGGGTATCTCACGCTCGACCGCGGCGCCCACACCCTCTCCGGTGGCGAAGCACAGCGCATCCGCCTGGCCTCGCAGATCGGCTCCGGCCTCGTCGGCGTTATGTATATTCTCGACGAGCCCTCTATCGGCCTGCACTACCGCGACAACCAGCGCCTACTCGACACGCTCAAACGCCTGCGCGATATCGGCAATACCGTCATCGTCGTCGAGCACGACGAAGAAACTATGCGCGAATCCGATCTGATCGTCGACTTTGGCATTGGCGCCGGCGAGCGCGGCGGCGAACTCGTCGTCTGCGGCACCCCCGAAGAAGTGGAAAACCATCCCGACTCGATCACCGGCCGCTATCTCGCCGGCAAAGAGCGTATTCCCGTGCCCACCGAGCGGCGAGCAGGCAGCGGCGAATGGCTGGAGATTATCGGCGCGCGCCACCACAACCTCAAAGGGGTCGACGCGCGCATCCCACTGGGCTGTTTCACCAGCTTCTGCGGCGTCTCCGGCTCCGGCAAATCGTCGCTGGTCAACGATATCCTCTTTAAAGCCTTAGACCGCCAACTCCATCGCGCACAGATGGAAGCAGGTGCCCACGAAACGATCAACGGCGTCGAGCACCTCGACAAAGTCATCCGCATCGACCAAAAACCCATCGGCCGCACACCGCGCTCCAACCCGGCGACCTATACGGACGTATTCACCGCCATCCGCCAGCTCTTTGCCAAACTGCCCGACGCCAAGGTGCGCGGCTACGCGCAGGGGCGCTTCTCCTTTAACGTAAAGGGCGGTCGCTGCGAAGCGTGCGAGGGTAACGGTGCCAACCTCGTCGAGATGGAGTTCCTCGCCGACGTCTGGGTTCCGTGCGAAGTCTGTCAGGGTAGCCGCTTTAATCGCGAGACGCTATCGGTGAAATTTCGCGACAAATCCGTCGCCGACATCCTGCAAATGGAAGTAGAAGAGGCGCTGGATTTTTTTGAAAACGTGCCGCCGATAAAGCGCGTATTGCAGACGCTGCACGATGTCGGCCTCGGTTATATTCAACTCGGCCAGCCGGCCCCCACCCTTTCGGGCGGCGAGGCCCAGCGCGTCAAACTGGCCAAGGAGTTGTGCCGCCGCAGCACCGGGCGCACGCTCTATATACTCGACGAACCGACGACAGGCCTGCATTTTGCCGACGTCGACAAACTGCTCAAAATCCTCCATACCTTCGCCGACCAGGGCAATACCGTCGTCGTGATCGAGCACAATATGGAAGTCATTAAGACCGCTGACTACATACTCGACCTCGGTCCCGAAGGCGGCGCTGACGGCGGTCAGATCGTCGCCTGCGGTCCCCCCGAAGAAGTAGCCAAGGTACAAGAGTCGTATACCGGCCGCTATCTAAAAGAGCTGCTGGCCCCGGCTAAGAAGGGGAAAAAGAAAACAGCGGCAAAGAAAACCAGCGCCAAAGCAGAAAATAGTTGGATCAAAGAAATCGAGGTGAACGGCGCGAGCCAAAACAACCTGCGCCGTATCGACGTCAAGATTCCCCGCGACCAGATGACCGTCATTTCCGGCGTATCCGGTTCCGGCAAATCGACCCTGGCCTTCGACACCATCTACGCCGAGGGCCAGCGCCGCTACGTCGAATCGCTCTCGGCCTACGCGCGCCAATTTCTCGAACAGATGCAGAAACCAAAAGTAGAGCGCATCACCGGGCTCTCTCCGGCCATAGCTATCGAGCAAAAACCGCCCAGCAAAAACCCGCGCTCTACCGTCGGTACCGTCACGGAAATATACGATTACGTGCGCGCGCTCTTTGCTACGATCGGCGCCCAGCATTGCCCGCGCTGCCGCGTGCCCGTCGGTTCACAAACCGCACAACAGATCGTCGACCGCATCTTAACGACCGTTAGCGAGCGTCGCGTATTGATATTGGCGCCGATCGAACCGCGCCACAACGAGGGCTACGAGACGCTCCTAGACCGGGCGCGCGCCGACGGTTTTGTGCGCGTGCGCATCGACGGCCAGGTGCACGAACTGAGCGAAACCATAGAACTGGAGCGCCGCCTGCGCCACCGCATCGAACTCGTCGTCGACCGCATCGCCGTGCGCAAGCGCGAGCGCGGTCGCCTCAACGAATCCGTAGAGCGCGCCCTCGAACTCTCGGACGGCGAAGTCGTAGTATACAGCCCCGACGAGAACGAAGAAACGCGCTATAGCCGCCGCTACTCTTGCCCCTCGTGCGGCGATGCCTTTTCGACGCTGCACCCGCAGAGTTTCTCCTTCAACCACCAGCAGGGCATGTGCCCGACCTGCGAAGGTTTGGGCGAAGGAGAGGGCGTCGACCGCGACCTCGTCATCGAGGACCAGAGCCTGAGCGTGCGCGATGGGGCGATCGCCCTCTGGGGCGCGATTGAAGACGTTGAGTTCACCCGCATTCTAGAGATTGCCGCGACCCAGCTCGGCTTTGAGCTCGACACTCCCTATGCCGAACTGACCATCGATGCCCGACGGGCGCTGCTCTATGGCGCGGCCGATCAGCGCTTGGACCTGGGCAATGGCCACACCTTCCGCTATCGCGGCGTGCTGCCCGTCATCGACGGACTGGCGCGGCGCACGCAAAAACACAAGCGCCTACTGCAGCAGGTCCCCTGTTCGGCCTGCGAAGGCACTCGCCTAAAGACCGACAGTCGTTTCGTCTACCTGCGCGAACACAGTATTGCCGACATCGCCCGTCTACCCATAGACGAATGCCTGCCTATTTTCTCCGCGTTGGAGTTGGACGACCGCGAGCTGGGAATCGCCGGTGAATTGCTACAGGAGATCCGCACCCGTCTCGTTTTTCTCGACCGCGTCGGGCTCGGCTATATCTCACTCGACCGCCGCTCCGCGACCCTCTCGGGCGGCGAGGCACAGCGCATCCGCCTCGCCTCGCAAATTGGCTCCGGCCTCACCGGCGTGCTCTACTTGCTCGACGAACCCACCATCGGCCTGCACCCGCGCGACAATCGCCGTCTGCTCGATGCGCTCAGGGATCTCAAAGACCTCGGCAATACACTCATCGTCGTCGAGCACGACCGCGAGACCCTAGAAGAAGCGGACCATATCGTCGACATCGGTTTTGGCGCCGGCAGCGAGGGCGGCAACCTCGTCGCCAGCGGTTCTCCAGAGGCCGTCCGCAGCGCCAAGGACTCGCAGACCAGCGCTTATTTGCGCGACGAACTGCATATCGACGTGCCGGCCCAAAGGCGGCCGGGCAACGGCGAAACACTGAGTATCCTAGGCGCACGTCAGAACAACCTGCGCAATATTGACGTGCACCTCCCCTTGGGCAAACTCATCGGCGTGACTGGCGTGTCGGGTTCCGGAAAATCGTCGCTGATCGAGGACGTGCTCTACAACGCCTTGGCCAACCAACTGCACAAAGCCAGCAAGACCGTCGGCGAGTTCGACGGTTTTGACGGCCTCGAGCACATCGACAAGGTCATCAATATCGACCAAACGCCCATCGGCCACTCGCCGCGCTCGACGCCGGCCACCGTCATGGGCGTATTCGACTTAATACGCCAGCTCTACACCGAATTGCCCGAATCCAAAATGCGCGGTTTCACCGCCGGCCGCTTTAGCTTTAACAAACCCGGCGGCCGCTGCGAAACGTGCGAAGGCCTCGGCTGGCGCTGCATCGAGATGCACTTCCTGCCCGACGTCTGGGTCGAATGCGATACGTGTAACGGCAAGCGCTATACCAACGAAGTGCTGAGCGTCCGCTTCAAGAGCCGCTCCGTCGCCGACGTATTAGAAATGCGCGTACGCGACGCACTACAGCTCTTTGACAGCGTGCCGCGCATCCGCCAGCGCCTGCAAATCATGGACGATGTCGGGCTCGGTTATATGAGCCTCGGCCAGTCTTCCACCACGCTCTCGGGCGGCGAGGCCCAGCGCCTGAAACTAGCCGCCGAACTCGCGCGCCCCGATACGGGCCGTACGCTCTACCTGCTCGACGAACCAACGACGGGGCTACATTTTGCCGATATCGCCCGCCTCCTAGTCGTACTCCACCGCTTAGTCGATGCCGGCAATACCATGGTCGTAGTCGAACACAATATGGACATCGTAAAAACCGCCGACCACATCATCGATTTGGGCCCAGAGGGTGGCGACGGCGGTGGTCAGATCGTCGCCGAGGGCACACCGGAGCAAATTGTCAAAGTGAAAGCTTCGCATACGGGCCATGTATTAAAGAGCGTAATGGCAACAAAAAAGACCTCCAACAAGACGCGAAAGGCAGCGAGCTAATAGCATGAGCAATTTCCTACTTCCCCAGCGCTCTTTCTTCGATTTTAGCTATACCTGCCCCTATCTCGCAGAAGCCCCCAAGATCGACGGCAACCTGCGCGAATGGGACGAGAGCGCCCTGCTGCCCGACCTGATGGCCGTGGACGGTCAACAGCCCTTCGCCTCCGTCTATATGGCTTGGGACGATGATAATCTCTACTTTGGCCTAGAGGTAAAAAATAAAACGAAGTACAAACTCGACCCGCGCAAACCGACAACAGGAGACTGCTTTGAACTCTTTATCGACACGCGCGACGTCAAAGAGCACCGCGCCAACCGCTACTGTCACCGCTTCTATTTTTTGCCCGGCGGCACGGGCAAAACCGTCAAAAAACCCATCGGCCGCCAAACCTCTATAGACAACGCGCGCGAACAAGCGCCCCCCTGCCCAGAAGAATCGATCAAGGCCGGATTACGCATCCTGAAGAAGAGCTATCAGATGGAGATCAGGCTGCCGGCCAGCGGGCTCAACGGCTTTAGCCCGCGCGAGTTTAGCCGCCTCGGATTTACCTACCTCTTACACGATTCGCAGTGGGGCACCCAGTCCTGGTCTTCGATTGCAGATATGAGCGTCGACTCCGACCCCTCGACCTGGGGCACGGCCGAATTGGCGACAGAATAACACGAGTTCCTTGTCCATAAGCGAGAACTACAAAAACCTCCTGCCAATCGCCCTTTCCCCTGATTATATAATCATTTAGATTAGATAGTTTCCGATTACAGATTTTTCACCTGTCTATTCGCCGAGATTTCTATGTCCGCTTCCAACGCGCAACACCGCTGGATCGGCGTGGGCGTATTCCTGCTCACGCTGGGCGTCTATATAAAGACCATGGCGCCCGCCGTCTCGTTCTGGGACTGCGGCGAGTTTATCGCCACGTCCTATATCCTCGGCGTGCCGCACCCGCCCGGCTCGCCGCTCTACGTGCTCTTGGGGCGCATATTCTCGATCGTCCCCATCGCCGATGTCGCCGCCCGCATCACCTTTATGTCGGCGCTGTCTTCG
>Ga0055584_100004030_pt1 | contig 14400 bp, 16 predicted proteins | sample OSDHelmetaG_FD_58716 | JGI IMG/M metagenome (GOLD analysis project Ga0055584, IMG submission 58716) | Pelagic marine sediment microbial communities from the LTER site Helgoland, North Sea, for post-phytoplankton bloom and carbon turnover... | ecosystem: Environmental > Aquatic > Marine >... | reverse complement strand
AAGTAGACGTCGTCCAGCGGCAAGCGGGTATCGCACCGCCGCGAGGCAAAGCGCCATCCCAGGGCACGCGGAAACACTCGGCCGACCCCGCTCGGCGGCGGCTCGAGCCCGTCGCGAACGCCACGCGTCAGCCCGCGATCGCCCCAACGTCGACGATTTCTCCACCTCCGTCGGCAACCAACGCGGCCCCCGTCACGAAGCCGGCATCGCTGCTCGCCAGGAATTCGGCGCAGGCCGCGATTTCGTCGGGCTCCGCCATTCGTCCGAGGGGGAGAGGCGCGACGGTCCGAGCGAGCGCCTCCTCGGGCGTCACGCCGATCCGCGTCCCGAGCTCGACCATCTCGTCGTCGCTCATTGGCGTCCTCACCCAGCCCGGACAGAGCGTGTTCGCTCGAATCCCGGCAGCACCATAATCGATCGCCAACGACTTCGTGAAGCCCATCAGCGCATGCTTCGACGTGACGTAGGCCGCGGTGTCGCGCATCGCGGAGAGCCCGGCGACCGACCCGACGGTCACGATCGCGCCGCCGCCGGCCTCGACCATCGCCGGAATCGCGGCGCGACAAATCTGCATCACACCCGAGACGTTGATGCGGAGCGTCTCGTCCCACTCCGCCGACTCCAGGTCCGTGCACGATCCCCCACTCATCACGCCCGCGTTCGCCACGACGATATCGAGGCGACCGTGGGCCGCGACCGCCTTGGCGACTGCCTCCGCGCAATCCTGCTCAACCGTGGTGTCGCCGGGGACCGCGATCCCCTGGAGCTCGCTCTTCACCCATTCGAGCTGCGCTTCGCGGCGACCCGTCAAGACCACCTTCGCTCCGCTCGCCGCGAAACGACGTGCGATCGCGGCGCCGATCCCGGTCCCGCCTCCCGTGATCAAGGCGCATTTCCCGTCGAGTCGACCGCTCATCAGAACTTCTCCGTCACGTTCACGAGGATTCCCTTGGCGCCTACTGGGAAATGGCTGACCTCTCCCGTCCGGGTATCGATGCCCGTGATGATTCCATTGCTCCGCATCTGGTCCTTATTCACGACCACCACGCCGAGCGTCGGAATGATTTTCTCGCGCCAGCTGAACAGGTAGACACCCGGTCTGACGTAAAAGAAATCGCATCGCTCCGTGTCCGCGAGCCCCGTTTCCGGACCTCGGAGGCAATGCCAGGTGAATTTCTGCTCGTTCAAGTAGATATGTTCGTAGACGCCCCCGTCGCCGTACTCGTAGCGGATGCGCTTACCGATCAGCTCTTCCGTTCGGTGGTGCGCGGGAGCCGTCGGCGACGCTTCCGAGCCCTCGCGCCGCAGCTCCCATTGCTCGAAATCGACTTGCACGGGGCTCAAGCCCTCGTCCGCGTGGACCCGCGCTAGCAGACTCTGGTCGGCCTCGGCGACCGTGGGAAGACGCCCCACGACGCGAGTCGCTCGCCCGCTTTCGAGATCCAGCACGAGCGTCGACGAGAGCCGAGCGTCCCGGCGATGACAGACACTCACGACGAAGAGCGCCGGGGCGGACTCGACCGCGTCGTAGAACTCCTCGGCCTCGTTTCCACCTTGCTCCCACAGCAAATTCGATTCGTCCAGGAAGCGGATTGAGAGGGGCGACTGGCCCGCAGCGGTCAGGACCAACGTCTGGCCGGCCAGAGCCTGGCTCGAGGGCAGCCGGTGATCGTCCAGCCCCACGGCGATGCTCGTGATCTGAGCCCACTCCGGTTCGGCCGCTCCATCGGACGCATCCCCTACTTGCCTGCTCATCGCCCTACTCCTGTCATGGCGGTTCGAGGAGAACGAGTCCGACGAACCTCGGTTTTTTTCACGAGGGGTCCCACTGGACCCGCATCTTTTCAGGCCCCCGAAACGTCACGTTGGGAAAGAACCGAAACGGCTGGTCCGGAACCAGTGCGAGGGAAGGAACACGCTCCGCGAGGGCTTCGAGCACGATCGCAACCTCCAATCGTGCAAGGTGGATGCCCAGACAGAAATGGACCCCCTTGCCGAACGAGATGTGCTTGTTCGCATTCGGCCGATGGATGTCGAAAGAATCGGGCTCTTCGAAGAGCGCGTCGTCGCGGTTCGCGGCAGCGAAATTCAGGAAGAGCTTCGCGTCCGCGGGCAATCGGAATCCGCCCACTTCGGTGGGTCGCGTCGTGATTCGGCGCCAGGCAATCTGGCTCGAATCGAAACGCAGCACCTCCTCGACCGCGTTCCGAATCAACCCGGGGTCCGCCACGATCTCCTCCCAGGCAGCCCTCCTCGGGAGCAGACACATCAGCGCGTTGCAGATCAGCGCCGTGACGGCCTCGTGTCCAGCAAAGCTCAGCCCATACACGATGCTCTCGACCTCGTGGTAGGTCAGATCATCCGGGTTCGCCTCCCAGGCCGCGAGCAGCTCGGAGGTGAAATCATCTCCTCTCTCGACCCGCTTCCGCGCCGTGAAGGCTCGGCAATACTCCCAATACGCGAGCATTTTCTCCGCGACGCTGACCTGCTGATCGACGGAGGGGCGCCCCCAGCTGAACGCCTTGCGATCTCCACACCAACTCTTCAACAGCTCGTCGTCTTCCTCCGGAAACCCGATGAACCGAAACACGGTCTCACCCGGAAGCGGAAAGGCGAGCGCCTCCACGAACTCGGAGGAGTTCCCGCCTGCCAACATTTGGTCGAGGAGTTCATGACATCGGCCGCGGATGAAGGGTTCGAGGGTCTTCAAGCGTCGACTGGAGAAGCCGCGACGGGTGTGAACTCGAATGCGCGAGTGATCGGGCTCCGGTCGATTCGACATCACGGCGAGCGGCTCGAAGCCCGCGGCCAAGACTTCGGACGCCCGTTCGTCGAGCGGGAAGACCGGGTCCTGGACGATCACGGACGCGAAGGTCTCGTGGTCCTCGAAGACCGCCAACAGGTCGGACATCCGGTTCACGACGTAATAGCCGAGCGACGGCGCGTAGAAGACGGGCGTTTCGTCGCGCAGCTTCCGGGAGATTTCGTACGGATCACGCAGGTAATCGTCGCTGAGAGGATCCCAGTCCTCTCGGATGGGGACTCCGGTCTCCGTCTTGTTCATCACGAACTCTCCTGTGAAGTCGCGCCGGACGAGGCGATCTCGAAGGTCGCGACCGTACATCCAACCGCGAAGATCGGGATCGGTTCATAGAACCAGACGCGCCCCTTCGAGCCCGCGCAGGCTGCCGCCACCGAGATATAGGTGCGGATCTCGAAACCACCTTGCCCCGCCTCTCGATAGGTTTCCCCGTCCGTGTAATCGCAGAGCGCTTCTCGGTCCGTCTCGCACCAATGTTCCAGGAAGCTGCGGTCCCAAGCTTCATTGATGACGCCGCTATCGGGCGTCGCCGGCCAGTGAGATAGGCCCCCCGTACCGACCAACGCGATCCGCTCGGGGACGCGATCGAAGGCGCGGCGGAGAGCTCGGCCAAACTCCCAGGTCCGCTCGAGCGGGATCAGCGGCGGCCCCTGACAGTTGATGTTGACCGGAATGATCGGCAGGTCGTATTTCGGCGTGAGGAAGTGGAGCGGGACCATGACGCCATGATCGAAGAGCCACTCTTCGGAGAAAGCGACGTCGCTGCTCTGCATGATCTCTTCGATGAGACGCTTCGAAAGGTCCGCGTCGCCCGGAATCCGACGCCGCTCGATCCCCAGCCAAGCCTCGTCTTCGATCGGCCCCTCGTAATGCTCGGCCATCCCGACGGCCAGCGAGGGCATGTTGTTCATGAAAAAATTCGCGAAGTGTTCGGCCGCTACGACGACGAGCGCGTCGGGCCGAGCGGCTTCGAGCGACACCCGCATCTCGTCCAGGCTCGCATAGAAGGCGTCTCGGACCTTCGGCTCCGCTTGCTCCGACCGCCCAGTGATCCCTGGGCCATGACTGCAAACTCCAGCGAATACGAGCGGCACCGCTACTCCCACACCGTCGAATAGAGCCCGCGGCGCACCGGTCCGTGGCGCCTCAGGCCCTCGCGCATGGCCTCTAGATACTCTTGCCATTCAAGACCGCACCAGGCGGCATAATGCATCAGGATCTGACCGTTCACGCCGAGGACGTAGAGCAGCCCGACGTCTTCCGTCAGAATCGCTTCTTCTTCTTCCGAATCGAGTTCATATCTGTGGATCACGGATTCCCGATCGGCGCTGAACCGCCGCTGAATCTCCCGGTCACGATTCAACTCGTACAAAAGCTTCTGGAGGGCGTAGAGACTCACGCTCCCCCCGAGAAGGAAATCGCGACGGTCCCGATCGACTCCAAGACCACCTCGACCGTGTCTCCAGGAAGCACCGAAAACGGGACGATCAAGCTTCCGCTGAGGACGATCTCCCCCGCGCGCAATCGGCGCCCTCGAAGATCGAGTTCTCGGACCAGCCAGTCCAGGGCGTGGAGAGGGCTCCCCAGGCACTCGGCCCCACTGCCCGCGCATTCAAAGGCTCCGTTGCGCAGGATATTCGCGCTGCAGCGAGCAAGGTCTAGATCCGCGTCGAACTCGGTCGACGGACCGAGCACGTACCCTGCGGCGCTCACGTTGTCGGCGATGAGGGCCCCCAAACTCGGAGGGCCCTTTGGATGACGAGAGTCGACGATCTCGATCGCGGGCATCACCGCCACAACTGCCTCGACAATCGGCTGCCCGGGGCTTAGGTCGCGGCCAATCTCGAAGGCAACCTCAGCTTCGACCCGAGGCGCAGCGAATCGATCGCTCCCGATCGTCGAGTCGGCGGGCGCCGACATGTCGGCGAAGAGTCGACCGAAACAAGGCCCCGCGGCGCCGAACCGCTGCTGAGCCGGCGGGCTCGTCAGCCCGACCTTCCATCCGCTCGAAGCGCGCCCCTCGGCGATCCAACCCCGCTCTGCTTTTTCGAGGGCCTCATAGCCGACGTCGAGTTCGGCTCTCCCCCCCCAAGGAAGACCCGTTTCATCCGTGAGCACTGCCGCCCTGAGCGGCGACGAGGAGGTCGTCACGAATCGCTCCTTCGGGGACCTTTACCGAAATCGGGCATGGAGTGGGTCCCGAGCGCGACGCAAATGTTTTTGGTCTCGGTGTAGAACTCGAAGCTCCAATCACCGCCGTCGCGTCCGACTCCGCTTCGCTTCATTCCGCCGAAAGGCGCTGGCAAATGACGATTATTCTCGGAGTTCACCCAGATCATGCCGGCGTCGATCGCGCCCGCGACGCGATGCGCCCGCCCGACGTCCTGCGTCCAGACATAACCGGCGAGCCCGTAGTCGACGTCGTTGGCCAATCGAACGGCTTCCTCCTCGTCTTCGAAGCGCGTCGCGGTCAGGACGGGGCCGAAGATCTCCTCGCGCGCCAGCCGACTCTCCGGTGGGACATCGCAAATCAGAGTCGGCTCGACGAAATTCCCCGCCCCTTCGACCGTCGCCGCACGACCGCCGGCACGTATATCGAGCCCCTCGCTCCGTGCGATCTCGAAATAGCCCAGCACCTTTTCTTGGTGGCGGCGATTGATCAACGGGCCGAGCTCCGCCTCGGGGTCGAGCGGATGCCCCACCCGGATCCGGGCGACCCGGTCGACGACCCGATCGATGAATTCGTCGTGCACGCCCCTTTGGATCAACAAGCGGCTAGAGGAAGTGCACCGCTCGCCGTTGAGACTGAAGATCATGAAGACGACCGCGTCGACGGCGCGGTCTAGATCGGCGTCGTCGAAGACGAGGACCGGATTCTTGCCACCCAGCTCTAAATGGAGGCGCTTCAGCGTCGCCCCCCCCTGAACCTGTATCGCGCTACCCGTCTCGCTCCCGCCCACGAACGTGATCGCGCGAATATCCGGATGCTCAGTCAGCGCCCGACCCGCGACTTCCCCCAAACCGTGAACCGTGTTCAGCACCCCATCCGGAATGCCCGCCTCGACGGCGAGCTCCGCCAGGAGCATCGCGCTGTAGGGGCTCCACTCTGCGGGTTTGTGAACCACGGTGCAGCCCGCAGCGAGCGCGGGAGCGATCTTCCAGGTCGACAGCATGAAGGGGGTATTCCAGGGCGTGATCACCCCGATCGGCCCAAGCGGCTGTCGGACCGTGTAATTGACGTGCTCCTGCGTCGGCAGAGAAAGTCCGTCACGCGCCCCATCGCATTGATCGGCGAAGAATCGAAAATTCTCGGCCCCCCGCAGTGCCGCCTTGGCCATGAATTGGATTGGCTGACCGCAGTCCATACTTTCGACGATCGCGATCTCCTCTTGACGGGCCACGATCAGATCGGCGAGTCGATGGAGCAAGCGACGCCGCTCCTTCGGGGAGACCGACTTCCAGCTCTCGAAGGCCTTGAGCGCGGCACCGGCTGCGGCGTCGATGTCCTCGCGGCCGCCCTCGGCGCATTCACCCAAGTGGCTTCCATCGACGGGGGTCGTATTCAAAAAGGTCCGACCGGACGAGCCGAGATCATGCCGTCCCGCGATGAAATGGGGCAGCGTCTCCGATCGGAAACGCGCCATGTATTCATTCGTCTTTTCGAGATTGCTCTTCAGACTCATCCGGACTCCCGAGACCGTCGCGCCATCCACTCCGCGAGATTGTTCTGCTTCCAAGTCAGATTCGGATCGATCTCCTGAATCTCGAAGGAAAGCGCGAGCGGGTTTTGACTCTGGTCGGTCGCCGTCGCTTCGCATAGCGCTGCGAAGATCCCATCGCCGGCGCGCTTGAGGGCTACTTCTTCACGGCCGGAGCCGATGCGCAGGACGAGATGAAGGAACGCATTTCCGACATCTCCGTCCGCAATGCGATACTCATCCCTCAAGGCGACACGCGTCCTCAGCCCCTTCTCTGGGAAAATTCCCGTCTCGAGGACAGCCTCATGGAGTTGCCGGACCAGCCCTGCCAGATCGACCCGGCTGCCTAGATTGGCAGAGTGCTCGATCGTCAGATGTGGCATTGTCCCTCGGTCCCACCCAATTTGCCCTGTCCCTCCTTTTATTAACTTGTTAAACATATAAGGAACGTTTGCGGGAGTCAAGCAGCCACCGCATCACCTCCCTGGAGAGACACGCATGATACCGCCCGACCTCAGCCAACTCCGGGGCTCATTCCCCCCCGTGGTCACACCCTTTCGAGATGGCGCGGTCGACCTCGAGGCGTACGCCCGACTCGTCGACTATCAGATCGAGAACGGGAGCCATGGCGTCCTGGTGAACGGAACCACCGCCGAGCCCTCGACCCTCACGATCGAAGAGCGCAATGCACTCGTCGACGTGGCCATGGAGACCGCGGCCGGGCGAGTTCCCATCGTCGCCGCGACGGGATCGCAGTCGATGGCCGAGACGGAAACGCTTACGGACCATGCGGTCCGGGCGGGCGTAGACGCATTGTTGATCGTCACCCCCTATTACATTCGACCGCCGCAGCGGGGGCTCGTCCAATATTATCTCGAGCTGGCTTCCCGTCACGAAACACCCTGGATGATTTACCATATCCCAGGTCGCACCGCGGTCAGCCTGCAGATCGATTCTCTAGCGGAACTCCGAGAAGGCTCACCGCATTTCGTTGGCATGAAGCACGCGGTCAACGATCTGGGATTCGTGAGCCAATGTCTCAGCGTCCTCGGCGAAGATTTCAAGATATTCGTCGGCCTCGAAGACCTTTCCTTTCCTATGATGGCGGTCGGTGCCTGCGGACTGATGAACGCCGTCGGAAACCTGAAGCCCCGTGCTCTATCCGACCTCTGCGAGGCCGTCTGGAAGAACGATCTCGGGCTCGCCCGCAACCTTCACCACCGCCTCTTCGAAATCAACCAAGCGGTCTTCTTCGACACCAATCCGATTCCCATGAAGTACATGATGAAACGCCTGGGCATCCTCGAAGACAACCAACATAGACTTCCGATGGTGCCGGCCAGCCCTGCACTCGAGAGGCGTCTCGACGATGTCCTCGAGCGCGCCGGTCTCATGGTCTGAGGGGACGATGCGCGTTCTATCATTCGAATCGAAAGCAGGAGGCGTGAGCGAAACCCGCCTCGGGGTCGCTCGCGACGACGGGATCGTCGACATCACAGCCCGGGATCCAGACTTGCGAAGCTTGCGCGAGATCCTTCGCCAGGAGGCCCTGCCCCAACTCGCCAAGATTGCCTCAGCCGCCACGGCCGATCATGGGCTGGAAGACGTCCAATACCTGCCCCCCGTGCCTAACCCGGAACGCATCCTCTGTATCGGCGTGAACTACGTCAATCGGAACGCGGAGTATCGAGACGATTCCGACCTACCTCAATATCCGTCCGTCTTCTTGCGGACGCGAGAATCCCTGGTGGGCCACGCCAGACCGATCATACGGCCGAACGAGAGCACCCAGCTCGACTACGAGGGCGAGATCGCGATCGTCATCGGAAAACAAGGCCGACGCATCTCGGAACGAGACGCCCACGAGTACGTCGCAGGCTTGACCGTCGTGAACGAAGGGTCGGTGCGGGACTGGATGCGTCACGGAAAGTTCAACGTCACCCAGGGCAAGAACTTCGAAAGCACAGGGGCCTCAGGCCCCTGGATGACGACCAGCGACGAAATCGGTCATGACTACGAAAATCTCCGGGTCACGACACGCGTCAACGGCGAAGTTCGCCAGAACGACACGACGGACCACCTTCTCTTCTCGTTCCGCTACCTGATCCATTACCTTTCGACGTTCATGCGACTCAACCCCGGGGACATCATCTCCACGGGCACGCCCAACGGTGCCGGCGCACGCTTCGACCCGCCGCGCTTCCTGGCGGCGGGCGACCGCGTCGAGGTCGAGGTCCCCGGCGTCGGCACGCTACACAACGAAGTGTCAGACGAGAGTCCAACGGATGGCTGAATTACCCAAGGTCGCGTTTCCCGACTTCGAGCACTCCCTGCCGATGCTCCTCCTGAAGGCGCGAGAGGCCGTGATGACTCGCTTTCGACCGATGCTCCGGGAGGTCGGTCTCACCGAGCAACAATGGCGCGTGATCCGTGCGCTTTCGGAGGTCCACGAGCACGACGCGGGCGAGCTCGCCAAGGTCAGCTACATCCTTCCACCGAGCCTGACGCGGATCCTCCAGCGCCTCGAGAATCGAGGACTGATCCAGCGCAGACCCGACGCGGCCGACCAGCGCCGCACCTTGATCTCCCTGTCCGCCGAAGGGCAGCAACTCTTCTCGATGGTGCGCCCACTCTCGAGTGGGATCTATGCGCAAATCGCGAGCGAATTGGGATCGGATCGACTCAAGGGACTCTACGACGTTCTCGAGGAGGTCGAGGCGAGGCTTCTCACCGAGGGCGAAGAGAGCCGGGACTAACACCGCGTTCCCGAAGACCGTGGCCGATACGGAAGAATCGGCCGCTGGATCATCGACCGCGGCCCGACAGGAGGGCGGATCCCACCGAGTTCCGAGCTTCTCATCCTCAGTCGAAAATCTCAATCGCTACGGCTTTACACGCGTGATCGTTCATCGCCGTCAGGTCATCCGGGCATGCAGAGACGGCAACGAGCACATCCATCTCGGCCCGAAACTCCATAAAGTCGCCCTTTGAGCTCCGGGGCGGTTCGATTCGCACCTCGCCCTGACCCTTCGGATCGATCTTCACGTTCGCGAACGCATTGAGGACGCTCGGGCTATAGACGTCGGCGAGTTCGATCCCGAACTCGGCTAGGGCGTCCGTGAAGTTGTCACTGCAGCTCCGATGACCGGGTTCCCCGAGGACCTCCATCATCGTCCGCGTGCAATGCGTTCCCAGGAAATGATCCCCCAACTCGTTCTCGGTCACGGTCAACATCACGTTCTCATAGGGCACCTTCGAGTAGAGCCGACTGACCCGATAATGAGACCCGAGTCGCTCCGGGTGAGCGAAATTCAGCCCCCCGGAGAACTCGGCCATGAACTGTTCCTTGTGATTTCGCGCGTTGAAGAACATGAGGCTGGCGACCTGTTTCCCCTCGCATTCCACCACACGGAACCTCTGCCCTCGATCCAGCCGGAAGGCCTTCCCGGTGCATTTCGGGACGATGAAGGTCTGACTTCCGCTCAAAGACATGAGGACATCCTTACTGAGAGGCCGGGATGCGAGACCCGACCGGTTCGACGACCGTTCGGCGGATCGGGAGCCTCCGCCCTGGCCTCTACGACTACGCCGGTGCCAGGACCTGAAAGCGCAAGGCTTTCGCCACGAAATCATTGCATGGACTCGACTCGTCCGGACAAACCGAGAGAACAGCCACGACGTCCATCTCCGCCAGGAAGTCCATGTGATCTCCGATCTCGGCGAGGGGCGGTGCGAAGTTCACGCTGCCGTCCTCCTCAAGCCAAGATTGCATCCAGACGTTGAAGATGCTCTCGTCGTAGACGTCGGCTTGCTCCAGGCCAATCTCGGCGAAAGCGTCGGCAAAGTTATCGCTACACGTCCGAGTTCCGGGGGGCGCCCCCAGATGCTCGACGAGCTGCTTCGAGCAATGGCACAACAGGAAATGGCCAGCCCGCTCGCCACCTCGGCCGCCGTCGCCGATCTTGTCCTCCGCGACGCTCACCATGACGTTCTCGTAGGGCGGCTTCGAGTAGAGCTTGCTCAGCCTGTAATAGCCCCCGATCCCCTCGAGGCTGTTCATCACGGCGGAGAATTCGGCCGCGAATTGTTCTTTGTAGTTGTGCGCGTTCAGGAAGGTGAGATCCAGGACTTGTTTCCCTTCGTGTTCGATCACACGAAGCCGCTGCCCCTTGTCGACCCGGACCGTCTTCCCGCTGCATTTTGGAACCACGAAATCCTGAACGACTTTCCAGTCCATGATCCGGACCCCTCCCTGGCCCGAGGCATCGCGAAGGCGCCTCGGCGATCGATCTGATATTGCCGCTACGTCAGGAGCGTATTGTTCCGGGCGGCCACTCTCCCGAAAAAAGAATCCCTAGGGCCACTCGAAGATGAGTCTCGACGGCGGCCCCGGCGGCGGGTCCGACAAATCGATCCCAAGGATCTCCTTGAGGCATTTCCTCTGCCATGTCGGGAGTTCCGCTTCGGACGTCGCGAATTCTGCGAGCATCGCCGATGGGTCCTCGGCGTCGAAGACGAGCACGACCAGGTCGCCCTGGGGCGTCTCCTGCAGATGCCATGTCTCGCGCGAAATCCCGAAGCCCCGAAAGGTCTCGTCGAGATCCGCGCGCTTCGCCGCCTCGGCGATGTGGTGCTGTAGCGCTTCCGTCTTCCCGGGAGGAATCGGAACCGCGTAGGATAGAATGGGCATCGACTTTCCTCGATTTTCGCGAGCCAGCACCGATCCGCTTAACGCGGCGGACCGGACCCGACCTGTTCACGCACCTGTTTGAATGTCTCCGGTCGGCCACAGTCCAGCCATTCCAACCACCACGTCGCACCCGCCTCTTCGAAGGCATCCATCTTCTTACGAACCTCGTCGGGCGTCAGCCCCTCCGTGATCCCACAAGCCACGACGTCGAACGGCTCGTCCGTCTCCCTCAATGAGGAGGTAAACTCGACCACCTCTCGAATCTGCTCCGGGCTCGGCGACATCAAGACTCTCATGTCCACCCCGGAGATGTCCTGGTTCTCCTCCAGATTCGCTGGCATCACGTGCGGCATCACCCCGTCCCAGCGGGCCGCTCGTCTCTGCCCCGGCTTCGCCGGGAGCATCGCGCCGACCCAGACAGGGATTCGAGGATGCTGTACCGGGCCCGGCAGGAGCCTCGCGTTCTCGACCTGATACATCTCACCGTCGAAGTTCACAACCCCGCCCCGATGCAACTGCTCCATGATCGCGAGGCCTTCGTCCGTCTTTTTCGCCAGCACCTTCTTGTCGGGATCCTCCCCGAAATTCGAGAATTCCTGATCGAGCCCGCCCAACCCGACCCCTATACGGATTCGTCCATTCGACAGTTGATCGAGGCTGGCGAACTCCTTCGCCAGCTTCCATGGACGGCGCCGTGAGACCGGGGTCACCATCGAACCGATGATGACGCGATTCGTGACGGCCGCGATCGCTCCGAGAACGATGCTCGGGTCGGCCAGGGGCAGCATGCCCTCTGGATCGAGAAGCAAATGGTCACAGATGAAATACCCGTCCCAACCCGCGCCCTCCGTCACCTGGGCGAGATCGACGAGATTCGCCGGGTCGGAGTACTCGAAAATCGTGGGGGATACGAGCACGGCTTTTTTCATGACTTGAAAGCTCCTAACAGACCGCGGGGATCACGCTTCGAGATCGCGTTCCAACCACTAGAGACCCAGGCAGGTGATATCCGTGGGGAAGACAGGGAAGAGGTCGCAGCCGGACTCGGTGACATAGACATAGTCCTCACCGCCGTAGACTCGGTGATGACCGTTCTGATCCGTATCGAAGAGCCAACACTCGACCGCGAGAACGAGCCCCTCTTCGACCACGAACTTCTCACCGAGCGCGATCGCCGGCGGCTCCTGGCCGCATAGCCCGACCCCATGTCCGCCCTGATCCAGCGAACACTCGAGCCCGCCTTCCTGAAGCGCGTCGTTGATCGCGTCCATGATCTCGCCGGTGGTGATGCCCGGGCGCGTCACCTCGGCCGCCACGGCGCGGCCTCGATCCAGCACGCTTTGCTTGCGCAGCTCTTCTTCCGGAGCCGGGCCGAGATGAAAAGTCCGCCCCGAGCTTCCCCAATAACCCTTGACCTCGGGCAAGGGCTCGACGACGAGACGATCGCCCGGCATGAGCGGAATCCCCTCGTCCCAGGCCGGGATGTCTGCCATGAAGACCTCACGTCGACTCGCCATACACAGGCACGGTTTGCACTCGTCCGCGTACTCGAGCAGTCGCTGGCGGAGAAAGACGCCGACATCCTTCTCAGTCCAACCCCATTGGAAGTTCGCGACGAGATCATGGTAGGCCTTGACGTCCGCCTCACAGGCGATCTTGATCGCCTCGACCTCGAGCGGCGATTTGATCATCCTGACGTTCCAGATCTGATCCGCAGCGTAGACAAACTCGACATCCGGCAGAGAAGCGCGAAAGGTGTCGATGTCGTTGATCGGCCTGGGAATCGTCATGCCGCCCGTGAGACCGCCTTCGATCCCCACCCGGCCCTTGCTGCTGCCCATGAGGTCTTTGGCGACGTCGCCGACCAGCCTCGGCAAATCACGCAAATGGGCGGTGACGTGAGGATGGTGATGGCATCGGATGTCTTTGATGTACGTGTAGCCCTCCACGACGCCCTGAAAGAAGTCGGGGACAACCATCACCGGCTCTTTGTCGACCGCGACGAGCAGCACCGCCGGACAGACCGTGACCGGAGGCCAGTGATTGGAGAGGAAACCCGTGAAATAGCGGATGTTGATCTCATCCCACATCACGAGGACGTCGATCTGCGCAGCGGCCATCTCCTCTTTGATGCGACGAATCCGATGTTCGTACTCGGATCGGGGGAAGACTGCATAAGGCGGCTGCTGATGAACGCGTTCTTGTTTGATGAGCATCTTTCCGTCCCTACCTCGCTGGTACCAATAACGCTGCTACCAATGCGCTGGTCGATTCTTGGGCCCGCCTCGAACCGCGGCACGCGAATGCCTTCGTATGTCGACCGCCGTCCGATCACTTCGAGCGGCCTCGCCCGAGCCGACCTCGTCAAACCATCTACTTAACGTGTTAACCATACAGATACTGGTATCTGGAGTCAACCAATCCGAAGGCCTCCGAACGTGCGGCGAGACGCACTCCGGGGTCACTTTGGAGACGCGCCCGAAGGTACTCGGACATGCGATCTACCCTTTCCTCCAGAGCCCACGCCGCACCCACGCGGTCACGTCGCAGATCAAACGCGTGAACGAGGGCGCGACGAAGAGCGTCCGCTGCAGGTCCGTCGGATCGAAGGGGGTACGCGAGATCTGATCCAGATCCCAGCCTTGGATTTCCGCGTTGGCATCGAACTCGGCCAACTCTCCCGCGCTGCTCAACAGGCCCGCCCCGAAAGCCTTGACCTCGCCCCACTCCTCGACGAGCCCGAACTCCAGCGTGTACCAATACACGCGATCCAATCCGATCATCTCCTCCTCGGTGGCCGATTCGGCGGCGGCGCCGAGCACTCGACTCAACTCCGCGATCGCTGGATGCACGAGGGTCGCGGCATGCCCGACCAGTTCGTGAATTACATCGGGTTCGGGCGTATAGAGAGGCCGACTGTGATGGCGAACATATTGGGTCGATAGAAAGATCTGACGTCCGAGATAGCGAAGAAAGGTCTGAGCGACGACGAGTCCCGCGACGGGCAACATCCGAAAGCCCGAAGTCGCGATCAGGACCGCGTTCAAGTCTTCGAGCTGCGGAATCCGCTCCGGGTCCAGGGGCAAAACGCTCTGCAAATCAATGATTTCGCGGCAAGCCCTTTCGCGATGCAGCGGGATCAAGACCGAATGGACCTCTCGCCAAAGCTCATGCTCCTCCTCGGAATACAG
>Ga0055584_100004029_pt1 | contig 14400 bp, 12 predicted proteins | sample OSDHelmetaG_FD_58716 | JGI IMG/M metagenome (GOLD analysis project Ga0055584, IMG submission 58716) | Pelagic marine sediment microbial communities from the LTER site Helgoland, North Sea, for post-phytoplankton bloom and carbon turnover... | ecosystem: Environmental > Aquatic > Marine >... | reverse complement strand
TGCCCCACTCCGGATCCTCGCGGGGGAGCGCAATGACCTCGAGTACCTGCGGATGCTCACCTAACTCGGCAGAAATTTGCAGTAACGAAAGTTTGCGGCCACCAGTTTTGATGATGTCGTCGCTGCGTCCGGACAAGTGCAGTCGGCCATCCTGCCAATACCCCAGATCATCGGTCAGGTACTTACCGTCGTGAAAGGAAGCGGCGGTAGCGCTGGGATTTCCTCGGTAGCCACTGGCCAGCGTGGGCCCACTAATCCTGACCCGGCCAGTTGCAACTGACGGCTGCCCATCGGCGGGGTGGCCACCGTCGACGTTGTGCAGTTCGGTGACGATGTCCACCGTGACGCCAGGAATGGGTAGACCGTCGTACACCACACCGGCGCCCGTCTCGGTACAGCCGTAGGTGTTAACCACGCGAACCTGAGCAGCCAACAGTTGCTCCCGCAGACCTGTTGCCAACACCGCCCCACCAACGAGCACGGTGTCGAAGGTCGCCAGCAGGTCCGCTGCTCCCGCCTGCACCAGTCGCATCACCTGGGTTGGCACCAGTGAGGTGTAGCACGGCAGACCCAGTTGATCGGCGCGGTGGCGAGCAGCATGTACTGCGGTTCGGAATGAGTCATCCGGAAATCGCCGCGCGCCAGCGATGCCGGGCCAAATCTCCGGGTCGGTACCGGCCAGGTGAGAGCGCAGCGCCGTCACAGCCCCGGCAATGCTGGTGACTGGAACGGCAGTCAACCACAGTCCCGGTCCCATCAGCGCGGCCTGACTTGCCTCGGCCGCGGCAGTGAGTGCTTGGCGGGATAGTTCCACCTGGCGCGGGGTGCCTGTCGATCCGGAAGTGGCGATCACCAGCGCGGTATCGGGTGAGTCGGTGACCGTCGATTCTGTGGGTTTCGGCTCATGTGTTGCAGCGGCAGCGTTGCGCTCGTCGAGCAGCAGTACAGCGGAATCGCCGCTCATGGCGGCAGCTAACCGCGCGATCGCGTCACGCGCCGCTGCCGCACCGGGCGGGACAACGAGGCGGGTGAGTTGCTGAGATTCCATCGCGGTCTAGCCTAGAGGGACCGGGTCTCCCGCCCGCCGTCGCCGTTGGAGGACACTGTGGACTCTCGTACTAGGTACCCGCTGACCGAGGTGGTCGCGCCGGATAGTCCTGCCATGAAGGATCCGGGCTTTTCGAGCATCACGCCCGGTGCTGACTGGAAGAAGGTCGGCGACTACAGCGATATCCGCTACGAACTCAGTGACGGCATCGCCAAGATCACCATTAATCGCCCGCACAAGCGCAATGCCTTTCGGCCGCAGACGCTGTTCGAGCTCGAAGATGCCTTCCGTTGTGCGCGCGATGACGACTCCGTCGGCGTCATCATCTTGACCGGACAAGGGGATTGGGCATTCTGCTCCGGTGGTGACCAGCAGATTCGCGGCGACGACGGCTATATCGGCAACGACGAAGTGGCCCGTAAGGGTATCGGCCGGTTGAACGTCCTTGATTTGCAGATTCAGATTCGGCGCACACCCAAGCCGGTCGTGGCGATGGTGGCTGGCTACGCCATCGGTGGCGGCCACGTTCTTCACATTGTCTGCGATCTGACTATCGCTGCCGACAACGCCCGGTTCGGTCAGACCGGTCCCAAGGTGGGCTCCTTCGACGGCGGCTACGGCTCCGGGCTGTTGGCGCGACAGATCGGCCAAAAGCGGGCTCGCGAAGTGTGGTTCCGCTGCCAGCAGTACAGCGCCGAGCAAGCCTACGACTGGGGATTGGTCAACGCGGTGGTACCGCTGGCTGACCTAGAAGAGGAAACCGTCACCTGGTGCCGGGAAATGCTGGAGCACTCACCACTGGCGTTGCGCATGCTGAAGGCATCTCACAACGCTGCCGACGATGGTTTGGCCGGCATACAGCAGTTGGCGGGCGACTCAACGCTGCTGTTCTACATGACCGAGGAAGCCCAAGAAGGCCGCAACGCCTACCAGGAACGTCGTCACCCCGACTTCAGCCAGTTCCCTAAGCGTCCGTAGCGAAATCCCCGACTGATGACGCGGTTCCCGGCGGCGGAGGCACTCCGCTATCGGATTCCCTTCACCGTGTCGTTCCGCGGCACCACAGTGCGAGAGGGGCTGCTGTTGCGTGGCCCGGCGGGTTGGGGTGAGTTTGCGCCGTTCCCCGACTATGGGCGAGAACCTGCTGCACGCTGGCTGGCGGCAGCAGTGGAAATGATGGCTGGTGCGGTGCCGCAGCCCGATTCCCCCGACCTGCTAGTCCCGGTGTCGCAGATCGTCCCAGATCTACCGGAAGCCCAAGCCGTGGCGTGGATAAGGCGCCAACTCCCAGCGACGGGATGTCACACCGTGAAGGTGAAGGTAGGAGAGTTACCCGTCGATCAGGAAGTGGCCCGGGTGGCTGCCATTCGCACCGCGCTCGATGAAATCCTGCCGGACGGTTCGGCGCGTATTCGGCTGGACGTTAATGGTGGCTGGAGCCCGGCTCGGGCGGCCGCGGTGTTGTCGCAGGTGCGGGACTTCGGCATCGAGTATGTGGAGCAGCCCTGCGATACCGCTGCGGAACTGGCGATTTTGCGTAACCACGACGTTGGCGTTCCGATCGCTGTCGATGAACTGCTGCGGCGTGATCGAGATTTCCAGGCAGCTCAGCAGTTGGCCGATGTCGCCATCCTGAAGGTGGCGCCGTTGGGCGGCGGGGCCGAAGTGCTGCGATTGGTGGAGCAGTTGCAGTTGCCAGTAGTGATCTCGTCGGCGGCGGAATCGTCGCTAGCGCTGGCCCGGGACGCCTGCGTGGCAGCTGCCTTGCCGTCACCGGTATTGCCCGCCGGGCTGGCCACCGGAACACTACATGAAGCCGACGTGACGAACCCCAGCGTCGTTCCTGTCGATGGGTTGATCCCGGCGCAACTACGGCAGCCGGATGGCGACGCGCTGGCGCGCGTAACCGATTCCCCGCCGCAAGAGTGGCTGGATCGGCTGGATGCTGCCTGGTCTATGACGCAAGAACTGCAATTGATCCCCGCTGACCAGTTGGATGCGCTAGAGGTAGCCACATGAGCGAGCAATCGGCGCCAGCGGTCGGCGAAGAGATCATCAGTGCGCTAGTAGCTGCCGGCATCGCCGGATTAGTTCTGTCGCCTGGATTTCGGTCGGCCCCGTTGTCAGTGAGCGCCGCGCGACATGCGGCTGCGGGCGACCTAGAGCTGCTGGTGCGGGTGGATGAGCGCAGTGCCGCCTTTACCGCCCTCGGATGGGCCAAAGCGACCGGTCTTCCGACTGCGGTGATGTGTACTTCGGGAACGGCGACCGCGAACTTCTTGCCCGCTATCGTCGAGGCTCGCTACTCCGGCGCGCCGCTGGTGGTGGTCACTGCCGACCGGCCACCCCAGGTCCGGGGCAGTGGGGCTAGCCAAACCATCGACCAGGTGGGAATGTTCGACCAGTTCGTCCTCGGCTCAACAGATCTAGTCGCCACCTCACCTGCAGGAGCGGCGGCTGCGGCAGTTCATGCGAGTGTGGCGTTGGCTGATCGTGCCCGTGGGCCGGTGCATCTGAATGTGCCGTTCACGCCACCGTTGGTGACTGACGCACCGGTTGCAGCACCGGCGCCGGAGTTGGTTGCGGCGCCCGACCCGACACCGGCTATCGAGGCTGCGGTGGCGGATCTGGGCGAACTACCCGCACGCGGGGTGATGGTCGTTGGCGACCTTGATCTGCCCGACTCCCAGACCCGGGAACGCATTGCGGCGACTGCGGCTGAGTGGGGTTGGCCGATCCTGGCGGAACCGACTGCGGGTTTGACGGATGCCAGCACCGCGATCCCCGGTACTGCTGACTTCTTGACTGATCCGGCGGTGCGTGCCGAACTGCGCGCGGACCTGGTCGTCACCGTGGGTCCATTCGGGTTGAGTCGGGCGGTGCTGGAACTCGTGCGGGAGGCCGACCGGCATGTAGCGGTACGACTGCGTCCCCGCACCGATCCACCGGACCCATTGCGCACCGCCGATCAGGTACTCGCGAAGCTGCCCACCGGAACCGGGTCGCCGGACCGCTCCTGGCTAGCGCAGTGGCGAACGGCTGCCCAGCAGCGCCGGCAGCGGGGCGAGCCATTGGCGAACATGATGGCGGTAGCCGAGGAAATCTGGGCGGTCCTGTTGCCAGCGGATCTGCTGGTCGTGGCCCCATCACTGCCGATCCGCGCACTCGACCAATGCAGCGGTCCGGGACCGGCAGTGATGTCGAACCGGGGTGCTAACGGGATTGATGGGGTAGTGAGTACTGCCTGGGGCGCCGCGCACGCCTGGCAGTCCGGCCGCACCGTGGCGCTGCTCGGTGATCTCGCCCTGCTGCACGACCAGAACGGGTTGTTGGTGCCGGGCACTGAGCCGGAACCGAACCTGACGCTAGTTGTGGCAGACAACAACGGTGGTGGCATTTTTAGTCAGGTCGAGGCAAATTCGCCGGCCAATCAGGACGTCTTCGAACGGGTCTTCGGAACTCCACACGACCGCGACCTAGTCGATGTCCTGGCTGCTGCTGGTGTGTCAACTCAGCGGGTGGGCGCTCCCACAGATCTCGGTGCAGCCCTCAGCGCCAGCCAGCGGGACATTGGAATCCGAGCCTTCGTAGTCTCAGTCGATCGCTGACGAATCGGCCGAGCCGGGAACCTTACGACATCTTCTCCAGATGCGGACCCAAGCTATACCGGCCATCATGTTACTCCGGCGCTTTTTTGGGAAAGCAGAGATTATGAACGTATTCGATTTCACCGTAACCGCAGCCGATGGCAGTGCCGTTGACTTGGCGCAGTACCGCGGCAAAGCTCTCCTGATTGTCAACACTGCAAGTAAATGCGGCTTCACCCCACAGTTCGCCGGACTGGAAGAACTCTGGCAGCGTTTTGGTAAGGACGGCCTGGTCGTGCTCGGGTTCCCTTGCAACCAGTTCGCCGCGCAAGATCCGGGGAACAACACCGAGATCGTCGAGTTTTGCCAACTCAACTACGGGGTCTCCTTCCCCATGATGGCCAAGACCGACGTCAACGGTGCCCACGCTGACCCGCTATTCACGTGGCTGGCGGAACAACAGCCAGGATTCCTGGGTTCGAAGCGGATTAAATGGAACTTCACGAAATTCTTGGTGAACCGGGACGGCCGAGTCACAGGTCGTTACGGCCCTAAGGATGAGCCAGCCGCGCTGGCTGGTGACATTCAAGCCGCGCTAGCCCAGCCAATCCCGGTCTAGGGATCCAGGACGCGTCGCATCGCGTCGAGTTTGATTTCTGATTCGGCGTATTCAGCGTTGGCATCAGAATCGGCAACCAAGCCACAGCCCGCCAGTAACCGCGCCTCAGTCCCGCTGTCGCTGATCTGCGCGCAGCGCAATGCGATAGCGAACTCGCCGTCACCGTTGGTGTCGAACCAGCCGACCGGGCCGCTGTAGCGGCCTCGATCAGTTTGTTCCATCTCTTCAATCACACCGCGAGCGCGCTCGGTGGGGGTGCCGCACACCGCGGCAGTGGGGTGCAGGCTCGCTGCCAGCGCCAGGGCACTCGCACCGTCGGCCAAGTATCCGCGGATATCGGTGGCAAGGTGTTGCACGTTGGGAAGCTGCAGCACCCGCGGTGAAGCGGGCACGTGCATGTCGGTGCAGTGAATGGCGAGCGCATGCGCGACGGACCGAACGGCGTAGGTGTGTTCGGCCAAGTCTTTAGCGCTCGCCAGCAAATCATTGGCAGCCTGATCGTTGTCGGTCCGGTTGGCATTTGCCGCAGCGCTACCGGCAAGCACGCGAGAGGCCACGCGATCCCGGCAGCGCTGCACCAGGAGTTCGGGAGTGGCACCGATCAAGCCATCAATGTGAAAGGTCCAACATTCGGGAAACTGTTCGGATAGCCGGGCCAGGACCGGCACCAGCGGCAGCTCAGTGTCAAAAGACACCTCAACATGTCGAGCCAGGACAACTTTGTCGAGCTCGCCAGCGGTGATGCGCTTGACGCTTTCGAAGACTGCGGAGCGCCACTGAGCAGCATCCGCCTCTTGATCGTGCCAACGCGCCACGGGCATCTCGGGAACAGACTCAGTGAGCAGATCCTCATATCCGCTCTCGCCCCCATGCCACTCGTCCTCCTGGTCCCCCGGCAAGATCAGATCAGTACGCCAGGACATGCCGTTGCGCAGACCCAGAACCGTGCGGGGAATGACGACGACCGATCCTTCGGAGTCGTCGTCAAAGGTGAAGGAGGCAAACGCCATCGGTGCGGTGCGGTGCGGGCCCATGCTGTCGTGAATGCGAGCGTCGCCGAGTTGCTCTTGCGCCCAGCGTTGGGCGCGGCTGAACCGCTCTTCGCCGCTGAAGTGCTCCCGAGCCGCGATTCCCCAACCGAGGAATCCTTCACCGCCGCGCAACCACGCGACGGAAGGATTGTTCCGCCAGGAGTGCTCAAGGGTGTGCAGGGCGGGAAGAGCGCGAGTCCGCAGCACAGGATTAACGACAGCCACATCTCAAGGGTAAGGCCGAGTTCGACAGTCGGCATCGTCGATGATTGGATCAGGCTGTGAGCCGAGCCAGTTTGAACAAGGATCCCCGCGAAGTAGCGGCAATGTTTGACGGGGTAGCCCGCCGCTATGACGTAACTAACGATGTTTTATCGCTGGGACAAACGTGGGCGTGGCGACGAGCGGTGGCAGCCGCGATAGCTCCGGAACCCGGCGAGCGAATACTCGACTTGGCGGCGGGAACCGGAACAAGCAGTTCGCCACTAGCCGCTGCTGGTGCTGACGTTATTTGCTGTGACTTCTCCGTCGGCATGTTGCGCGAAGGCCAGCGACGGCAACCTAATCGCGCCTTCGTCGCCGGCGACGCACTTGAGTTGCCCTTCGCCAGCAACACCTTTGATGCCGCCACTATCTCGTTCGGGCTGCGCAACATCGTGGACTCAGCGGCTGGGTTGCGGGAACTCGCCCGGGTAACGCGACCCGGTGGCCGATTGGTGGTGTGCGAGTTTTCTGCCCCCACGGATCCGCGGTTTCGGCGGGTGTACTTGGAGTATCTGATGGCAGCACTGCCGCAGATCGCTCGACAGGTGGCTTCCAATCCGGAGGCGTATGTCTATCTCGCGGAAAGCATCCAGGCATGGCCAGACCAAGCAGCCCTAGCGGAGTTGATCGCGAGCAACGGTTGGCGCGACGTCCAGTTCCGCAATCTCACAGGTGGCATCGTGGCGCTACATCGTGCCTGGCAACCGGGGAACTAGCGAAAACGGCTACCGCAGCTGCCGAAATCACCGCGTAGTGGCCATACCGCAAGCTATTCCGCAGGCAGTTTGCGGGTCGTCGCCCGAAGCCACGCTGCCACTACTAGACTCGGGCCTCGTGAATCGATTCACAAGGGTAGGTGTGCCAAAGACGGCGGCCCAGCGTGCGCTAACACGCCAACCGAGACATGATCGCTCTAGGATGAGCGCGATCGTCCGGAAGAGGAGTTGCGCCGCATGAACGTCTGGATTCCGGTTCTGACGCTCGCGGCGCTCGGACTGCTGTTCGCACTGTTCTCAGTGACAGTGACCTCCTTCACCGGGCCGAAGCGCTACAACCGGGCAAAAGTTGACGCCTATGAGTGCGGCATCGAGCCGACACCACAGCCCATGGGCGGCGGCAAGTTCCCGGTGAAGTACTACCTGACGGCCATGATGTTCATCATCTTCGACTTGGAGATCGTGTTCCTCTACCCGTGGGCGGTCGCTTCGGACCAACTCGGAATGTTCGGGTTGGCGGCGATCCTGCTCTTCCTGTTCAACCTGACGATCCCGTACGTCTACGAATGGCGACGGGGCGGACTAGATTGGGATTGATATGGGACTAGAAGAGAAACTCCCCTCCGGATTCCTGCTCAGCACCGTTGAAGGTGTTGCGGGATACGCCCGCAAGAACTCGATGTGGACGGTCACCTTCGGGTTGGCCTGCTGCGCGATCGAGATGATGGCAACTGGCGCTGGTCGCTACGACTTGGCTCGGTTCGGCATGGAAGTGTTCCGGCCCTCGCCGCGCCAGGCGGACCTGATGATCGTTGCCGGGCGCGTAAGTCAAAAAATGGCGCCGGTAGTGCGACAGGTATACGACCAAATGCCCAACCCCAAGTGGGTTATCTCAATGGGCGCCTGCTCGTCGAGCGGTGGCATGTTCAACAACTACGCCATCGTGCAGGGCGTTGATCACGTGATTCCGGTGGATATCTACTTGCCGGGCTGCCCGCCGCGCCCCGAACAGCTGCTCGACGCCATCTTGAAACTGCACGCTGAGGTGCAGGCCAGCAAACTCGGCACCGATCGAACTCAGGAAGTTCGGGAACTCGAGAAGGAAGCGTTGGTAGCGGTGCCCACCATCGATCAGAAGGGTCTGCTGCGATGAGCGCAGACGACACCCCGACACCCGACGCAACGGAATCCCCGGCCGGCCAGCAGGTCACCGGGTCGCAGCAGGGCGCCCCAGAGGTCGTGGAAGTCCGCCACGGCTCCTTCGGCGTCGCTGGCACGGGTGACACATCTGGTTTCGGCGGTCTGGTGGAAGTTCTCGAGACTGCGCCCGCAGCAACACGTCCGTTTGGCGGCTGGTTCGATGAGGTCACCGACGAACTGGAACTCGCGCTGACAGACGCTGGCGTGCCCGCCACTGAGGCGATTGAACGGATAGTGATCGAACACGGTGAGATCACTTATCACGTGCGTCGCGAACATCTGCTGGCTGTGGCCGCATCGCTACGCAACGAGCCGGCACTGCGCTTTGAGTGGTGTTCGGGGGTCTCCGGAGTGAACTACCCGGACTTCACCGGCAAGGAGCTACACGCCGTCTATCACTTGACCTCGATCACTCACAATCGCTCGCTGCGAGTGGAGGTGTCGTGCCCAGACGATGATCCGCACATCCCGTCGATCGTTCCGCTCTACCCCACGAATGACTGGCATGAGCGAGAAACTTTCGACATGTTCGGCATCATTTTCGACGGCCATCCAGCGCTGACCCGAATCTTGATGCCTGATGATTGGGCGGGTCACCCGCAACGCAAGGATTATCCGCTGAACGGAGTCGGGGTGGAGTACAAAGGAGCCACCGTGCCTCCCCCAGACGAAAGAAGGGGGTACAACTGATGTCCGACAGCACCTTGAACTTCGACGATCCAGTCGATGCTGCCTACACCGTCACCGGCAATGATTGGCAGACGGTATTGCCTGCACCCGAGGGTGAGAAGCAGCGAATCGTGGTCAATATGGGTCCGCAGCATCCCTCCACCCACGGGGTGTTGCGGCTCATTCTGGAGATCGAAGGGGAATCGGTTATCGAGGCCCGTGCAGGTATCGGCTACTTGCATACCGGGATCGAAAAAAACTTGGAGTACCGCAGCTGGGTGCAGGGCTGTACCTTCGTGACGCGAATGGACTACTTGAGTCCCTTCTTCAACGAAACTGCCTACTGCCTCGGCGTGGAGAAGTTACTGGGAATCACCGACGAAATCCCGGAACGAGCCACGGTGCTTCGGGTAATGATGATGGAGTTGAACCGGGTGTCGTCGCACTTGGTTGCGCTGGGCACTGGTGGGCTGGAACTAGGTGCACTCACCGCCATGATCTTCGGCTTCCGTGAGCGCGAAATTGTGTTGGACCTCTTTGAAATCATCACCGGTCTGCGCATGAATCACGCCTACATTCGCCCAGGAGGCCTGGCACAAGATCTCCCCGACGGCACCGAGAAGAAGATCGCGGAAACTCTGGTGGAATTGCGTAAGCGGTTCAAAGACACTTCTGACCTGCTCGTCGACAACGCGATCTGGATGGCACGCACTCAGGGCATCGGTTATCTGGACCTCGAGGGTTGCATGGCTCTCGGGATTTCCGGTCCGACGCTGCGAGCCACCGGCTTGCCGCATGACGTTCGCAAGACTGATCCGTACTGCGGTTATGAGACCTATGATTTCGAGGTGCCGACTCAGACCACATGCGACAGTTACGGTCGATTCCTGATCCGGCTCGCCGAAATGGAGCAATCGCTCAATATTGTCGAGCAGTGCCTCGATCGGCTCCGGCCTGGACCGGTGATGGTGGCCGACAAGAAGATCGCCTGGCCTAGCCAGCTCGCGATTGGTTCCGACGGCATGGGTAATTCTTTGGAGCACATTCGCAAGATCATGGGCGAATCGATGGAAGCGTTGATTCACCACTTCAAGTTGGTGACCGAAGGCTTCCGGGTTCCCGCTGGTCAGGTCTACGCGCGACTGGAGTCCCCCCGGGGTGAACTGGGCGTTCATGTCGTGAGTACCGGCGGTACTCGGCCGCATCGGGTCCACTTCCGCGATCCGTCGTTCGCCAATCTGCAGGCAGTTCCCGCGATGAGCGAAGGTGGCATGGTTTCGGATGTCATCGCGTCCGTTGCCGGGATTGACCCGGTGATGGGAGGGGTGGATCGATGAGCCTCAGTGACCAAATCATGGCGGAAAGTCGAGAGTTGGCCGGTCGCTATCCGCAGGCGAGATCGGCGCTGGTACCGATGCTGCACCTGATGCAGTCGGAGACCGGCATGGTGAACTCTGAAGTAATCGAAGCCTCTGCGGAAATTCTGGAACTTTCCACTGCCGAGGTCACCGCGGTAGCCAGCTTTTACACGATGTACCGACTTCGTAGCCCGGGTGGGGAACACCACATCGGTGTCTGTGTGAACACTGCTTGCGGACTGCTGGGTGGGGACGCCATCTACGACGCGCTCTCAGAGAAGTTGGGCGTCCGGCACAACGAGACCACCGAGGACGGCAAGTTCACGTTGGAGCGGATCGAGTGTCAGGCAGCCTGTACCCACTCGCCGGTGATGACGGTGGATTGGGAGTTCTTCGATCGCACGACGATCGCTGAGGCGATCGATGTCATTGACCGGCTCACTGCCGGCGAAGAGGTGCTTCCCAGTCGCGGACCAGCAGTGCGCGGTTGGCGGGCGGCGGAACGCACGGTGTCGGGCCTAGATGACGGCCTAGCAGATGAAGGCGGCGGAGTCGACGAGTTGATGTTGGCCGGGCTGAAAGCGGCCCGCGCCCAAGACGGCGCGGACGGGATGGTGAAGTGATGGCTAAGACGAAACTCACCCCGGTGATCACTGCTCACTGGGACGATGACAAGCCGTGGGACATCGACAGTTACCGCAGCCACGGCGGCTACTCGGCCCTCGATCAAGTCTTGAAGACCGATCCAGACGAGGTCATCGAGACCGTCAAAGAATCCGGCCTGCGAGGCCGCGGTGGTGCTGGTTTCCCCACCGGGTTGAAGTGGAGTTTTGTTCCACAAAACGACGGTAAACCGCACTACCTGGTGATTAACGCCGACGAATCGGAACCGGGTGCCTGCAAAGACATCCCGATCATGCTGGCGAACCCGCATGCACTCATTGAGGGCATCATCATGACCTGCCATGCGATTCGGGCCAATCACGCCTTTATCTACATCCGTGGCGAGGTACCGCATCCGATCCGGCATGTCCGCAACGCTGTGGAACAGGCACGTGCTGCTGGCTTCGTGGGCAAGAAGATTCTCGGGTCGGATCTAGATCTCGACATCGTGGTTCACAGCGGTGCGGGAGCCTACATTTGCGGCGAGGAAACGGCACTGTTGGATTCGCTGGAGGGCCGTCGTGGCCAACCGCGGTTGAAGCCGCCGTTTCCCGCGGTAGCTGGGCTGTACGCCTCACCCACAGTGGTCAACAACGTGGAGACGATTTCCTCGATTCCCTACATCCTGAAAAACGGGGTGGACTGGTATCGCGGCTTCGGTACCGAGAAGTCACCGGGTTTCAAAGTTTGGGCTGTCTCTGGCCACGTCAATCGGCCGGGAATCTACGAAGCGCCACTGGGTATCACCATGCGAGAGTTGCTCGACTACGCCGGTGGTGTGCGAGACGGCCACAGCCTGAAGTTCTGGGTACCGGGCGGGTCGAGCGTTCCGCTGCTGACCGAAGACCAGCTGGACATTCCGATGACCTACGAGGACATGGTGGAAGCCGGCTCGATGTTGGGCACCGGTACTCCCATGGTCTTTGATGAGACCACCAGCGTGGTGAAGGCAATCACCCGCTGGCTGGAGTTCTACAAGCACGAATCCTGCGGTAAATGCACTCCCTGTCGCGAAGGCACCTACTGGATCACCGGCACGCTGAAGAAGTTCGCGGACGGTCGCGGCAGCGAACCGGAAGTGAAAGAGCTCGTGGAACTTTGTGACCAAATCATGGGTCGATCGTTTTGCGCCCTCGGTGATGCCGCCGCGACACCGTACCCGGCAGCGCTGAAATTCTTCCGTGACGAGTTCACCGCAGCCACCAGTCAAAATCCGGATGAAGTCTTCGACCCAAGCGCGACCATGGTGATTCCCAGTCTGACGGGAGCGAAGGTATGAGCACCACGTCACACGAAGCGACCGGACAAGATGCACCGCCGGTGGAGATGATCACCGCAACCATTGACGGCACTCAGGTCACGGTGCCCAAAGGCACCATGATCATCCGGGCGGCTGAACTCATGGGTGTAGAGGTACCGCGATTTTGTGACCATCCCCTGCTGGATCCCGTTGCCGCTTGCCGGGCCTGCTTGGTGGACGTTGAAGGCATGCCCAAGCCGCAGCCTTCCTGCGCGGTACCGCTTAACGACGGCATGGTGGTCAAGACCCAAGTCACCAGTGAGATTGCTGCTACCGCGCAAAAAGGTGTGATGGAGTTCTTACTCATCAACCATCCACTGGACTGCCCGGTCTGTGACAAGGGCGGCGAATGTCCGCTACAAAATCAGGCGATGAGCGTGGGTCGGTCGGAGTCGCGCTTCACCGGTGCTAAGCGGGAGTTCCCCAAACCAATCAATGTCAGTTCCGAGATTTTGTTGGACCGGGAACGCTGCGTGTCCTGCGCCCGCTGCACCCGGTTTGCCGAACAGATCGCTGGTGACCCATTCATCGCTCTGCTTGAGCGTGGTGCGCAGCAACAGGTGGGTGTCGGCGAAGAGCCGTTTGATTCCTACTTCTCCGGCAACACAATCCAAATCTGTCCCGTGGGTGCGCTGACCTCGGAGGAATACCGCTTCCGTTCACGGCCATTCGATCTGGTGAGTGTTCCTACCACCTGCGAACATTGCGCGTCCGGCTGTGCGATGCGTACCGACTACCGGCACGACAATGTCATGCGGCGGCAGTCCGGTGACGATCCCGAAGTTAATGAGGAGTGGAACTGCGATAAGGGGCGGTTCGCCTTCCCGTACCTGTCCCAAGACCGGATCACGCAACCGCTGATCCGGGAGAACGGCCAGTGGCGCAATGCCTCGTGGCCGGAAGCTCTCCGGGTTGCCGCCGACGGACTTGCGGCTGCGGCAGGCCGAACTGCGGTACTGACCGGTGGTCGGCTAACTATGGAGGACGCCTACGCCTATGCGCGGTTCGCGCGGGTTGCGCTGGGCACCGACGACATCGACATGCGGGCCCGCCCCGCCAGCGACGAGGAAGCAGCCTTCCTAGCCCATCAGGTGGCGGGTAGTTGCGGACCGGTCTACCGCGAGCTGGAAGACGCCCCCGCAGTGCTGCTGGCTGCGCTAGAGCCGGAGGAGGAGTCGCCGATCATCTACTTGCGGCTCCGCAAGGCAGTTCGGACTGGCACCAAAGTATTCGCCGCCGCCCCGTTCCGCACCGAGGGACTGGACAAGATGTCCGGCTCACTCATCGAGAGCGTTCCGGGTGGGCTCGCAGCCACCCTGGACGGTCTGACCGACGACACCGTTTCCCAACTGTCGCAGCCGGGAGCCGTCATCTTGGTCGGTGAGCGTGCAGCCACCGAAGTTGGCGCCTTCGCTGCGCTGCAGCGGTTGGCGGAGCGCACCGGTGCCGAACTGGCTTGGGTGCCTCGCCGGGCGGGGGAGCGCGGTGCACTCGATGCCGGCTGCCTGCCAGGGTTATTGCCCGGTGGCCGCCCACTGACCGATGCCACTGCCCGAGCGGAAGTCGCTGAGTTGTGGGGTATCGATGCCGACGACCTGCCGCAGCAGCCTGGTCGCAGTCTGGCTGGTGTGGTGGCGCAAATCCATGACGACGTGGCCGCGGCCGCAGCCCACGCTGCCGGTACCGATAGCGACGATGCTGCCGATAACGACACCTCGTTCACACCTGGCATTGGGGCGCTACTCGTGGCGGGGGTTGAACCTGCTGATATCGCGGACGCTGACGAACTCTTGACCGCGCTGGAGGCTACACCGTTCCTTGTCTCGCTGGAGACCAGGCACAGCGAAGTCACCTCACGTGCCGACGTCGTTTTGCCGGTTGCGGTGGTTACCGAGAAGGCTGGCGCTTTCGTCAACTGGGAGGGCCGCCGTCGACCGTTCGGCGC
>Ga0055584_100004028_pt1 | contig 14400 bp, 9 predicted proteins | sample OSDHelmetaG_FD_58716 | JGI IMG/M metagenome (GOLD analysis project Ga0055584, IMG submission 58716) | Pelagic marine sediment microbial communities from the LTER site Helgoland, North Sea, for post-phytoplankton bloom and carbon turnover... | ecosystem: Environmental > Aquatic > Marine >... | reverse complement strand
TCAGGGCAGTCTCCCCGAGCGGGGCCAGGACGTCGCCGGCCCAGCCCGCCGCGGCGAGCCGGGTGGCGCTGAAGTCAAGGGGGTCAGGAGCGGGCGTCGAGGCTCCCGCGGCCTCCGGCTCGGGCGCCCTCGCCCCGAGGTCGACGGAGACGAGCATGGTGTTCGTCCCCGCGGCCGCAGCCTTGAGCGCCGCCAGGTCCCCGAGCCCCTCGACCGCCGTCGGGTCGGTGGAGTCCCAGACGGCGATGACGGTGTCCCGCCCGGTCCCCTTCGGCCCGTTCGGCGTGAGCCCGAAGATCCGCCCGGACCGCCCGCTCCTTCCGCGCACGTCGAGGCCCGGGATCGAGGTGGGCGAGGGCAGCACGAGCCGCCGTCGGTCGTCGGGGTCCCGCTCGGGCGCCACGAGCGGTCCCGGAGAGAGCGTCAGCTGCTCGGGCGCGGCCGCCTCGCTGACCGCTCCGGTCCCCTGGACGAGGAGGTAGCGTCGACCCGTGCGGACCTCGCCAAAGTCCTCGAGCGCGTCCACGCCCGGCCAGCGCACCTTCAACTGCACGCGACGCGCCCGCGAGGGGCGGTCGCCGGATCCACGTCGCCCGAAGCCGAACCGCAGCCAGGCCGAGGACTGGGCCAGGTAGCCCGTCCCTGCGCCGCGGGTCCGGCGCTGGACCTCGCGCTCGCCCCCCTCGCCCGCGGTGGTCGCGAACACCACGGCCCCGATGGCATCGCGGTTCACCGTCGTGCCCCGCAGGCGCACGGCGAGGTGCTCCGCGCCGTCGGCCAGGCGGTTCGCGAGGATCCGGAGCCGCGGGGCGGTTCGGTTCGAGACGATGAGGTCATCGTCCCCGTCGAAGTCCACGTCCATCCGCGCCGCGCTGCGACCATCGTCGGGGAAGTCCAGCCCCAGGACGGGTCCCGCGTCCACGAAGTCCAGGGATCGCCCCCCCGAACTGACGAAGGCCGCGTTCCGCTCGCCGCCGCTCCAGGGCTCGCCGCGACGCAGGCTCTCGTTGAGCGCCGCCCAGCCGTCGAAGTATCGCTCCTCCTGGTCCCGGGTCTCGGGGCTCTCGTCGAGGGGTGAGCGCGACACCACGTGCCGCCAGAACGAGCTTCAGAGGTCCGGCGCGCCGGGGCGCGCCGCGGAGACGAACCCGTTGGGCACGAAGAGGTCCAGCCACCCGTTACCGTCGAGGTCCACGGGGATCCCGCCCCAGGCCCAGTGCCCGGCCGTGGCCAGCCCGGACTCCACGAACCCGCCCTCGGGAGCGCGGAGGTACAGGGTGTTGCCCTTCGCGTGGCGGCGAAAGAGGGAGCGCGTGGCCCCGTCCGCGTCACCCTGGAAACCCGGCTGCGAGGTGATCCGCCGCCCCGCGGAGGACTCCATGTTGCTGACGTACAGGTCCACCTGGCCGTCACGGTCCAGGTCGGCGAAGGCGGCCCCCATCCCCGCGGCCACATCCTCCACCCCGAGCTGCGCGGCCAGGTTCCGGAAGTACCCGGTCCCGTTGTTGATGTAGAGGGCGTTCCGGCCGAAGTCGTTCGCCACGTAGAGGTCGGGGTCGCCGTCATCGTCCACGTCCTCGAACGTGGCCGCGAAGCTGAAGCGTGAGCCGGCGCGGTCCAGCCCCGTCTCCTCGGTCGCGTCGCCGAGGATCAGCTTGTCGGATTCCTCGGTGACGTTCGCGATCAGCAGGTTGGACTGACCGTTCTCCGCGTCGTGGTAGGGCAACGGGAAGGTGGAGCCGTCGTAGGGGTTGGCATAGGCGCAGGCGTAAACGTCCAGCCGCCCGTCCATGTTGATGTCCGCGGCCGTGAGGCTCGTGATTCCGCTGCGCTCGAAGCGCTCCGCCTCCACGTAGCCCTGCTCCGTTCGGGCGAGCACCACCACGCCCGACGCGAGCCCAAGCACCACGTCGAGGTCCGCGTCCCCGTCGAGGTCCACGAAGAGCGCGCTGGTGGTCGCGTCCACGAGGTCGAGGCCCCCGCCGCGCGCCGCCTCCATGAACTGCCCTCCGGGGAGGCGCAGCCACAGCTGGTTCGGGATTCCGCCCGGCTGACACAGGTAGAGGTCCTCGAGGCCGTCCCCGTTGACGTCGGCCACCGCCACACCGTGGTGCCCCAAGAGCCCGACGCCCACATCCACATCCAGCCGGTCGCGCAGCCCCATGATCGAGTCAGCCAGCCACTCGGTGGCCGGCGCCCCGCCGAGCGCGGTCGCGGTCACGTCCTCGAAGGCCGGTGCGCCGCCGAGGGCGACCTCCTCGGTCACCGCCCCTGCCCAGCCCAGGAGCCCGACGGTCCCATCGGACGCCTCGGTCACCCGGAGGGTCCAGATGGACCTCGCGGAACGAGCCCCCTCTCCGGACACCTCGCGCAGGTGCCGGACCCGGAGCCGCACGTCCCATGCTCCATCGCCCGTTGACTGCACCCCCTTGGCGTTGATCTCTGCGGGGCGCGTCGGGGCGCCCCCAAGCGCTGCAGCGACGGCGCGGAACGAGGCGCGGAGATCCTCGAGGGCGTCCTCCGGACCGGTGCTCGGGTCCAGGGCCATGGGCACCTCACGGCTTCGCTCGACCACCACCGGGCGCGGCGAGGCTGCCGACGTCCAGCCCCCGCGGTCCCCCACGGCGGGCTCCATGACGGCCAGCGCGTCCGCGTCGACCCACGCCTCACCCAGCTCCCCGCCGAGGGGGTCCCCCGTCCCGAGGAACGCAAGGTCGAGCTCCTTCACCAGCGCGCTCACGGAGCTGGCGATGGCCTCGGCGCCCTGCAGCCCGTCCACCGGTACGGGGACAGGCGCCTGGAGGGCACCGGGTGCGAGGGAGAGCACGAGCGCGGACAGCATGGCGGAATTTTAGGACGCCTCGCCTCCGGTGGACCCGTACGAGTCGAGGATCCCTCGGCGCGCGCCCGCTCAGTCCGCCCCGAGCCGCCGCCGCAGGTCCTCGAGCGCGTTCATCACGTTCAGGTAAGCGTCGTGTGGGCTCTCATAGGGGCTGAAGTACTCGTGCACGTCCCCGTCGGTCTCGCACTTCGTCGACATGTAGTAGACGTGATCCGAGGTCGTGAAGTCCCGCCAGCAGTTCAGCAGGTCCGGGTCCCCGGACGCGCGCGCCGCCGGGCCGAGCTTGTAGATGGCCTCGTGCGCCGCCCGCTGCATGTGGTTGCCGAGCCACGCCGAGACATCACGCTCCTCGTCGGCCCAGGAGATGGGGCGCGGATAGACCAGGTCCTCCACGATCGGGTCCCGACGCACGATCTCGGTCGGCGTGGCGAAGTCGAGCTTGTCCGAGGCCACGGCGAGGTCGACCATGGTGTCCATGAAGTCGAAGATCCCCGTGTCCCGCGCCTGGTGCTCCCCGAAGGTCTCGTAGTCCATGAAGAGCCCCACGAAGGGGCGCTCGTCCGGGAGCGACTCGAGCCAGCCGTTGAAGGTGGGCGCCAGGAGCGGGTACCCCTCCCACCCCTGGTTGCTGAAACGGAAGCCGATGTCGTCTGAGAGCTGGAAGTCGCGCAGCATCAGCGGGAAGCTGTCCGCGCCGCCCATCCCGTACAGGGCCTGGGCCGTCCTGCCGTGGAGGAGCTGGTCCGCGCCCTCGGCGAGGAGCACCTCGAAGCCGAGGTCCCTGACCTGCTGGGCCACGCTCGCGTCCGTGATCAGCTCCGTGTTCCGGAAGGCCGTGGGCTCCACGCCGAGGTGCTCCTTGAGGAGCGCCCGCTGCTCGGCGACCTGGGCCCTGAACTCCTCGGGGTCCGCGAGGGCGGCGAGGCTGTGACGTGAGGTCTCGCAGAGGAACTCCACCGAACCGCTCTCCGCGAGGTCGCGGAAGCTCTTGAGCGCATCCGGAGCCCAGGCCGCGAGCTGACGGATGGCCGTCCCCGAGACGGAGAAGCTGCACCGGAAGGCGCCGTTGGAGCGTTCCACGGCCCGCAGCAGCTGGCGATTCATGGGGAGATAGCACTTCTCCGCCACGCGCTTCGCCACGTCCTCGTTGAGCCAGTCGTCCCAGTGGCCGGTGCCCGAGCCGATCTCGTCGTAGGGGAAAGGCTTCACCCGGTAGGGCTGGTGCACCTGGAAGTAGTAGACGATCGATGTCATCCGGAGATCCTCCTCCCGGAGGTGGACCGCGCCTGCTCCAGGGCGGCCTCGAGGGTTCGGGCGCTCTCCGCCCAGGTCAGGCGTTGGAGCTCGGTGCGGCACCGCGCGACCACTCCGAGGCGCTGCTCCTCGTCCGAGAGGAGCCCGACGATCTGAGCCGCGAGCCCCGCCGCGTCCCATGGCGGACTCACGGGCGCCGAGGGGAGCACCTCTCGCACGCCGCAGGCGTCCGTGAGCACGGGGGCCGCGCCGCCACGCAGGGCCTCGAGCGGCGTGAGCCCGAAGGGCTCGGACACCGAGGACAGGACGAAGACGCTGGCCTCACGGTAGGCGCGGTCGCGCAGCTCGGAGCTCACCCCGCCCGCGAAGAACACCCGCCGGCCGATCCCGAGGGCCGCCGCCATCTCGATCATGCGGGTGCGGTCCTCCCCGTCTCCCATCACCACGAACCGGGCGTCGGGACAGGACTCCAGCACGCGCGCCGCGGCCCGCACGAGGAAGCCCACGCCCTTCTGGCGGGTGAGGCGTCCGACGAAGAGCACCATCGGCCCGGCGGGATCGCGGGGGCGGTCCGGCGGAGACATGGGCCCCGCAGGGGGCGCGTTGTGCACCACGCTGACGCGCCCGGGGTCGAGCCGGTACTCACGGACGAGGAGGTCTCGGGTGAAACCGCTGACGGCGCACACCCGGTCCGCGGTCCTGAGGCCGGCGCGCTCGACCGCGCTGATGGACCCCACCGGGCCCGGCGCAGCTCGCCCGCCCCGGTCAATGACGGTGGAGTGCACGTGAAGGCAGACGGGTCGGCGGCGCGCGAAGCGGAGGCGTAGCGCTGCCGGGAACGTCATCCAGTCGTGGGCGTGGATCACGTCGAAGTCGTGGTCCACCAGCGCCGTCACGGCCTCACGGGAGTAGCGCTGAATGGCGGAGGAGAGGTCCTCCCCGTACAGCTTCCTCGCGCTCCGCGCGTGGGCGCTGGCCGAGGACGGTCCCCCAGCGGGTGCCTCAGGCTCGACGACGGCGGGAGCCGCGCCCGCTCCCCCATGCACCGGGGCCCCCCCCGGGTCACGGTCGATGCCGTAGGGGTCGAGGATCGCCCCCGGATGGAAGGGCGAGAAGCCGAGGTCACTTCCCAGCGGCACCCGCACGATGCCGGGATACGGCTCCGGGTTGGCAGGGGTGCCGTCCGCAGGGGTGCAGAGCACGACCTCATGCCCGCGATCGGCGAGGGCGGTGGTCAGCCCGTGACATGCCGCCCCGAGTCCGCCCGCCACAGCCGGGGGATATTCCCAGCCAAGGACAAGTACCTTCATCAGCCTTGGTCTTCGCCGAGGATCTCGGAGAGGAGACGGAAGGCGCGGACCGACTCACCGCGCGCGGGAGGGAAGCTGAGATCGCCGGTCGGCGTGACGCCGCCCTCCTCGTCCTCGAGCCACGCCTCAGGGGCGCCGTCGATGGCGGAGAGGAGCGTCTCCTGGAACTCGAGGCGGCCATGGTCCCTGCCGAACGCCCGGATCGCGGCCTCGGCGTGGAGCCCCAGGAGCCAGGGCCACACGGCGCGATCCGCCGCGGAGTCCTGCCGGAAGCCCCGGTCCGCCCGGTCAACGGACCGCAGCCCCAGCGGCGTCAGCAGCCGCTGGTCCGAGGCGTTGACCACCGCCTGGCGCTGGATCTGGTCCAGGGGCGCTCCCTCGAGGGAGGCGGCCACGAGCATCCCGGCCCGCATCGCGAGGGCTGCGCCACCGATCGGGTCCACCCGATCCACCTCGAGGTCCGCCAGGCGCCGCGGGGTCGGGAGCCAGAACGCTCGCTGGAACCAGCGGCGGGAGCTCAAGGCTCGCCCGGCGGCGAGCTCGGCCCGCGGCCCGTCCGCCACCATCCGGCTGAGCTGTTCGTCGAAGATCAGGAGCTGGTGGAGCAGCGCGGCCGCCTCCACCGCGACTGCGTCCGCCGCGACCGCCTCGCGGCCCCCGACCCCGGACGACCCGAGGGTCTCGTACCAGCGCGCGGTCCCTCTGAAGCGAGGGGCCCCGGGCTGGTCCGTGGCCGTGGGCTCGTCAGGCCCTGGCGCCCCGTCGACGGGGCCCGCCTCGAGGGCAGCGTCCACCAGCGAGCGAATGGCGGGGACGAAGCAATCCTCCACGAGGCCGCGGTAGGTCAACGGGCCCCAGGAACCGCGCAGGTTCCGCAGCAGCAGCTGGCAGGATCGGCCGAGCCAGAGGGCGGAGTCGTCGGTCGCCCGCTCCCCGGGCCCTCCGAGGGCCAGGCGCGCCCTCGCCGCGTGGGCCTCGATCCACCCCGCGATCTGGTCCGGCGTCCAGGCCGCCTCCAGGGCGAGGCCGGGGGCGGACAGAATGTCGAGCAGGCGCTCCCGATCCGTGGGTGTACCGGCAGCCTGCGGCGCTGGCCCCGACGGTCCAGGGAGCGCCTCCGCCAGCTCGGCGTCGACCTCGACGCTCATGCGCAGGCTCCGCGCTCCATCGGGCAGGCGGACCACGAAGGTCCCGGGAGAGAACCGATCCTCCGTGCCGGCCGGGCCGTCACGATCAAGGACGACCAGCCCGTTCTCCCACGTCGCTGTCCCCTCCAGCGCGACATCCCCGTTGAACCGGACCGTGATCGAAGGGAGCCCGGGGTAGGGACGCAGCCGCGCGACGCCCCCGGTGTCCGTGGACTCGAGTTGGACGCGCGGATCCAGGGTCTCGTTCTCGAAGGTCCGCTGCCCGACGGGACGGCAGGGGAACGTGCATTCCAGGTGGGCTACCCGGGCGTCGACGGCCCAGACGACCTCGACTCGGGGCGTCACCGCGCCGAGTCGAATCCTCGGCGCCCCGAGCTCGGCCTCACCCTCGTCGGCTCCGAATGCCGAGGCGGCGAGATCCCCCAGCCACACGATCGGCTCCCCGGAGAGGTCCGCAGTGGCCGCGACGAGGACCCCATCATCGAGCCGCTCGGCGAGGAAGAGCCCGGGTGCAGCGCGGCGCCCCGCAGACCACAAGGGAGGAACCTCCCCGGAAGGACCCAGCCCAGCCCGACCCGCGGACGCGGCCGAGCACCACCGACGGCGGTCTTGGGCCGCCGAATCGAGGCTTCGGGGTTGTTGAAGGCGACGCAGAAGGGGAGCAGACATTCGGGTTGAAGCCGTGGGTCCGGATCGCGCGGCTCTGACTCGGCGGCTTCGTGCTGGACGGTAGCTCCGAACGCGATCCAGATCAAAGACCGAGTCGTGGAGGTTCTCCCGCGCTCGGCTGTTATCCGGCCCACCAGTCTGTTCTCATCCATCAAAATCCGTGTCTCCGGCCTGCCCAACGCCATGAATCGCGCACAGCTCCTCAAGTCGACGCTGACCTTTGTCCTCGCTGGAGGACGCGGCGAGCGCCTCTCTCCGCTGACCATCGGCCGCGCCAAGCCGGCCGTGCCCTTCGGCGGGGCGTACCGGATCATCGACTTCACGCTATCCAACGTGATCCACTCGGGCCTCCGTCGAGTCTTCGTGCTCACGCAATACCAGGCCTACTCGCTCGAGGAGCACCTGCGCCTGGCCTGGAACTTCCTCCCCCGCCGGCTCTCCCAGTTCATCGTGCCGCGACCGCCCCAGCACGGGGGCAAGGGCAGCTGGTACCGAGGCACGGCCGACGCCATCGCCCAGAACCTCGAGCTCCTGCAGCAGGTGGAGTGCGATCACGTCGTGATCCTGTCCGGAGACCACATTTACAAGATGGACTACGGCGACATGCTCGAGGATCACGTCGAGGCCGGCGCCAAGTGCACCATCGGCGCAGTCGAGATCGCCTCCGAGGACGCGCCGCGCTTCGGCGTCCTCGAGGTCGACGACAGGTCCCACGTGACCGGCTTCCAGGAGAAGCCGGAGGTCGGCACCGAGATCCCCGGCAAGCCCGGCCGCTGCCTCGGCTCCATGGGCATCTACATCTTCGAGCGAGAGGAGCTCATCCGGCGCCTACGCGAGGACATGGCCAAGACCTCCGGGACCAGCCATGACTTCGGGAACGACGTGCTCCCCGCCATGGTCGAGGACGGCACCACCGTGATCGCCCACTCCTTCCAGGACGTGGACGCCGCCGGCAACACGGACCTGGAGGGGACCGGGACAGCGATGCCCTACTGGCGGGACGTCGGCACGCTCGACGCCTACTTCGACGCCAACCTGGACCTCTGCAAGGTCGTGCCGTCCATCAACCTCTACGACAAGCACTGGCCCATCTACACGCTCTGGCACAACGACCCTCCCGCGAAGACCATCTTCTCCGAGGCGGAGGGGCACCACGCCCAGATCGTGGACTCCCTGCTGTGCAACGGCTCCATCATCTCGGGCTCGCGGGTGAGGCGGTCCATCATGGGTAACCGCGTGTACTCGGGCGAGGACGCCGATATCGAGGAGAGCATTCTGATGCACGGCGTCGTCGTCCAGCCCGGCGCCATCGTCCGCCGGGCGATCATCGACAAGTGGACGACGATTCCGTCAGGGACACAGATCGGCGTCGACCTCGAGGCGGACCGCAAGCGCTTCACCGTCACTGACTCAGGGATCGTGTGCGTCCCCCGGGGCTATGACTTCGATCGCAACCGCCGAGCCGACGACCACGACCTTCCCAGCGACGCCGACTTCGTCAACGTCTGAGGGGCGGCGATTCCCGCGCCCCCCTCGTCACCTCCCGACCCCGACATTCCGCATGCGATCCCTCACTGTCCTCCTGCTCCCGCTCGCCGCCTGCGCCTCGGTCTCCTCCCCCAGCATCTTCGGCGGCGCCGACCCGCTCCCCTCCTGGAACGAGGGAGACCTCAAGTCCGCCATCATCGACTTCGTGGACGGAGCAACCGACCCCAGGAGCGTCCATTTTGTCCCCGCCGAGGAGCGCATTGCGGTCTTCGACAACGACGGGACGTTGATCTGCGAGAAGCCCCTGTACTCCCAGCTGGCCTTCATGGTCGACCGCGCCCGTGAGTACGTGGCCGATGACCCGAGCCTGCGGGAGCAGGAGCCCTACCGGTCCCTGATGAACGGGACCCTCGGGAAGTCGAAGGACCTCGAGCCCTTCATCAAGCTGGCGATCGAGACCCACACCGGCATGCTCGACGAGGAGTTCGTCGCGATCGCCGAGCAGTGGTTGGCCACGGCGCGCCACCCCCAGTTCGAACGCCCCTACACCGAGCTGGTCTTCGCCCCCATGGTGGAGCTCGTTGCCTACCTCCAGGCGTCCGACTTCCAGGTCTGGATCTGCACCGGCGGCGGCCTCGACTTCGTGCGCTGCTACGCCAAGGAGGTGTACGGGATCGCACCCGAGAACGTCATCGGCTCGGCAGGCCAGAAGGCCTACCGTGAGGTGGATGGGCGCGGGGAGTTCATCCGGCTCCGGGAGATGGTGGAGCCGATCAACGACGGCCCGGGCAAGCCGGTCCTGATCAACCGCTACATTGGCCGTACTCCGATCCTCGCCGTTGGTAACTCGGACGGCGACCTCGAGATGCTCGAGTACGTCGCCCAGCGGCACGCCGCCACCCTGACCCTGCTCGTCCACCATGACGACGAGGAGCGGGAGTTCGCCTACGACGCTGGCACCGAGCGCGCGCTCAGCGCGGCCGCCGTCGGGGAGATCGAGGTCATCTCGATGAGCCGTGACTTCGCCACTGTCTTCGCCCCCGCCCGCTGACCCGACCCGTCGCCAAAGGATGCCCCCGATGAAGCACCTCCTCTCCACCGCCTGGACCGCCCTGCTCCTGGCCCTCACGCTCCCCTCCGCCCAGGCTGACGTCCTCGAGCTTCGGTCCGGGGAGCTCCTCTCGGGCAAGTACATGGGGGGCACCCAGAGCTCGATCCGCTTCGAGGTGGCTGGTTCCCTGCGCGTGGTAGCCACCACCGAGATCCTCGCGCTCAGCTTCGACCTCCGTCCGGCCCCCGCGCCGAAGGCGCCCCCCGCAGCAGCTCCGGCGCCAGCGCCTGCGCCCGCCGCGCCCCCGGCCGCCGCCGCTGCCGCTGCCGCGCCCAGGGCGCCCGCCACGGGCGTGACCGTGCCGGCGGGCACCTCCCTGAGTATCCGCCTCAAGGACTCCCTCGACTCGAACCGCCACTCGAACGGGCACCGCTTCACCGCCGTCCTCGAGGGCAACCTCGTGGTCGGCGGAACGACGGTCGCTCGCAAGGGGTCGCCGGTCTACGGCGAGCTGGTGGGCAAGAAGAAGTCGGGGCGCCTCCGCGGCAAGTCCGAGTTCACGGTCCGGCTCACCGCCGTCTCCATCGACGGGACGATCGTCCCGATCACCTCCAGCGGATGCCAGGTGGTCACCGAGAACACCGCGAAGAGGACCGCGGGCACCGTGGCCCGAGGGGCCGCCATCGGCGGGCTGGCGAAGGGCTCGAAGGGCGCCAAGAACGGCGCCAAGTGGGGCGCTGGCGCCGCGATCCTGACCGCCGGCAACAGCATCTTCATCCCCGCAGGGACGCTCCTCGAGTTCTCCCTGGCGTCGCCGCTGAAGCGCTGACGCGCCCGCAGGCGGGCGCCTCCCGCCTCAGTGACGCGTGCTGAACGTCAACATGGCCTCGATGCCCTCGACGTCGAGGTCACCGAAGTTACTGCTCAGGTTGACGCTCGTGTCGTACCAGCGTGCGCCCACGCCGATGAAAGAGCCGGGGGAGATCTCAAGCTCGATGCCCGTCCGGGCATAACCGCCGACTCCGAAGCCGCTCCCCGTCCCGGCGTCCACGCCCGGCGCCGCGGACTGGTGGTAGTTGGCGAACTGGACCACGGGGCCCGCCGCCCCGTAGAGGCGGGCGCGCTCCCCGAGGGGCACGCTGACGAACGGGCCTCCGTAGAAGTCCACGATCAGCAGGTCGAGGCTCACGGCCACGGCGGCCCCGCCGCCACCGACAACGAAGGCGCCGCCGTTCGCCCGGCCCCCCAGGGACATCATGGCCTCGAGGCCGAGGTCGATCCGGTTCCCCCCGAGCTTGAACTGCCCCCCTCCCCCGATGACCGGGTACTGACTGATCGTCCCGCTACCCGCCTCGATGTCGCTGGACGTCCCACCCCGGCGCGAGAGGTCCTGGATGGAGTTGACGCCGAGGTAGCCCTGGAGCAGCGGCTGCCCGTTGCGCCACTTGGTCCCGCCGCGCTGGGACGATGAGGCCGTCGGGAGGGGCTCCCTCAGTCCGGCCAGATAGGGGTCGAGGCTCCCTGAGGAGTACGCCTCCGATGCCGGCTCCGAGGTGAGCGATCGGGCGGGCACGGAGGCCTCTATCCACCCGGGGGCTGCCGTCGAGTGCGCCTGGGACCGACAGCCCACCAGCGCCAGGGTGGACAGGAGGAGCGGCGCGAGCGCGGAGCGAGAGGGGAGCTGCATGATGTTTGGGGCGGGGACCGGGCCAGACGGGGAGGTCGGGCAGGGAGCATACCACCGGCGCCCACGGCCCGACGAAGGGCCGTGGGCGCCAGGTGAGCCCCGGCGCCCCCGCAGGGGCGCGCCGCGGGGGCGGGGGCGCGGCTCAGTCGAAGCTGATCGCGAGGGAGTGGGTGAAGTTGGAGGTGGGGAAGATCGTGAAGTCCCGGAACCAGGCCTGGAACCGGAACGTGTCCCCTGACACCGCGCCGATGGCGCCCGTGGGCTGCGGGAGGGCCGTGAGGTCCAGCTGGAACAGGAACTCCCCCGCGGCGCCAGAGGTCAGGACGTCGCCGGCGTACCGCCCGATCGAGCCGCTCAGGCAGAGGTTCCCCGAGCTGCCACCCGGACTGACGATGAGCCCAGCGTCCCTGGAGACCAGGAAGTAGCCCAGGGTGTTGACGGGCAGGGACTCGGCGATGAGCTGCACGTCGTTATCGCCGGCAGCGCTCGAGCCCTCGGCCCGGAGCGTGCCCGCCTCACCGCTCGAGTTCGCAGCGGCGGGGAAGCACTCCACGACCCCGATGCTGGTGGGATCACACTCGACGGTCCCGACCTCGACCCCGTCCACGCCGGCCTCGACGATGGACTGCGCGTTCGCGTCGTTGGCGGTGAAGCGCAGGAGCATGTTCGATCCCGGGAGCACCCCCGCCCCGGAGAGCTCTGCCGGCGTGAGCGTGTCCGCGACCCAGCCACCGCCCGTGGAGGCGTCGTGCCGCCGGAGCTGAGCCCAGCTCGCCCCGCCGTCGGCGCTCACCTCCACCGTGAGCGCGTCCTCGGCGTTCTGGTTGGTGAGCTCAAGGTAGTAGAGGTAGTCCACCTGGCTCGCGGCCCCGGCGACGGCGAGCGGGGGTGAGGTGAGCCGCACCTCCCCGTTGTCCACGTCGGAGTTCCCCGCCGTGTTCTGGGTCACGAAGCAACTGCCGCTGCCGTCCCCGTCCGAGGAGGGGTCGTAGGCCCAGGAGGGGTCGTTCACAGGGACGCCACGCTGCCAGTCACCCGTGGTGGCCGTCGACGCGGTCTGCCAGCCCTGGGCCGCCTCGAAGTCGTCGGCGAAGCTCGTGTTGGCCACGCCGACCGCGGCCACGATCGGATCCGCCGCGCCGCCGACCGGAGCGAACACCTGGCCGCAGGTCACGGACTGCGCGCTGATGAAGTACTCCGGGGCGTCGCCGCATGCGTAGCCAGGGAGCTGAGCGGTGTACATCCCCCCCCCCATGTCCGTCATGGGGATCGACTGGAACAAGCCGGTGGCGCCGGGGCGCTCGTGGAGCGTCACGCTGCCAGCCACCACCGGGCCGAGCGCCTGGGCCGAGACCATCACCGGCTGGAGCGGCGGCAGGAGCGTGGGGGTACCGGAGGCGGCGAGGCCGGCGCCGCAGATGCCCTGGGGACTCGCGAGGGCGCTCTGGAGGTCGGGGTGGGAGAAGCTCGTCCCCGAGTTCTGACCGCCCGACGAGCTGCAGCCGCCGTGGGTGTGGATGCCGACAGCGGTGTCGGCTTGCTCCCAGATCACGGGGGAGCCCGAGTTCCCGCCGGTGGTGTCCGTCTGGTACTGGACCGTGGTGCCGGAGTTCGTCACCAGCGGCCCCACGTGGGTCTGCTGCGTCTGGTTGCGCTCCGGCGGGGTGCTGTCCGTGCCGAAGCCAGTGATGCGGATGTCCGCGCCCCCCGGCTGCGGCGGCGCGGAGAGCAGGAAGCCGGGGCCCTGTGCCTGGGTCGCGGTGAGCCCGGAGGTTCCGTTGGGGAAGGCGCCGAAGTACGCCCAGTCATTGCCCACGCCCTGGCCGCCGTTGGACTGGAGCGAGGCGCCGTCCACGGGGTATTGGTCGGAGGGCGGCGGGTTCTGGATGGACCCGGAGCTGGAGGAGGGCGGGACGTTGAACTGGATCACCTGGATGTTCCCGGTGCAGTGCCCCGCGGTCAGGAAGCAGCCCGCACAGTCCTGGATCAGCCAGCCCGTGCAGCCCACCGGCAGGAGCCGCCCCGAGCGCGGGTCGGTGGAGGGCAGGCGGTCGTCGTTCGGCCCGCAGATCGAGGTCGTCCCCAGCAGGGGCGGCGTGCCCATGTCCATGGCCTTGAGCTGGACCCGGCTGGTCCCGGTTCCGGGGCGTGCCCAGACCTCCACCACCAGGGAGTCGCCGTTGAAGTACGCCGTGGAGCGGCCCCAGCGCTCGACCTCGATGGCGTTCAGGACCTGGAGGCCGCCGTCCAGCATCGAGGTGATGCGGAGCTCGGCGCCCGTGCCTGCGAGGGGGTCCCCCGCGAGGACGACGTCCTCGAAGTAGAGCCGGATCCACTCCGCGCCCTCCTGGTCCACGTTGAAGCTGGCGCAGAGCTCGAGGGCCCTGCCCGCGGGGCTGGTGGGGGCCACCCACCCCGTATCCTGGACGTACGGGACGTTGTCAAAGGAAGGAGCCTCCACCTGACCGAAGGCCACGGGAGTCAGGACGGCCAGTACGAGCGGAGCGATGCGAGTCGATGCGGAGGTCATATCGTTCGGGAAGGGGAGGATTGTCCTTCCAGTATCCCACGCGACGGCCCTGTACGCCATGCCCCTTCGAGGACAGCGCCCCCCCCGGACGCCTCGTGGGACCGAGGTGAGAGCGCCCCCTGAGTCCAACATCGGCCCAGGCCTCCCCTGCCACCGGAGGCTGGCCCCGCGCCGTCAATCCACCAGGCGAGTCCGGAGATAGTCCGGGAGCATGCGCCGCCAGGTCGGCCAGTCATGATCCCAGTCCTCGCCCCACTCGTCCACGTGGTTGGGGATCCCGCGCGCTCCCAGGACACGGGCCACCGCCCAGGACTCCTCGGGGTCCTCCCAGCGGCCCGCGCCGTGGCTGATCAGGATCCGGCGCTCCCTGAGCTTGGCGAGGCTAGGGTGATCCTCGGGGAGGTTGGGGATGAAGTGCAGG